>Ga0157363_1006044_pt1 | contig 11365 bp, 5 predicted proteins | sample AttsexASBM1_FD_111477 | JGI IMG/M metagenome (GOLD analysis project Ga0157363, IMG submission 111477) | Fungus gardens microbial communities from leaf cutter ant in Ribeirão Preto, State of São Paulo, Brazil - Atta sexdens ASBM1 | ecosystem: Host-associated > Fungi > Mycelium > Unclassified ...
TCTATGTTACACTAAACCTAGTTTATCCTAAAAAGCATGTGTTATCCATAAGATCAATATGTAATAAATATATTATATAACATTATTGTTCCAGAACTTTCTACATTCTTTTGTGTGATACATGATCATGTGACTATGACTATAACATGTATCAGATATATGATACAGTGTCACATTATATGAAATTGGTGATATTACACTAACATTTAACTCTAAGTTCAAAATTTAAAAAATTTAAAAAAATAAATAAAAATAAATAAAGACTATTGTCTTCAACTTTGACATTATCCTCTATTTAATGTTTCTCTTTTAGAAAAACTAACTTCTATTTTTGCTAGTTTCTCTTTAACTTTCTCAGATATTCTTTCTCAAACTTTCTGTTATTTCATTTGTATAATATTTTTATTATATACTTTCCTAGTTCTGCTTACCACTTCATCTCCTTCTATGCTTTTCTTAACACCATTTCAGCTTTCTCTTGTATCTTCTTCATTCTTTCTGCAAATTCTGTTGCCTTTTCTACTTTTCTCTAATATTCACTTCCATTTTCATTTCTCTACTATAATTTGTTATGAACAGAGACATCTTAGTTGCTGAATATGTTTTATTGTTAACCACAAACTCTGTTGTCACTAGCCATTCTGACTAGTTCTTTTGTTTAGTATTTTCACAAAGAATTGTAGATATTGTTCTAATTTCTAGTTCATACATTTGGTTTGTCTATCTGTTTGTAGATAGAAAGATGTTAACAACTTTGTTTCAATCTCCAACATTCTGTTTAGCTTCTTAGTCAATCTTGTTACAAACTGTAGTCTCTTATCTGAGATTATATTTTCTGACAATCTATACAACTTCTATATATTATTTCTAAACAACCTTGCTAATTCTTCTATTGTTGTCTCTTTTGTTGTTGTCATAAAATCTGTCATCTTGAGCAATTTGTCATATACTGTTAGGATTATATCTTTTCTCACTACTAATAGTAACTTTGTGGTAAAGTCTATTATTAAGTATATCCATAGCTTTTCTAGTACTTCATTTGCTATCCACTTTTTATATATTTTCCTATATCTTTTATTATTTCTAACTACTAGTAATTTCTTATCACTAACTCTGTTGTCTTCTATCTCTTTCTATGTCTTGTTATTGGCATATCATAGTATAACTGAATTATTTCCACTCTCAATTTCTCATCCTTTGGCATATATATCATTACAAAATGAACTACTTACTTATTTGTGATATCTGAACCTTGGGTACACTCTTAGAGGTTTAGGAGTGATTTAGAAGTTCAATAATAATGACAATGATAATGAAGATTGATATATTAAGTCTGAGGTCTAATTCTCAGATACAGAAGTATTTATATAAAATAATGATAGTCTGTGTGCAAGCTATTTCCATCACATAATCAAAACTTGTATCTGATGGAGGGTATTATCTGTCATACTAGATATCAGGCTAATTTTAGAAAATAACTAATTATGTCATTATATTGATATGCTTGTATCTCTATTGCTATGAGATATATCATATATCATCAGAAACTATTTAATGAGCACTTTCCAATGATCATGTGAGTTCATCTAGCCGTTCATAAGATATTAGCCAATAAAACTTTTATATTTACTGATGGTCTGATATCTCAGTTGTTTGTTATCACTTTTGTACATCCCACATATGTATAGATAGCCCTCATTTGGAGCTTTCCAGTGCAACTTAGTTTGTGAAAATTAGTCTACTAGTTGTGAAGATACAAGTTGAATGAAGTTTGTGACATTACCCTCCCTCTTAGTTCAAGCTCTATTGAGAAGAGTTATATGCTTTTTTGGAGTTTTTGAAGATTTTTTTGGAGCTTTTATTTTGCATTCTCAAGATTTTCCTTATACTCCTATATATTCTCTTCTTGATTAAATCTCTTCTATCAAATAAAACCTCTTTTACTACTTTTCATTCTTCCTGACCTTAAATTTGGACTGGTGATATTGAAGTAGCTTTTGCTTATTGATAGTATGTTCAGAATATGTTGTTAGCTTGTTTATATAAAAGACTAGATACATGATATTGTATTCTTTCTGCTTCAAGAGTGAGAGCTATTTTGTCTGCTCTAAAGCTTCTTGTCTTTTTATATATATAAGGTCATTCAAGTTCTTGTTCAGCAACTTTATTGACTAATATTGAACCTGCTCTTGGATTTCTATTATTTGTTTCTTTATATGCTTGATTGTTGTATGCAAACTCTGTACTTAGTAGCAGGTCTGATTAGATTTTAGATCATAATCAACATAATACCTGAGATACTGCTCCAATATCTGGTCTACATATTCTATCTACCCATCTATTTGTGGGTGATATGCTATTGACATTGTTGATTTTATTCCCAATAGTTTGCACTTTTTTCAGAAGATTTCAGCTAAGTGTTGTATTTCTTTATCTGAGACAATTTGTAGTAGCAATTCATGTAAAGAATAAACTTCATCATTTAATAGTTGCACCATATCTTCAGATGAGAACTGAATATCAATGGGAATAAAGTGTGCTCTTTAATGAGCTTGTTAACAATAACACAGATAGTATTGTAACTTTTGACTTGGGCAATTAAGCCCATAGAAAATATTTTTTCAAGGCTTATTAGGCATCTTGTTAAGTATGAGTGATTCAAATGGTTGCTGTAGACAATCTTTCATCTGCTACCACATATTACAACCTATAATATATTTCTTGACAAATATTATTATTTTCAGTTACCAGTAATTTCTAGAGACCAATTTATAAGTCTTTTATTTTTGATGTCCTGAAGATGACAAGTCATAGTACATCAGAACAATTCTTATGTCTCAGATTGTCATCCATGCTCTTGGAGATATATAATTTTCTTCTATATAGTAGTAGTTTGTTCTTGTAATTCCAGCTTTGACTGAAAAAGTAACTTTATCTGGCAAGAGTACTGCCTTGACCTCCTTTAGGATTATATTATTATTGTTAGGTAACTCATGAGAAGTCTCTATTGCATTGATTACAAAGAACTCAGGTTTTGATAGTATCTGGTTCATATTATTGAGGTCTATTCTCATCTCATGGTTTACTCTTTAGGACAAGAGGTCTTTAGCTTGTATTATCTTTTCCAGTTTATAATAGAGTACATGGTCAAAACAGGTTATGTAAAGAGCCTATCTTACTTGTCTCCTGGTCAGCTTTTCAGCTACCTTCAATAATGTGAGGTTTTGATAATCCAACAAGATCTTAATTTATATGGATGTTTTTCCAAATGATGTTGACAATAATATCCTTCTAATTCTCAGATTATTGCTGGTAACTCTTTGTCATAGATTTTATAGTTCTTTGACTTTAAGAGAAAAATCTGAATGCTATATCCTAGTAGCTAGTGCTTTTGTGATAAGACTGCTCCAGTAGCAAATTTACTTGTATCTGTAGATAATTTGAAAGATTTTTCATCATTTGGTACTCTGGAGCTGTTATAAAGGTCTTTTTTTAGCACCTCAAGAACATTTTGTTGCTTTATTCTTCAAGTCCAAATACTATTCTTTTTTGTCAAATTGGAAAGTAGCTTTGATATCTTGGCAAAGAACTTACAAATAGAAATTTACAAAGCCTAAGAATGTTTTGTACTTTTTGGTGGTACTGGCCACTCTAGAACTTTTCTAAGTTCTTCATCAATCTATTTGTCTAGAGAGTTTCTTTCTGCTAAAGAAAGCAGATAGACCTTTATTAGTTTGGAAAGCATTACACCTTTTCTAAACTCAATTACATGGTCATACAGTCTTCTGCAATGGTATTCTCTCTGACTTGGTTTTTGAGAACACATTTTCACACTTATGTAGTCAATTTGATACATATGCTTTTCAGGTCTTTGAGTCCTCACAATCTAAGTTTCTATACTGGTCTTGATTGTTAAGTAGAATTGCAACCACTATTGCCTGGTAGTAATTACCTGAGTTAGTTGTATCTGCTCAGTAAGATATATGGTTGTTGGGGCCTTCATCTCTTATACTGTCCAATAAAGATGATCCACTAACATCCAGTTTAAGGTGAAGCTCATTAGTATCTGCTTCCACATCTTGTGTTTTACAGACTTTATAGGCATATGTATCTGGGCACCTGGTAAACTTCCATTGCTTTTTCTGCCAGCTGATTTTGGATTATGTTTGTCCAAGTACAGATATATAATCATTATTCTTTTGTTTTAAAGAGATATTAAGTTGTCTTGTAATATCCAATTTCTACATAAGCTCAGACATATTTTATTATTTGTCCTGCCTTGTTGGAAGTATTTTCTACATTGAATATTCTATATGGATTTGCCAGTTTTATTTTTCTAGGTTATTATTTTCCACAAAAACTCTGTTGACAAAGTTTGTGGTAGCTCTCAAATCAACTAAAGCCTTAGTCTGTACTTTGTTTACTGTATACTCAAAGTGTAATAGAAGTTTTCTTTCAAAGAGATTTTCTTGTTGCACATATCATTATAATTACCCACTTATACTTTGAATAAGACAAGGTAGAGAGCTTAAGGAAATCTGAGTGAATCAATTCTAAAGGCTCACTGGAACAAACAAGGTTCTTAGAGAAACTGTATTGGTGTATTCTTCCAAGAGTACAATTATAGCAGACATATTTTTATATTAGAAAACAGATTTTCTTTGCATCTTCAACATCGTCAAGGATATAATACATAACCTTATCAGAAGCATGTTCAAAATAATGATGTAAAATCTCAAAGTCTAGATATCTTGTTATAAGACTTACAGAATTAGGAACATTATGCTTAAGAATATAAGTCCTCACAATCTGGATGTTGCTCCAAAGATTAGAAGTAGCTGATAGAATAGCATTACCAAACTTATTACAAAAAGTAGAACTGCTTTTATTACTTTCTACTTTCAATTCAAACTGAAGAATTTGTCCAGTTTATTAGAGTCAGAGATTTCATATTCAATCAAAATATTGCTAGAAGCAACTATAAATAGTAGTACTTTTGAATTTGCAATCTCAACTCAACCATAATTACCCAAAATCATATTAGCAAAGTTAGACTCAAACAAAGTAAAGTAGGTAGAAGTACCAGAATCCAAGAACTATTCATTTTCATAAAAGCTGTCATAAGAAGTTTTTTAACCTTTATACAAAAAACATAATGCCTTTTCACATTTAGAGAAATTTACAACAATAAACAAGTTAAATAAAACAAATCTGTTTTAACTTGAAGCCATGTATATATAATTAATTTCCTTTGAAACTACAAAGTCCTCTATTACAGCCATTATATTAACACATGAGATTGTATTGTTACATTTAAGAACAGTTTGCATAGACTAAGTAGACTGAGTCAAGAAGTTTAGTGAATCATTAATTTGTAAGGAAAGAGAAATATTACAGTTATTCTTATAGAGTCTCATATAAAAAGAATCAAGCTTAGCAATCTAAGAAGCAGAGTTCTGATTATTTTATAAATAAGCCCAAATAGCCTTAGTATTAGACTAGTCATGTATTAACAAGTTATCTAGTAAAGTAGAATTAAGAACAGCCAAAGCTTAGAAGCTCAGAAAGTTTCTTTTGGTTATCTCATTTACATGAGTGGTCTAAGAGAATGCTAAAGCACTCAGTATATCTTCAGTAGTAAAGATAGTCCTGGAGTAAGTGATGAGAGCAAAAGCTAATTTAATACAGATTTTCCAGAAAGTGTAGTCAGAAAGACTAGTAAGCTTAGAAAAAGTAGTGACAAAGGATAATTAGTATAAATTATTAAAAAAATACAACTAGCTAAAGTGCAAATGTTCAACCCAACCAGTAATGAGCTATTAACATATGTAAAGTACAAGGAGATCCTATAAGCATAGAGCAATTCAAAATCAGCTCAATCCATAATAAGTTTAAAAGCAACAAGGTGTCAGCTTACTAGTAGAGTTGGTTAAGTCCTTCTTATCAATAAAAAACAGCCTAAAAAAGCACTAACTGAAGATTAAAACAACTGGGGCCTATAATCTGTTAGAAGAAATAAAATGCACAGTAGTATAATGTAGTATAAATAACTGGCAGCTACTTATCTATGGTGTATACTTTAATAGAGAGCTGAAAAAGAGTAAGCAATAATAGAAAACAAGTAGTATGAGTAAAAGTTCAACCTATATAAAAATTTTACATTAACTACCTAATTAGAACTACTGATTGTAGGCCATATACCTAAGTGGAATGTTTTACAACACTACTAAGATAGTTTATCTCTATATAAAATATCTGAGTAATAAGTAATATTAACAGTATTGGTTTGCTTAGAGAATTCTATATAAATAGCAGAATATAATATCTTGAGTAAGATTGGAGATAAACATATGAAAATAAAAATTAAAAAATCCTATGAATAAAAAATTATAAACAAGAGAATCATTACTCTTAAAGCAAAGAGAATATTGTAATTATTCCTATAGAGTCTTGTATAAAGTAAATTAAGTTTAGTAATCTGAAGAATAAAATTCTAATTACTAGAAATTTAGAAAGTAATTATCTTTTAATAGTCAGTAAAAACCGATGCTAAACCAAGTATTCTTATAAAGGTTTACAAATAAGTCTAAAAAGTCTCAGTGTTAAATTACCTATATATCAACAAATTATCTTGTAAAGTAGAATTAAGAATAGCTAGAGCTTAGAAGCCTAGAAAGTTTCTTTTAACTATCTAATTTATATTAGTGGCTTAAGAGAGTGCTAAAACATTTAGCATGTTTTCAGCAGTAGAGATGGTTCTAAGGTAAATGATAAGAGTAAGAGTTGATTTAACATAAGTTTTCCAAAAAATAGTCAGCAGAGTCAGTGAGTTTGAAAAAAATAACAATAAAGTTGGCTATTGCTATCAATAAAGATAATTAGTATGAATTAGAGAGTAAATGTAGCCAGTTAGAATGCAAATATTTAATCTAACTAGTGATAAGCTATTAGCATATGTTGTTAGGCATGGTTCACACTAGGAGTAAAAGTCTGCAAGATAGGCTTAGAAATGTGCAAACTTATAGAACAGCCTTGGCTTTAGCTTATGTGCTGCACCATCTGTCTGCCACATGGTTACAACTTCAGATAAGAAGAAGAAGAAGTCCAAGATGGGAGTGAGTACTGATTGATATGTTGCTGTTGAACACTGGAGATCGAGTTCAATAAGAGTTATTATCACAAAATAAACTACTTACTTATTTGTGATATCTAAACCTTGGATGTACTCTCAGAGGTTTAGGAGCAATTCAGAAGTTCAATAATGATAACAATGATGATTAAGATCAATACAGATGTCAATGATAAATAATAAAGATTAATAAATGATGTTGCTAAGTCTAAGGTTTAATTCTTAAACATAGAAATATAAATATAAAATAGTAATGGTCTGTGCACAAGGTTTTTTCACCACATGATCAAAACTTATATCTGATGGGGGCTGTTATCTGTCATAGCAAATATTAGGCTAATTTTAGAAGATAACTAATTATGTCACTATATTGATATGCTTATATCTCTATAAATACTTATTGTTATGAGATATACTATATATCATCAGAAATGGTTTGATAAGCACATTCCAATGCAAGTTCAATCATGTGAATACGTCTAGCTATTCATGAGATATTAGCCAATAAAACTTTTATAGTTGCAGATGGCGTGATATCTCAGTTTTTTGTTGTTACTTTTGTGTATTTCATATATATGTAGATAGCCCTCATTTAGAACTTTCTAGTGCAACTTAGTTTGTGAAAATCAGTCCACTAGTTGTAAAGATACAAGCTAAATAAAGTTTGTGACAAATAAATAAGAGCTGATGGTTCAATAATAGGAAGAATTGTACAATGTTAAAGCAAATGTACTCATTTATAGGTTCTTGACCTACTCTGATCAAACTAGATGGGTAAGAAAGGTATCTGCATCTGTAGTAGACTATTGTTTAAGTCTTCTTAATTAATTAGGATAAATGAAATTGTTTGAAATTAAATAGAATTGAAGATGTTCACCAATGACTTTTTTCAATAAGTTTTCTAAGTGTATTTAATAAAACAATAGGACAGAACATCTTTGGTGAGTTATACAACACTTTATTGGGCTTTGGGATGATGATCAAAGTTAACTTCTTAAAATGAATAGGCCAGTACTGATGGTCAATACATGCATTAGCAATGTTGACAATATTTTTGAAGCACTTCTTATCATTGACTACAGCCTTAAGATATTTCCATGGAATACAATCCAGTCTAGGACTCGACAAATTGCTACATTTGTCAATTGCTTTCTTGAATTCTTTATTGGAGAAGGATAGCCAAGTGGAAGTATGTTTTGATGAAATTTCATTTAAGATTTCAGAGTTAATTTGTCAGTTTTGAGTTGAGTTGAAAGTTTGATGAAGAGCCTGCCAGAGGTCATTAATTTTGATACATAGCTGTCTATTGAACTGGAGAGCTTTAATAGTCAGAATATTATGTTTTTTGACCCAGTTTATGAGGTCCTAGAATTATTGGTTTTTAAAAGCAATTTCTTGAATCTTGTTGTCAAAAAAACTTCTCTTGGTCTTTTTGATGGTCTTCCTAGATATATTCCAGTCTTCAATTAACCTTGAGGACCTATAACTTCTGAGTTTTATTTGGCATTCTTCATTTTACCAGTCTTTGGTTTGCCTTGTAATCTTGATGATTCATGAGTGTTTACACCATATCAATTCCAATATTCTTGTGTAACTTTGAACAATGTTTTTATTTTAGTGCATCTTTGTTCATGATTGTTATTATTTCAATCCTTTCTATAGCTCCTATGAGGTCAATAGTAAATTTGTTTTCCTCTTCACTATTTTTGATGATATTTTGTCTTTCTTCTTGGATAAACTCTTCATCAATGGAGATATTAATAGCTAATAAAAAAATAAATTAATGACCAAGTTTGTGTTGTTAGCATTGTCAGAGAATCAAGTAAGAATCTGTTGGTGATTAGAAGATAAACAGAGATTAAAAAAGTCTGCAATCTTAAGTAAAATAGATTGAATGAAAAGAATAAAGTGAGTTCTAGCTATTATCTCTAGTGTTAAAATCACCAGCTATAATTAAAACATTTTAAAGGTTCACTTCAGTATTCTTCAGATACTTTAAAGCTGAATAATGATTGTCAGAATAGACATTAATCATGAAGAAAATAGAACTGTTATTGAAAAAGAAAAAGCAACAAATGTCCTTGTAGTTGAAAATGTCTTTTTAAAGAGAAAATCTCATATGAGAGATATATATTAATATACAAAATGACTCAAGAATGATTGTCACTATCATTTGGTGAACTGAGGAAAGTAATTCAGTTTGAATAATTTGGGATATCTATAAATCTGTCTCTATCTTTATTATAGGAACTTAGAATAGAATGAATGAACAACTAAGAAGGTTTCTGAATGAAAAGAATGTTAAAATCTTTGTAGGTTTCAAGAATCTATAAAGGATCTATTTGTTACAAACTTAAGATCTTAGAGTTGATTAAGAGAAAGAACCTTGTATAAGGTTTATACAAGAGAACTCAATAGAGAACTCTGTACAGGATAGTCTACCTTATATACCAAAACCTCATGGTCCATGCTAACTACTTTTAGCCTACCCTAAACAGCCATATGTTTGCCTTAAGGTTAACATGTGTTGCATACATTGTATGATATCATCCTTCTAGAATCTTCTACATTCTTCTATGTATCTCGTGACTTGTGACTATGTGATCTTATCACTCTAACCCTAACCCTAGTTCTAAAAATAGAAAAATAGAGAAGAAAATTGAAAAGAGAATAAAAATGAGAAAGAAAAATAAAAATGAGTTAAGTCCTTCATCTTTGGCTTTGACACTATTCTTTCAAACATTTTGCAAATATAATCATAGGTTTTTTAAAATTATGCTTGTTTCCCACTCACACTTGAGCAAATTGACTTGTTTCTGATTTCCCAGAGTTTATGATATTTCTTTATATACCACTCTTTATTAGAGCAATATTTCCAGAAAGAGCATAAGTTTGAGTCAGCTTGATGATCACTGTTAGAGCTATGAACATTGGACTCTATTTTATTTTCATTTGCTATTTTCATTTTCTTTTATTTTTGTTTCTCTTTTATATAGGGTTAGAGTTTAAAGTGATGTCATAGTGACAACTGTCACAAACTGTCACATGACACTGTCACAGTCACATGGTCATGATGGAAAGAGATAAAAAGTTCTAATATGATAATGTCATATAGCATGTTTAACATATGTTGATCTTAAGGCAAATACATAGTCATTTAGGATAGGCTAAAGTAGTAGAGCACAGACCATGAACCAGTAGTATATAAGGTAGACAGTCTTGTACAGAGTTCTCTATCAAGTTCTCTTGTATTAAATAAGGATTTCATCTTATTATCCTACTCTAAGAACTCTGAGTTGTAACAATCATTTTTATAGTTTAAGACTTGAAAGTTTAAGGGCAAGACTCACTCTGTTTGATCTCAAGATATGGAGGGTTAGTCTTGAAGTTTGCTTTACAATACAAAGTGAAATGACAGTGATATTTGGTTTTGTATGAACTATTACATTTAATACATTGAGAACACTAGATTTGACAAGCAAAAGTAATATATTCCCACTTTCAGCAATTCTTGCACTAAGGGACACTGGAGTTCATGTTTGCTCTCCATACTGTTGCAATAAAGCTCTCTACATTGAAATACCTGTTGATCAAGCATTTAGCTTTACTTCTACTTTGGATGTTCTATATATCTAACCATACAATTATCATGTTCAATTTAGATAACACTTTGATAACTCATGGCTTGGAAGTAAGAGATACATTATTGAATATGTATATGTTTTTTAAAATGGTCTCAACCATACTAGAATTAATAAGCATATTAGTATTTTCCATCAAATAGGAAATACCTATTATTTTTAAATAGGATTTGGATTGGAGGAGTTGAGGAGTCAAAATGTTGTCTATGTTTATATTGTTAGCATTTTTAACATAGTTTTCTATAGTATAGAGGTTCAATAATGAAGTAACCTTGTTAATGGTTATGATAAGACCATGCTGATTAGAGTGAACAAAGTCTACTATGATATCTGATTTGGTATTCTTGAGCACCTTATTCAAATTAGTAATGTGTGAATTGGACAAAGTCATGAATTTCAATTTGTTATTGTTGCTCATGGGAATGATAATCTGTTTTCTAGAGAGTTCTTTAGTTGTCATATTGATTCTGGGTGTCACAAACTTCATTCAACTTGTATCTCCACAACCAGTGGACCGATTTTCACAAACTAAGTTGCGCTGGAAAGCCCCAAATGAGAGCTATCCGCAAATATGTGGGATGTACAAAAGCGACAA
>Ga0157363_1006045_pt1 | contig 11364 bp, 10 predicted proteins | sample AttsexASBM1_FD_111477 | JGI IMG/M metagenome (GOLD analysis project Ga0157363, IMG submission 111477) | Fungus gardens microbial communities from leaf cutter ant in Ribeirão Preto, State of São Paulo, Brazil - Atta sexdens ASBM1 | ecosystem: Host-associated > Fungi > Mycelium > Unclassified ...
ATTGTAATTTCTTTGGAATGTTACATACATATATATGTGTGTACACACACACACACACACACACACACACACGCGCGCGCGCGCGCGCGCGCACACACACACACACACACACACACACACACACACACACACACACATATGTATATATATTTATTGCACAAATAAGCAAATAAATAATAATTAATGAATGATAAAGAAATAATTTGATAGAGAAAAGATAAATGTATGTATATACTTACACTTAATCACATACATACATATATGCATTATTTTGTTAATAAAAATTAATAAATGGAAATGTCCTTTGTGCATATGTGTATATAATAAAGTTATGATAAGACAGTTAAGTCACATAAAAAATAAAAATGGTCGAATCTTACTATAATCAAAGTAAAATAACATTCATATTAAAAGCAAAACGTAACTTAAAATGTTGCAAACTAATACACATACATGATGTAGCATTTATCTGTAAAAAAAAAACATTTTATCTTCTTTACAAAATAAGGCCAAAAAGTAACATCTGAATTTTATATATATAGAGCGTGATGTATTTTTGCATCTTTAGCAAAAGAATGCAAAGTAATCCACGAATTTGACTATTATAAATAATTTCCATACTTTCAACTATCGTCCTGAGGATTGACAAATAATTATACATTACAACTTTATATATAACTTTAAATAGTACTGCTGAAATCGTTGAATTATAAATCTTATGCACACGTAGATTTCTTGTCAATAATAATTTTATTTGTAAATGTCGAGTTCGTGGAAGTATAGTAGTCATTAATATTACTAGTTTTATACTATTTAACATTATATTTTTGCGGGATATGCTTCAAACTTACCCGCTGCCACGTACATTGAAAGACGTAAAAAGTAATGTTGCTTATTTATGAATAATGTGATTTTGAATACTGACATGTAGCCAGTAATTATTTACAACTTTCTAAAGTATGTTTGGAGCAATATATTGGCAGTTTGCTAGCTGCAGTCTGAGTTAATGTTTTATTGTATAAAAACTGTAAATTTATTGAGCGCAATTGTTGCACAATAGCGAGATCATTGCACTATATTCTTTAACTGCACTGGATCGATGCATGATAGAATGTATCGTGCAATATTGACAATTATGTTAGATTGCATGCTTCTCTCTCTCTCTCTCTCTCTCTCTCTCTCTCTCTCTCCCTCCCTCCCTCCCTCTCCCTCTCTTTTCTCTCACTCACTCACTCTCTCTGTTTCTCGCTTTCTTTTTCTATGTTGAATGCTAAATTTTTTTACTCCTATATTTTTACTTGCAGAATTCTCACATTAGCACCGTTTATATGTTTGTCGATCTTTTCTTTTGTTGTTTCCATATAGATATCCTTTCTTTCAAGTCGAGCACTGCAATAATAATCATCAGTTTAATATATTTTATAAAATTTTTATACATTTTTGTAAAATTATATATGAGGATATATGAATAATACAATCTTTTGACAATTCTTATATTTAAAATTAAAATGTAAGAAGATATTAATATAAAAAATATTTTAATAAAAATATTTTAAATAAAAAAAACTGCATAATTGATTGTGGTACAAGCATCGCATATTTGCAGAACGTATTCTATAAAAAAATATGTTGCTACGAAACGCTGTTATTATTTGTTAGATATATTTAAGCTAAGAAAAACTTCATTTTATTGAAAAAAATGTGAATGATGCACTTACTTGGTGTGAGCATGTCTTCGCTAAGTGGCTGCCGACTGAAAGGATCCGTGGCACTATTGAGTAAATGTCTAATGATAACTGCTTTGTCCATAACAATACCAGATGGTAGTCTGACTGGATCCTCCATAAGAGTATCCATCAATGGATCTCGGAATTCCTCAGGAGCGTCGCCGTAATCTGCATCACGCGCGCGATTATCTCTCGCGATTATCGCCGCACGTTCCGCGAGCGCTATAAATCTCTCAATTTCCGTAGTAGTTTTGATCGCATATTTGTGTAGCCTGCTTACAGCGTCCGTGAATAATTCCTTACAGAACGAACGCTGGAAAAGAAAATAAACAATTTTTTATATTATCTATATATTTAATGAAATGTATAAATGATGAATGGAAAGGCACTAACTTCGTCACTGGCTAAAGCGGCCGCAAAATTATCACAGTCAAGATGCAAATATATATCAACCAATTGGCTAAGTAACGTCCTTGGTTGCCACCCGTATTTTTGCTGTGTTCTCACTCTCAGATTTTTGCACTTAGGTCCGCACAATTGTTGCAAATTGAAATTTAGCATGGCACACAATCGCCCGACTAATTCCGGTCGTAGGAACGGTTCCTTAATGTCGACCGTCAGATAGTGGAACATGGCAACTGTTTCCTTCGCTAATGTAAGATAAGACTTGGCCTGCCTCTCGTCTGCTGCCAGTTGCCTCGTCCTCGATTGCTGTTGCTCTTGGGAAAGTGCACTCCACGCGGTAGTGTCCGACATGAGTTCCTGCACCTCGTGTATACGCTTCAGAGATTCCAAACTCTCGTCAAGTAGAAAGGTAGTGTCATTCATCAACATGTTGATAAACTTGACAAATTGCTTGCCATTATTGCTTTCATTGACAATAGACGCTCGATGTACCGGACTATCCCACATTGATTTCAAAATTAGACTTATGTGATAACGTATTGAAAATTTATCGTAAAACTCGGAACTAGAGCCAGTGGTTTCAACATCGGTGTAAAACTTCATGAGATACGACGCCAAAAGTGTCTTGGATATAGGATGCGCCATGACTTTCTCATGGAGAATCTCCGTTCTTCCCTGCAGAAGATTACAGTTGTAAATGCGCGCGCGCGCGCGCACACACACATACACACACATGTACGCACACACACACAATAATGTAGTAATATAATTTAACAATATTTTTCTAATAAATTTACCTGAGGGCTAGGATTTATCACAAAGAGGACCTCGATGATTTTTGCAATTAGATACGGATTTCGTATACAATGCGGTGTACACACGACGACCAGTAGCCACGTGATAAGCGGATTATCCATATTACCACTTATCACTACTCCAGGACAGAATCTACATGCGAAATTATAATTATTAATAGGCGTATCATATATTGTATAATTATAATATTTTTTTAATTAATACTTAATAATACATATAATGAGAACTTACTGGAGCGTAAACACCAAGAATTCCGCTATATCCTCCACGTACCATTCCGGTAATGCGGTAAACTTGCATGTGACTTCCTGAGGAAGTGGAAGTTTGGGGAGAGGGTTACCTGGGGCAGTCTGTGTCAGAAGACTCAACAAAACCTCAGCCACGGATATATAAAAATGTAAGCATCTTCTTAAAAAGACAGGGTCTATCAGACCTGCGTCCGCGCACGATTTAAATTTACTTAATTGTTCCGATTGCTGCTTCCATTGTTTAATCAAATCTCTATTGTGTTCAGCGAAGGGGCTATCTTTCCACTGGGGTTCCGTGGCTTGCAATTCATTGAGCATATTTTTTAAGTCGCGTAACGCTCGCAATTTTCTTTGATACTTTTGCAATGCCGGTAGTAACGCGATGTGATGGCAATGCAACGTCAAGAACCAGCACTGAGTTGGAAATTTCGATTCCGTCCATTTATGCGTCTTCTCCAGATGTTTTTGCCATTCCGCGACTTCCTGCGAGGTAAGTTTCAGTCTTGTGTCGTTCTTTATATCAACAAAGCTGGAGGGATGAAATGGATACAGAGGATCTACGGTGTCCAGTTTGATTTTTACAGAGAGCATTTGCAAGACCGACAATAAATTCAACATAAATCCATCTCCGGCTAGAGAAAACTCCTCGGTTTGTATTTGCGCGCGTTTCTCATTGTGACGCAACAACGTGGCCAAGTATGTTAAAGTAGCATCGCGGCAATTGCTGTTTGTAAGTATTGCATAAAACATCTTGTGCAACGAAGTTCTAGTACTTTCCAGCTCTTGTTGCAAGGATAAATTCACCGATTTGTCCGTGACATGATTTCCGCTGAAAAACTTGTCAGCCACTTTCGGTTGTTCCTCAGCAAATACCGATACTGAGAGAAACGGTCCCAAAAACGAAGTCCTCGTAAGTTCTCTGCCGGCAGCTGACGTCATAATATCGGGCAAGAATTGCACTTGATTTGTAATTAGACGGCATATCGGACGTATTTTGCCGCCTGGACCGCAGCGAATTTCTATTAGTTCCTCTAGCGCCTCGATCGGTCTTCTGTGTGTATTGCCAACCAAGCTCGCTTGTTGCATTGAGAGATACAGGCCTTGCAAGACCGGGGTGAATATCTTATTGAACGTGCTTGAATTCGTGTGTGTCTTAGCTACGAGCTCGTGAAGGTAGCCTCGAGGTAAACTTTGCGACAGTATTGGGTAGAGAAGATAAGTGGTACACATAGGAATAACTGAAGCTTCACAAATGCCAACCAATCCTTGTAGAACAAGGCTAGAGTACTGAACACATTGCGTTTTCAATACCGTCAGTACATTCGAGAGAGGAGGTATGCTGGATCGCTAAAATATGTGCCTAAGCGTCAGTCAAAGAAATCAATATATTTAATAAAATCTTATCTGGTTTTTAAAATATGTATACCTATACCTTTGGATGATTTCTTTCCTCTATTGCGATTCTTGAATAGCAGTTTAATAAGTAAGTTAAACTTTTGGGTTGCGACGATTTGCTGCCTATGGGTAATGGCATAGTCGGTAATTGGTAAGATGGAAGAGCCATGACAGGACTTAGCAAAGGACTCGCTTGGTTATTCGGACTGTCCTGTCGATCGGACGACATATCTACCGTGATATCATTCAAAAGATCTTCCCCTTTCGAGAACATACATAAAATCTCCATTAAGGCCTGATTAATGATTTCATTAAAATCTAGCTGTTTCTGTTTCAGCGTGTACGCTGCTGTTTGTGGTAAGAATATAGTTCCTTCAACGGAATTTTTCCACGATATGCGCAAGACGCGTGATATGACAACATGTATGTGATCTGTTGTAACTTCTATGCTAGAGCTCGTCGTCTAAAATGCAACAGAGATAAATATAGATAAAAATAATGAATAATCCATTTTTATCATATTAGAAGAAAAAAATAGATTCTTTTTGTTTTTTATTAATACATGTACATTTGTTATATTTCTTATTCTTTTTTTTTCTTTATATAAAGATACTTACACGCGATCGTGGTATTGAATCTTTCCTATCCGATTCGTCAACTTCCATGCTTTCAATTCCTGAATTATCCATTTCGGTAATATTACATTGTTTATCGTTGCTCTCTTCTACTTCCATTGGAATCTCAGCACGCTGTAATTGTTGTTGAATAGACGGAGATATTGATCCTGGGAATGCTTTTGATAGTTCCGAAGTACTCGGGGAAGTCGGAGCAATAGCATTAGACGAACTGGCAGTTGCATTATTATTGTTGAAACCCTCTAATCGGGCTAATCGCCTTCTTCTCATCTATAGCAAAAGTGAGACAAAGGAGTTGTGTGGTGAGTTCTCTTTAGTAACGACTACTCTATCAAAGATTGCTTAAAACAGACTGAAATGTTTTTGTTACTCATAAGTTATTTTTATCCATTGGTTTACCATACCTCGCGACAATAAAGAGAATAGAAGCTGCAAAGTCCACATTATATTTTAAGCGATGTAATAATACAGAAATGTCATTTTTTCGATATTATACTCTGTAAACCTCTTCAATGAGGTTTATCATTCTTTGCGCATAGGAGGCAGCATAGCAAACAAAGTGGAGTATAGATACCTGTAGATACCTACTACATAGATATGGCATACTCGGGCCCGGATGTTTAGAAAATTAAGAAGGTGAAATAATCTCAAAATCCATAATTTGCCTTCTATGCGAAAAGAGTGGTAAATTTCTTATTGAACAGAGTATATATTATTCTGAGATACGAATCTTAAAGAATGAAATAGAAAGTCATGTATTTGTTAAGAAATCATAATTTCATTACTTGCATAGATTTCTGCAGCCATAATATCTTGCTAAAAACAAAGTAAACGAAGCAGTTTAGTTGATGAAAGGAAATAATAAGGAACAGAGGATAGGTGGATAGGAAACAAACAGAACTCTATCGTCGCGATTATGAAAATAGAGGAATCATCAAATAGTAAACAATTATTCCTGCAAAGCGTTTGGAATGTTTGGATCATTTAAATATTAGAATAACCATGTTGACAGATGTCGCGCCAAGTTTTCTTTAAATTAAAACGCAAGATTGATTTGCATAGCGTTCATTATATAAGTAGTTTCTTTGCAAGCGTGTGAGTCGCTTCGTTTTACGCGTGGGGGGTTGACAAAGAAAACAATATATAACCCAACAAGGAAAAATATTCAAGTCTCTCTCGAAATTGCGCAAACAATGGACTTATCTTTCATGACTCGTCTCAAAATTAAAAAAAAAATATATATAAATTCATGATTTTTCGAGGGAAGAGAAGTGGATGGAAAAGATGAGAAAAGATCTCCGACGAGAGAAAAATGCCGCATAGCATGGACATGAGAACATAGGTCTCGCTTGAGACAAGAAATCGCGGATAAGTACGCGCGGGAAATACACACACACACACACACACACACACACACACACACACACACACACACACACACACACACACACACACAAAACGCGAAGCAGAGAAAATATTGGGCGAGAAGAAAGGATCACTGGATGAGGAGGAAGATAGGCGACGCGATGCGATGCGACGAGGAGAGGAGAGGAGAGGAGAGGAGAGGAGAGGAAAAGAAAGAGGAGGGGAGGGGGAGGAAACACGCTTTCCTTTACTCACTTCTTCCTGGCTGAGCTCGCTCATGGCGATCGCTCTTTATCCCCTCGATCTCGATATTCCGCCCGCTCTGTAATCTGTTTCTCGTCCGGTTCGGATCCGGAACTGGCTCGGATGGTGATGATGATCTACACTACAGCGACCACGCGCCTCTTCTTCGCTGTCGCGTTCAGCGCAAAAGGGAGTAGATATCGTGCTCGACACTCGTGGCCACTCGTGGCCGAGATACGTCAATGTCAGAGATCTGGACAGTCACTCCACATCTGTTTGCGTTTGGACGTGGATGTAGTGCTCTCGCGTCGAGTCTCGAGTCACGGCCACGGGTCAGTCTGAATCGGTCTGTTGTGAACAGGCCTGCCGTCTGAGGTCTTGAGTTTTGAGGTTTGAGTCGATCTGACCTGACAATGAGTCGGTCGGAACTAATAGGACTGATGGGACGGGCTGACGCCGTTGACGGCTGACTGGTCGGTCGCTTTGCTCTGACTCTGCCGTGCCGTGCCGTCTACGGTGTCTACGGTGTCTACGGTCTGCACGATGCGTCGTCTCTCTCTCGACAGTCTCGACTCTCGACCAGTCTCGACGTCTCGTTGAAAACAGCTGAGCAACCAACGCGTCGACACGCTGTGACACGCGCTCTCTACTTCCTTCCGTCCTTCTCACTTCTCTCCTTCGCCGTTCGCTTCGCGCTCTCTCATCTCTCCCTCCATGCTTCGGCCCATCTTCTCCTTTTCCTTCTCTTTCTCTTTCTCTTTCTTTTATATCTATCGGTGAGTGGGAGTGGGAGTATACCCTAAGCCCATTTTAGACGATCTATAATTCAGCACAAGGATTGAATAATTTGACGTGTAACAAACCTACCTTATGTGCGAGAGATATAAATCCATTTTCGACCTACATCTCCCTATGGAGTCCGCCACTCAATTCGGCAGAGATACAGATATTATATAGGTCAGCGCGAAATTCGTCTTATTACATTTATTTATAATTTAATTGTGAGAAACATCCAAGTCGAAATCTATGTGTAATTCAACATTTTAACGCGCATAATAAATTTGTGTAAAGATTATTAGATACGTTATTAGATACGATATTTGATAAAAATTTCCAACACTTATTGGTGTATTTGTTACCTCTTTTTCTTCGTTGACAACGGCGAACTGAATTTTCCCGCGCGCACATCGATAAATCTCTTTCGATTATCGATTTGCTCACTTTATTTTTAAATGCGCGATTGTGACAGTATCAAGTATCAAAAATCAAGAGAAACGCAATCAATAAATGATATTTAAACGTGACATTTATCAATATTATCGAATATTGTCAACATAATATAAAACATAATATCAATATCAAAAGTGAGTAAAATTAAAATTATAATTTGCCATTAAGAATTAACTACAGGTGCCATTTTCCTGCTACTCTTGCGCTGTAACTCACGTTACATTTTTCTACAAACATCTGAATTAATTTACACGCACATCGGAATACATGTTTAGCTAAATATTTTTTTCTTTCCTTTTTTTTCTCTACTCTCTCTTGAAGAAAAAGAAAAAAAAATATGAACTGTACAAGAAATTTAGCTGCCTTTTTGCAATTTTACTGCAAACTTTCTTCAAAGAACAGAATGGAGCTTTTCTCTATCTATTAATTGTTCCCATAGGCGTCTAAATTTATTTCTATTATTAAAAGCATCGACAGTCCTGTGTATACATAATATATATAATGTACATGTCTAGTTGCGACATACGTTTATATAAATTGCGCGCTACCAATCCGCAGTTAAACGAGAATGGATTAAAATAGAAAGAAATTTTATCTATCCGAATACGTATTAAATAAAAGCAAAAATTTTTTTTGGATTCAATTGGGGATTTAATTAAATTCAATTGAATTAAAAAATTGCATTTCCTATTCAGAACTCTGAATTGAACAGTATTCATGATGCACAGAAAAAGCTGACATTTCGAATGCGAATTTCTGAAAATCTGAATCCTGTATTTCATTCTCAATTACAAGGAATTAAGTACTGGATTGATTGCAACTGTCTTTTTAGCTTGACACAGTTCATCCTTTACTTTTTCCAATGTGAATTAAAAGAAAAAAAAAAGAAAGATGAGCTGTGCAACAAGTTGAATGTACTAAGAAGAACACAAACCTCACAGAATTTGAAGGCTTGCGTTCGAACCGAATCAAATCGCGGCGCGAGGTGGGATGAGGTTAGGTGAGGTGAGGTGAGATGAGGTCAGGTGAAATGAGGTGAGGCGAGGTGAGGTGAGGTTATATTAGGTTATATTAGGTTAAGTTAGATGGGACAGTTGAGCGCTGCTGAATCAGCAGCTGTACGAGTAAACGCAATAAACGCATGTCGCCGACGTCGTCGTTCGCCGTCATCGTCAGTCGCCGGCGGCTGCGAGTGACTGCAAGGTCTGCGAGACTGTTTGTCTGATCATCATTGCAACAAGTTGTCAACTAACAATAGTCAAAGACGTAAAAGTGAAAAAACTATCAGTCTCCTTCGTTCTTACACGTTTTCTGCCAATCTTCATTGCGTCTCCCGCAGCAACCTTCATAATTAGCGTCTTGGAACAGCACCCTGGCGAAATGGGCATCTGGGAAATAATCGATTTCGCTTCGCTTGGTAAAGACTCGCTTTCGCAATAAAGTACGCAAAAGTGCATTTCCCAAAAGTCTCTTGTTGTCTCTCGCGATATCGATTCTCGTTTTCTGTTACGTATGTTTTCATCACGTATGCTCGCGCTCCAGGGACAATTGTAAAAAGGTTGTATTCCAAAATTCACTGCAAGCACCGAAAATCTATATACAATAATAAGTTAAGTTTTACATTATGTGCACTATAGACTCTTTAACATCGGCCGCGGCTGAGCGAATTTCGAATTAACACACAGCAAAATCTATGTCCCATACAGAATCGAATGTGATTAATATTATTATAATTTATGTAATTTATGCAACAATTGTTTCCATTGTATGCACATACATATAAATTACATCGACGAAGGAGACATAAAAGATCAGGCATTTCGACATTTTATATGTATATTAAGAATGTATATTGTTGCAATAGTCGAACGCGTCAAACTGTAAAGTGTAAAGAAATTAATGAGATTTGCAAGTTTAAAAATTTTTAAAATTGAAAAGACATTGTAAAATTAAATGGCTTAAAAATTTAACTTTTTAAATTAATTAAACATCTTCTAGCTTATTATCTCATAATTTATTGTGTTTTCGCTACAGTCTAAAAATCGTTGACTTTAATAAATATCAAAAAATCATTCGGGATAGTCCCTGAGAGATAAGTGGTGGATAATCAGACTGCGATGTTAGTTTGATAATAAAAGTCCCCTGATAACGAGACTTTGCACTCGTGTACTCTCAAACTGTCAAAGAAACAACAAGTTTACAATTTATGGTCATCATATATATATACCACCGCGCGGCATATACCTTGTAATATTACCTAATTAATAATTGCACATATTCTTAGTTCATATCATAAATATTAAGATTCTATCTCAAATATTAACGAGAATATCGTTATATAAAGATACACGTTTTTTCTTCATGGAAAGTCATACTATCGACAATTATTTGTGATCAAATTACCTATATTACAGTTCAATTCGAGTTATGGGATTATAAATATTTGTAATAGAATGCATTCTCAACAAATTGAAGACACGATGAATCATTTAAATAGGCCACGTGTTTTTTCTTATATTTAATATTTGAAATTGTTAAAAATTTTTTCTTATTTGTTTAAAATTGTTTTCAGAATGCACGTGAAACACTGGTTTTCTCGATATCATATTAAACTCTGCGAGATTTCGCGCGCAACGGTGGCAACCAATCAAATCGAACGAGACGCGTAGCGCGAGATAATTAATTGTAATTGCAGTGATGGATGAAATTATATTTGAGTAAAATTTCAAAACCTTTTCGAAGAAAAGGTATAATAAAATTAATTGGAAAAATTAAAAGCTGTTATATACATATATGATTACATATAGTTTCGATTTATTTCGTGGTACGTAAATAAATATTACATATAAAGTGGCCCAAAATGATGATAAATATTTTAAAGACAGATTCTTTATAATATTTTAAAACGAAAAGTCTAATACGAAAATGTGGAGGCTATGACTATAATAGTTTTCAAATAGGAATAGTTAAAAAATTATGAATGACAGGGCTAGAATTTTGCACGCTCAGAATTGGCAATGGTCAATGGATGTGAAAATGTTGAATTTTGTTATTGTCAAAGACATAAAGTTCGAGGAAGTATCTTCATATTGAACATTTTGTCATTTTTCGGCATGCAAAATTCTAATCCCGTCATTCATAATTTTTGAACTCTTCCTATTTAAAAAAGAACTATTACAGCCTCGATATTTCTATATTAGATTTTCCATCTTAAAATATTACAAAGAATGTATCTACACAATATTTATCATTAGTTTAGAACACCCTCTGTGTGTGTGTGTGTGTGTGTGTGTGTGTGTG
>Ga0157363_1006046_pt1 | contig 11361 bp, 10 predicted proteins | sample AttsexASBM1_FD_111477 | JGI IMG/M metagenome (GOLD analysis project Ga0157363, IMG submission 111477) | Fungus gardens microbial communities from leaf cutter ant in Ribeirão Preto, State of São Paulo, Brazil - Atta sexdens ASBM1 | ecosystem: Host-associated > Fungi > Mycelium > Unclassified ...
CTCTCTCTCTCTCTCTCTCTTTCTATTTCTCTTATTCTTTATTCGTATTCTCTTTATAGACCTTCTCTCTATACGATTTTGTTTCCCTTCCGTTTTCTTTTTGTTTTGACAACGACGTACGGAGTGCGAATATTTCCTCGCCTTTGCCTCAGTGGGTTTGGTATCGAAGCGGACGTGTTTCGTTTAAACGAGAGACGGTAGGTAGAAACGACGATGCTGTCGACGAAGCTGTCTGTGGCGATTCGTCGTCGTCTCGAAAACGAACGTGGTACATCCTGCCGAGCGGACAAATGTGTGCGCTTCTAGGGTCTTCGGGTATCATAAATAATACTCATCGGTTTTTATAGCGTGCCATTATAACTCAACGACAAGTCATTGAACACAGAGAAACAATCGTCTCTTAACTCATTCTTTTAAATTATTATTATGATCGAAGAGAGTGGAGTTAATTCGACTGAATATGACAACTGAATGTGATAACAGTGTGATATTTTTAACGGCTGGGAAATTTTTTAATTCGTTTTTAACAATTAAAATTATCCCTATTTTTGTGATTTTACTTTATACATATATTTTTACATCTCTTTTTACATAAAAACATCAAAAACAGAAAAATATTTTTTAAATAATGTTAATTTAAAGTTAATAGTATTTTAATCTGAAAGTTTTTAGTGTTATAATTCATAAGATTACAAATTGAACAAATTTGATAAACAATATTCCTTTTTTAGCGTCTTATTAGGGAAATTAATTTCAAATTCGCTTGAAATTAGTCATAGAAATTGTAATTAAAACTATATCCGGTGATACCGAGACTTGTGCGAAATTTGTATGCTTCGCGTGTTCTTGAGTTATGTTGCGATAAAATCGCACACATGGGCGCAATTTTTTCGGAAGTCGGCGAAAGAAATTTACTTGTGCCGGTGAATGCGCAACCGTTTTTTCTGCGATCTTTACTGGAGATAAATCCAGCTCACACGAGTTCCGCTTGTCTATCGGGAAGATCATCGCATTCAGCGTGGGCACAAGATGAGAGTCGGGCTGCCGCATTTAACGCTAAATGGGCGATGAGAATGTCGACTGATGAAGCATTTGCGTTTGGCGTTTTTTCGCACGGGTAAGGAGATTTGGCACGATTATACCTGAAAGAATTGTTGGAAAGCTGACACCCGCGTCGGACCGATTTTTCTACCCGCATACACGTTACTCTTTGTCCTTGAAGAAAGTGAGAACCAAAGTATATAATGCAAACATTACACATTCGCATTATATATTTTTTACACAAAATAGTAATTGAAAGAAGTAATATTTATTATACATATAAATTTTCGATATATATTATGTACATATTTTTACTAATTTATTATAATTCTTTTTTTTTTACGTATTTTTATCTAAATTATTAGCTGTTATTAATTATTATTATTAGCTAAATTGAGTGTATCAGTGATACACTTACGTTTACAAGAACTCTCGTTTATTTTATCTTTTAAACATATCAGAAGCATTACTATTCTCTCCCGAATTGTTCTGTACAACGCAAGACTATGCTTCGCGTATTAAAGCGAGTCTGTTTCCGGTGCTAACACTGAGAGCCTGTCCACGTGTATCGCGAAGCGTGTAATACAATCGCGATAATTTGCCGTGTAGTACAATTATTGCGGAATTAACCGCGTCTCAAGGGCGCGGCTTTGCTGACTTACGTTATGCGGCAGTGCGATTATTACGACATTAATTTCATTTTATGCTTCCTGTTGCAGGTCCAAAGGCGCGGAATAATTCGGAACAACTCGCTTCACCTCGCCTCGTTTCTTGCAGAAAACAATCTTCCGTTATTAGACGACTGCAATAAGCGTAATCGCCGGCTTGAAAGTAACGTGAGTATCAAGTATACTAGATCGTCATCCCCTCTTGCTATATTCGCAGATTCTACACCGATCTCGCGACGATCGTTTTTGAAGCGTGTTTTCGTTCCATGCCACTTTCACAGAGAGAAAATTTCTCATGGAATTCTATTTTCCTCTTTTCTGTTATTGTTCCCTTTTACCTGGTCCGTTCAATGTTAGTTTTTCGCATTGACAGTGGATATAGAATATGGTGTGTTTCAAGAAAGAGAACCTGAAATAGGATTATTCAGACTGACTTGCTTACCCAAGTAGCACGAGAGTTCAAACAGCATCTTCTAAACTGTTCGTCTGATTTCTGTTGTCTTGATAGTCGGCATTATTTTGATGGGTAGTTTTACTTATATTACTATGCGCGCAAAGCTCATAATTATGATTTATACTCTTTCTCCGCTATCTACTCTGCAAACATCCTGCAGTTTATACATAATAGCACGAGTTGTAATATACCGTTGCGGTGAGATGGTACTCGACATTACTTCTGTGTCTATCATCTATCACGGTACGCTGCACACGAACCAATTAATCTTAATTGTACATTGGTATTGTACAAGAATGTGTTTGAGAAGGAACAATTACTTGTTTTCGCGAACAGAATGCTATTATCCTTTTTTTTCACGTAATACAAACTAATACAAACGCAATTCTGTGTTTAAGAATAAATGTACGTACAAAAATTACGGCGAGTACTGAGACGACTTCTGTTTCGATATCGAAATGCGCCAACCAAAGTTAAATTTTTCAAGCCACTTGTGCGAACGCGATTTGCCTCTCCATTGGCACAATTTTCGCAATACACTTCTGAATACTCGCCATCGTTTACGCCCGAACTGGTCGAGCTTTTCATCGAAACAGAATAGTAGTCGACATGAAAGGGCAAAAGAGACGGAAAGAGGGAAAAAGAAAGAATAAATGGAGAGGCAGCCTGTATGTTATCGAACGAATACGTCGATGTGTCAAGGCAAAATCGACATTCCAACTACTACGCGTGAATTTTTATATACGCCAGACGGAAATTTGGGATAGTCGGTCTTACGGAGGTTCCGGGAAAAATAAAAATTTGAATGACAGCACGCGCTTTGCGAAATAAATCTTGCTTTGTTCTAAGAAAATTAAGGAAAAAATAATGAAGTACATATTGCGAATATTGTTAGAACCGAAGGGCATGAAAGATTAAAGAGGAAGCAGTCTCATTATCAAGAAATTGCGCTGAAAGTTAGAAACTATCAGGTATCCGAACTGTTGCTAATGGCATGTGTTTCTAATCACTAGGAGTGCGCCGGGCAACAGAAATTTTCGAGAGAAGAGATCCGACATTTGAGTCTCTTCGTGTCGGGAAATTGAATTTAATTTTAGTCCAGCTGATTGCTCAGAATTATTTTCGATTACTCTCAATTTTCGAGTGCGATATCTCGGTTTATCCGAATCTAGGATACCGATAGCAATCGTTTAAACTTCTATATTTCGCTATATTTTCTGATTATTTTTTGTTTAACTTCAAAATTTCCATTTTGCATCAAGATTACTCGTCCATAACATAGCCGGGGCTATCGTTAGCCCTTTGTAGAATCGAATAGAGTCCCAAAAGATAACCAGGTTCTTGACCTGTGTTCATAAAAGGACAAAAATTTTAAACCGCATTTTCAGACCCGACGGGTTCATATAAGTTAGTAATTGTCTTCGAATCTTTAAGATGCCGTCAAAAAAATTAGGTAATTAAGATGGCTGCCTGCCGCTGCCTCTTCCGTCGTACACACCCCATTCGTTGCTGCACTCTCTCCTTGGTCTTTCGCTTCTTTGGTCGAGACGAGGTTTTTACTGCGTTGGATGTTGCAACCGCTATGATATCGCATGCTGACAGAATTTTGATGCCGTACGAGCCATATATGGATATCTGCTAGTGCCTATTTCACGATTCTTAATTCTCAGCGAGGTCGCACGAAACTACTTACCGTCGAAAAACGTTACCGTAACAAATAAACGTAAAAAAAGATAAAATCATTTTTTTTTAAGTGGAATCATATAGATCTCATTGTATCGAAAATGGAGCAAAATTTATGATACATGCAGAAGGCTAGACTGTTTGGTAGTATTCAGCTTTGGGAGTATTCAGCTCGAGACGCTTTTGAACAAACAAACTTTTCTTCGGGTCAGTTTCAAACAGGGAAACCATTTTTCAAACAGAACTGTATTGACTGCTGAACTCTTATGCTGCCCGCCTATAGTGTAGCTATTGTCAAAAATGCAATAACTCATCATTCATAAGTAGCAAAAAATATCAAGTTTAAATCTGTCTCGTATTTAGAATTAATTGTTTTTTTTATGAATTATTTTATTAAACTTACATGCCTTAATTAAACATCTTATGTTTGGCGCTTTTAAGTTTGCATGACAAACTGTTGTTTCGAAGTTGTTAATCTTTAAACACGGGTATCAATGGGGATATTCAAATTATGCAACAAAGCCGTATAGTGTGAAATTAAGCTAGAACGTTTAACTAGATTTCACTTTAATATAACTTTTAACTTGAGAATTAATTATACAACGTTGTTATATATTTGAAAAAATAATAAGAATATAGAATAGAAATAAATCAAAATTACATTAAAGCAAAAAACATTCCTTAATTAGATAAAGAATCCAGAACTTAAAGGATGATCGTTTAATTTTGAAATATTCTATATAAAACTCTCAGATTCTTATTTCTTTTTATCTGACATCGTCAGAAGACTGAAGAAACTTATTTTCGTTATCGTAACGAAATAAGAACGCTGGTTTCTTCGTCATTATAGCTGCAATTAAGACAAGGAAATTACTTCAATTTGATATAAATGTTCGTGGAACGATGTTATCGTTAAGAATTTTGAAAGAATCGGACTTCATTAAGATAACTTTCTTTCAAAGATAATTTTTCTTTTTAAAATGTCGGATAAAGAAGCGTAAGAAGAGAAAATGAAACGTACGTACGATGTCCCCGAAATTACATTACGGTTTTTGAGTGAAGTAAATAGTGATTTTGGATTCGAGAATCTCGGATTAAAAATCTTGGGCACTTCGCCGGGAGTGTTTGTGGTCCAGGCAAATGCCGGTATCGAACAAAAATATCGAGAAGGGAGCGACGTATCAAGCCGACGGCGAGATCAAGAAAGAGCGCTCATACTACCGCGATAACTGGCGTGATTCCAATAGACAAAGTGAGCAGGGTGGCAAGAAGGGCGAAATAGAGACGCGGACACAACACCCGAAAACGAATCCAGTCATTCTCGAAATAGGCACCTGAAATGCCGGTCCTCAACAAGAGCTATTCCTTCTATCAGACTTCGCGTTCCATGTCACCCGTTCTGTCTCTCTCCTTCTTTCTCGCTATGCCTGTAACCTGTCTCGATTCTTGACTGCGCATGCCATTATCCTCGGCTATCATTAACCCCCTCAACTGCTGTAGTCGAATTTGGATAACGCAATCGATTGGTAGGCTCTAATAAAGAAATGAAGCTATATTTATGTTAATGGATCGGCGAGCTACTTAGACCTCCATAGCGATAAGAAAGACTGCATGAATGCTCCGTAAAATTATAAAGAAATCAGAGATGCGATTCGTTTTGCATTCTTCTCAAATACCTTATCAAATATATTCACAATAAGGATTGCTTTGATCTTTCTATAATTGCTCAAAATTAAAATTCGTTATCGCGCAATCATTTTTTAAACAAATTTCTTTTTTTTTATATATTAATATAAAATTATTTATTATCGATATATTAATATTTATGTTTGTACTAAGTGTACGCCTAATAAGCTTTCTTTTGGTATAAATTTCCGTGAAAGTCCTTAGAATATTATCTTATCCCCGTTTTTTAGATAGAAAAAATATCTGCGATGTAGTACTTGAAATTAAAAAGAGTTCCACCATCAGCCTTCTATGTCGTTTCGCGTAATCATTTTCGCGCGCATCACTTTGTTCCTGGGAACAAGCAAATATCACGCGGCGGTACGATTGCACCTTTCCACCCACACCTCTCCACAGCTATGAAGTTGAAAAGAACATTCGTGCGATCTCGGAAGGCATACCGAGATAGAACGGAATGGCGGGCGATGGCAAAGGAGGCGAAGCAGTGGAGATGGAGGCCACCGAGAAAGATACCGATGGCATTTAGTAGCTTCGCTCGGAACGTTTTAGATAATGACTGGGTGGATTACTAGGTCTAGACGAGGAAAGGAGAGAAGGCCTTTTTTCCTCTCGTTCGATTCCGCCGTTGCCGTTGCTCGAGTGAATCGAAACGAGGAGTGGAAACTGAACGCCAGAAGATCGGAGAATGAATAGTAAGAGAGCGAGAAAGAGTGAGAGACTTTGAAAGATCGACTGAAATGTAGGAAGAAACGAAGATGAAGGTGGTCAGTCGCCGTTCTGACGATAGCGAGCTTTCATTCCGAGGCATTATTCACATCGTTTGCCAGACAAACGAACGAGGTGGAAAATTCGCCGGAGCGAGAAACATTGCGTTTTCGAGTGCGTCGTCCAAAAAAGAGGAATCCGTGATGTGTGTTGCCATCCCTTCGCCACCCCGTTCCAACTTCCAACGTGTAGTGACGGGTACTGCGCCGCGCCGGTTCGTTTGGTAGCCTCGATTTTTGTCTCTCCTCCGTTTTTTGTTCGACGTTTCTCTATTTGAGCACCTTTTTCCAGTGGTCACAACGACAGTACCGTGCGTGTATGTATCGTTTGCGAATCTCATGAAGAGAGGTGGTATCATCAATGCAGAAAGGAGTTGACCAACGAACACAGAGTGATTCACTAAAATTGGTATATATTTAAATATCGGGAAAGTTAAACGAACTTTTTCAATCTCTGGTTTTTCACAGGTTTTTTTCTCCCCCTTAAATGTAAAGTTCTAATTATTCTAATGAATGTTGTCGTATGGAAAAAGATTTAAAGCGATTTAAAGGAAGTGATTTAATGAAATGTTCTAATGAAGAATCGTTTAAGGAAATCTGAAGCCACAATTGTTCCGTTAGAGTGTCGCAATGAAGAAATATTTATAGAAATCTGAAATTATAATCGTTTTAATGAATTGTGAAAATAAAAAAATATTTGCTTTCTTAAAACATTCTCTTAAGTATAGATATGCTTCTCTATTGACAGAAATTTCAATTTGCAGGAGAAGATATTGTTTTATTTGAAATTGAAAATAAAAATTAAATAATCAATTATTATTTGCTGGTATTACGATTACATTTCGAAGAAGGAAGGTAAGATAGAAAGTAATTAAGAAATCAATATATATTATGGGCTCAAAAATTTTAAAATGAAATAATTAAAAAAGGATTACGAGCTAAGCAGGATTGTCAGATAATAAGTAATATTAATTATATAAATTTAAAAATTTTACTTAATTTTTTAACATTTCATATCTGAAGTTCGTAACGGTATATTAAAAAAGGATATATGTATACATAGATAACCTGATTCTAATCGGTTATTCTATATAACGAAGAATTTTGCAGGAAAGAATGAAAAAAAAAATGCTGAGTATGCAATAGTTCGAGCTCTGCGAAAACTGGCTCTGCTACTGTTTTCTCTCTTTCTATTTCTTTTCGTTGAATGTGGTCGCGTATGTAATCGAAAAATATGAATTTGCGGACGATAACAAAAGAGCAGAATTGTTTTAGGAAAAATTGAATGCGGCACACAACGTTGTGCTCGAACACGTGCGAAAATTAGATTCGTGCGCAGGATTGTTTTACGACTTTCTTTTTTTTTTCAAGTGCGTTTTTATACAATAACAGGAGATAGAAACAAAACGTAAATTAAAAGTAAGAATGTAGAAAATGATTTTTGACGGAAATATAAGAGATTAGCAAAATATTTCCAAAACATGTAAATCTTCTAATCTTTAATGTTTTACAATACTCGATTTATGCTTAAAATCTTAACTTCACTAAAATAATTTTTATTCTTTTTATAATTACTCCATTTATTAATTGAGAATTTATATTATGGATGATTTCCGAAAAAAATACATGTACCTTTATAAAAATACTGTATTTTATAATCTAGAATCCCATATCATATAACATTTTAATAGCTTGTGTTGAAAATTAATTAAAAGCTTCTGTTATCGAAATATCGAGGTCACAATAGGCTTCGTATCATAAGCCTTCAATTCGCCAAATATATAAAATATTAAGTTATTGTACGTTTTATTGTACATTTTGCACATTAACATAAAAGAGGACATAATGCGTTTATGTAATACGAATAATATGATAATAAAATAGAATTTTTTTTATTATTGTGGTAAAAAATTTCGAATAATAAAGTCTGTAGTAATATTTAACGAGTCCTATTTATTAATAATCTATTGCCATTGAAAAATTATTACGATATCTCATTTATCGAATCTTTTCAATTAGCTCGCTATCATATCTAAAATCTCGATTACGAATATAAAATTTTCACGGAATTTACTTAGGGATTTACACATACATACTTCGATCTGGAGTACCGAATTTATTTTTCATTTGTGCGAAATTGAATATAATCACTCGTGCAGAATATGAATTTGTGCGCAATTTTACTCATGCTATCTAATAAGATCAATGAGCTTTTCAACAAGGTAAAGCGAGAGGAGGACACAGGTTATAGATACGATACGATGTTTTTAGAAAACGGACGTGAGAGGGATCATCTCGATTGTATTTGTATTGGAATTGAAATACACACGCACACCGGTGATCACTTCGGAATACCGATTACGTAAACTTGATAAAGCTGGTGTAGAATGGCCAACAAACTCATTCGATGCTCACTTTGATGCTTTTTAAATACAGTACAGCGCAAGGTAATTAAAGGTTGCGAACGATGCTTTCGGATAGAGGAATGGATGGTACGAACGAGAAATAGAAGTTAATCCCCAATGTGATGGTTTCCAAAGAGCTACCGAGTATCACGTGAAAATGTTACCGGAGAATGTCGGTCGTTGCTTCGAATTAAAGTTGCGTGCATGTAATAAATATTCACAGGTTTAAATGCGCGTTTTTGTTTAATGGAAATGAGGAGCTGAATGAAATTATTTAGGAAATATATAATTTCACGTGCAATTACCATGCGAGAAAATAATAATTCGAGCATAACAATAAAACGAATATTTCAATTAATATGTACATAATTTATGTAATATTGAAACAATACAAGACTTTGGCAGTTTTTATTTGCTATTTTATGAATGCCATTTGAAATAAATTTGTCCGGGTTTGCTCGCTTGCTTGGTTTAGATTGGATTTTACATAGTAAAAATTATATGGACAAAAAGATTATTTATTAATTTTTACTGAATTTTTTTGTTGGAAATTACAAAGCATCTCTATCAATTATTATTTTACATAATATTTTATTTTTTATATTTTATATCTTGATTTCTATTTCATTTTATTTTAGTCCTATTAGTTATAAGTAATGAAAAAAAAATTATCCTATAATTGAAATATGTTGAAGGTAATTGTCATTTTACTAAAGTAATTATCTAACTAATCGAGAATAAAAAACATGAATCTATAATATAATGCATAGATAGTACTAAATGCGATTATGCATCTTATTTCTGCTTTCGACATAATGTACCATGACATCCACGACGTTGTGTATTGAGTTTCCAATCGAAAGTGGCGATTGCAATTCGAGGTGACAGTTAAAGGCTTCTTATATACGCTCAGTACTCACCTGCAGTCAATACTTACTTTCATTTGGAATCGGGAATAGATAAAATTGTTCGATGTTTTTTTAAATATACAAGCTTTCTAAATGGATGGTCAGTTCTTTGTAACAATGAAACTTAAAATGTTTATTTTCTTTAAATATTGAATTAAACATTTCTTCGAAGTTTATTCTTTCTGAAATATACGTTGTGTTTAAAGTTAAAAGCTTAAGATTAGTTCCAGATTTTTTCGTTTCAAACCATTAAGATTAAGAAAACGGGTCTTGTCACGTCCGAAGAAACGACAAATCATTGGAAAAAACAGATAAAAAAGAAGAGGTGTAAAGACAAAACAAGATAGTAAAGTTTATATTACTTCAGAGAAAATAGTTACATTTTACACAATTAAGTAGAGATAAGTTTAGATATTTCTCTGCTATAATTAAGAGTAAGTTTAGATATTTCTCTGCTTACGATCTTTTAGAATATATTTGATGGAATCCAACAAAAAATTATTTTCCACATTTATAATAAAAATTATTTCTTGTAAGGCAAATATTATGACAATTCAAATTTTCCTGTATATTAGTGATACGTAAAGTTTCTTATTTATTATATATATTTTTGTAATCAAATAATTTTCTTTATAAATTATCAAATCCGTGCGCTGAGTAAACAAAAATATTATATTCTGCTACACTACATTGACCACGCGTTGAATCCTAGCACGTCAAATCTACCGTGTGCGTCGTATCTCGTAAAACTTTAAGCTCACCCAGCATTAAACCTGAAATGTCTGCGCGTTATTATACGAAATTAGCTCCGCGTGGCAATATTAGGCGGGAAATGCAGTTATAACTTTTGAGCGAGCAACGGCGCCCAGCGTCGTCGTTGCGGCGGGCAATAATTTGCATACCGAAATTGCGACGCTGCGCGCGTGTTCAAAATCGCGTGTCGCCTCATCGCGTTGCAACATCGTAACCAATCGCATTTGTCAGTGTCAGTCATCACCCGAAGAGTCACTTTCTTCTTACGTTCCGCAAAGTTATCTCATTGAATCTTATCCGCTTGCGTTTCCATCTTTTTTATAATGTACATGAATGAAAATCTACATTTTTCCATAATGTACACGGATGAAAATCTACATTGTTTGCCTTTTGGGTACCGCAAATCTCATTATGATTTTTTACGTATAGACAGGTATTTTTAGTTAAAACAACTGTGAGATAATACGAATATTTGCTCGATGCTCTTCCGATCCTTTCTACAAAATTTTTTATCTATCACGTACTGCTTTTATCTATCATAAACTGTTTTTCCATTGACAATAAAATTGGATAATAATGTATTTTTTGAAACGCGCTCACACGCGTGTTAATATTGAAAGAATTCATGCGAGTACTTTGTAGCAAAAAAACATTTGCTAGTTGAACTAATATTGGAATACAACGATCCTGTTTCAATTTTCCTGAAAGGAAAGGATATCGAATTAGCTTTCTATCGTTGATGAATTACGAAATAACGTTCCAATAAAGATGCTCTGCATCTGACCGAGGCTAGACATCGACTATTTGTGGCAACGCGTCGATTGTGGCGAAAGTCACATCGCCATTTAAGTCTTTAGAAAGTGCGGACAGGGTCGTTAGTGCGAAACGAAGACCATTTACAGTTGTAAGAGATATATCGCGATTACACTCGGGAGTAGTACGGATACTTACCATTTTTTATCTTTTCCCACGATGCAGTTAGAGAGAGAGAGAGAGAGA
>Ga0157363_1006047_pt1 | contig 11359 bp, 7 predicted proteins | sample AttsexASBM1_FD_111477 | JGI IMG/M metagenome (GOLD analysis project Ga0157363, IMG submission 111477) | Fungus gardens microbial communities from leaf cutter ant in Ribeirão Preto, State of São Paulo, Brazil - Atta sexdens ASBM1 | ecosystem: Host-associated > Fungi > Mycelium > Unclassified ...
TAATTATTTTGTATTTTTTTTTTTTTTTTAATAAAATATTTTTTATAATATAAATTTTTTTTTAAATTATTAAATTTTTTTTTTTTTTTTTTTTTTTTTTTTTTTAGGAATGGAGGCACTTATGTCTGAATTTTTCAACGACACAACCACTGCGTTTTACATAATCTTGATAGTGTGGCTTGCCGATCAATATGATGCTATCTGCTGTCACACGGCTCTTACAAAAAGGCATTGGTTAAGGTATGTGATTATCATTAATTTTTGATATTAAAATTAATAATATCTTTTCTCATATCTTGTGTTTCAATTATCGCGAGCAATAGAAGGTTTACTAAATAGTAAAGAAGAAAATCTAAAAGAGTGTTTCTGGTAGAAGACAAAATGATCGGAAGGGCATTTAATTAAAAAGGATCAAGTTGTATTAAGTAGAGTGAGCCTTGCGTGTCGGATATATTAGCTAACCTGCTAGCGAGTAATTTTTTTCTTTTTAATCCAATAGCACTGGCTAAAACTGCTACGATCTGTGCCGGCACAAGTTTCTTTTTAAACTATGTATTTGAAATTCCCTATTATGCAATTGAATTCTTTTTATAATCGTGATTACACAAAATAGAGAGAGACAGGACGGAGACTTTTGACTTTTCTAGATGATGGAATATCTTCCAAATGGAGGAAAGGAATGATTTTAAAATAACACAAATATTTTATCTTTTTTGTTGTATGTATGAAATATTTAATTTCTACATATACACTCTAGTCAAATACTATTTTCTGTCAAATCACTCAAAATTAAAAAAAAATTTTTTTTATTAATATTTTTTTTTCAATACCCCGAATTCAACACTCATAGGAGTTCTGAAAAGTTCCATACTCTCTATAAGGAAGTCTTCATCTATAGAGAAAGATGTATATTTTGATCAATAAAAGTATTGATAATTGTACATTATATAGGGGACTCATTGTCTCCGATAACCCTGATCTTGACATATGTTGTTAATGATCTCCAATAAATTTTAACCGACATTTGTTATTCGTTAAAAAATTATTAACAAAAAAGGTTAAGAAATAACTATTCATTTTACGCACGAAGTGAGTTTCGCCCTACCTTCCGTTCTCCCTTTCCTCCTTCCTTCCGCCCCTTTCTATCAAGGAGCACACGACTTTCCTCGCGAAGTGAGTTCCACTGTACTTTTTCCCTTCTTAGGAATGTGGACTTTTCATGTGGGATCTTGCTTCCCACATGGAAGTCGGACGCTTCTATATAGTAGAATGCAACCTTCCTTATTGCATAAGGAATACAATATTTTTAAATATTGCATATATTAAAAATGAAACGTTAGTTTATTAAATTAAATTTTTTTTCTTAATACTTAATAATTTTTTAACGAGCGTCGGCTAAAATTTGTAGAAAGTCATTCAGGGTCATGACCTTGACAACATATAAATAAAGTAAGTAAAGTAATAAAACATAGCTTTGCTTTGAACATTCTTCCCCCCCCCTCTCTCTCTCTCTCTCTCTCTCTCTCTCTCTCTCGTATTTAGGGGGGGACCTTGAAGGAATACTCCACCAAATGGCGCGATTCAACAGCTGTTCAGTCAGCAACGGTACGCGTTGTGTGACCATCAAAAATTTCGAGTGTCACATTTCATCTGTTTATTCATCTCATCTATTTCAGGATTTTTTACTAGAAACCATAAACACAGCATTGTCACAGCATCCCCTTCTGCAATCCCCTTACAGTTTACATATAATTCGTGACTTATTTCCTAAGTTGAAAAAATCCTGAATCAGGTGAGATGAATGCATAGGTGAAATGCGACACTCATATAACTGCGTACCGACTAAACAGCTGTTGAGTCGTGTTGCTTGGTGGGAATACTCCTCTTGTCGATTCCCCTCTAAATTCTGAACATGTGTATTTTCCAATAGGATGCTCAAGGACAAAGATATACGCAGAGGTCGTGTACTTTCTGGACAGACCTTGTATGTTACATGTGTCTAAAAAATATATTATAATCTAACTATAATCTTTTTATTACTTTTCCTGATTCTTGCTCAATCTCATAAATATTCAGTCTAATTAAAGCTACGATATTAATAATTCATCGAATATATTTTATATTTTATTATTGACATATTCTGGTGATGCGATTACAACCATTGAATCCGATCAGATTTGGACATCCTTTCTATACGGTTGTCCATTGATCTGTGGTTATAAACGTACGATCGATGTACATTCCGCAAACATCGAACAGCAATTCGCTGATTCAACAATCTAGTTGATCCTACGCAGAGACGTCAAAGCAAGGTTCAACTGAGAACTTCACAATAGAGATCGGGCTTTACGCTCGGTATAGCTTAGATCTCTCGGAAGGACTATACCGCAAAGCAATTTCCCTGGACGAACGAAAGGTTAGATCGGAACATTAGAGACATTAGGTGACGATTAAACAAAGCCGTCATCAACGACGGAACTTACTCAGTCCAGAAGTCCTATATTTTGCTTTGACTCATACAAACTCTTATGATACAAATTATTATTATTGGTCCGCTTTTACGGAATTACTTTGAATCTTAAATAGATCCTTCTAAGGATTTAAAGTACAAGAAATTCTTAATGTATTCCTCTTGCTAACTTTTTTTATTTGTCTCTCGTGAAAAAATGCAATTAAGTTTAAATATTTGATTTAAAGAAAGTTAACTTAAAAAAAAACAGCAAAAAATCACATTTTCTCTTTGTGTTGGAAAATTATCAATGTTTTACAAAATTTTACTTCACGAGACGAGAAATTTACGCTTGATCTATTTTCGATTTGTATTCGGGCTTGGTGAAAATCAGTGGAACCTGAATGTGCAGTTGGACTAGAGATTGGAAACGGATCATTAGAACTGGCATTAGCAACAATTAAATAGATCTGACGCCGGTAATAGTATTCGAATCTCCGAACAGCCCAAGTACGCGCCGCGCGTACTCCTGCTCCGTAGTCTTCTAATACGGGATTTACACTGAGGTGTAATTAGGATCAATTCTAATCGCGTGAGCGAAGCTATGTCTCGGGCAGGAATAATCGAGATCGTTATCGAGGGCGACGCGTGTCTGCAAGACAAATCGAATTGTCTCGTAAAACGTGTTGTCACTCACATAACGAAACGATCATTATGTTACTGTCACTCTGTGCGATATACAAAAAATGAGAGAAAACAAAAGATAATTTGATCGTGAACAATTCTATGCCCATAACGATAATTTTAAACGCTAATATTTAGCAGAATTGAAAATTGCATATTAATTTTTGCAGTTTATAACGAAAAGATCGTAATCTGCGTTAGTATTCGAATATAATATTATAAATTAATCAAATTATGCTCGAAGCTTACTAAATATTAAATATTAACACCAAAATATTTTTTATACACTCATCGGGGAAAGTATCGAATACTATTTTCTGATTTGAGCATCTGACATTAGATTGCCACTATAGTTCTTGTGCCAACTTGTCTCTGTACGTTAACTAATGTTTTCCTCATGTTTAAAGCGTTTATGTAATTGTACCGCGGACTTTCTGTATAAGGCGTTTTGTATTAAACGCGGCTCACGGATTAGGCACGAGTTACGTCAGACGTGCATTAAGACGCCAATGAACACTATCCGTCGACTGTTTTCACGGGTCATCCGCTTTTAATTAGAAATCCGACTTCCTCTTACGAACGGTTTATTGGATAGTCCGTATTTAGTTCCTATTACAATGCTACCACTGTTTATAAACTAAATCTCTGGGCAAAGATGAAGAAAGAAATGCGCAAAAGTTGAATGCATAATGATTTTCTTTAATATGCTTGTTATAAATGCTGATATTTTGAAATAATTCACACTGACAGCTAATAAATTTGCCATCTTATATGAAAAATATATATACATTTAATTTTTGTTGTACTTTTTGCGCTACAATTACATACGACAAAAAGGAGATTGATTTCTATTTCTTGCATAAGTATCACTCTTGTATAGATTGTATACATGGTATACAATATATTGCAAACTTTTAAGTTTAACTTTTAAGTTTAACTTTTTTCCAAGAATGACGTCGCTATTCCTATAGGTTAAAATAAAACTCCTGAAGTGAAATCAGAATAGTATACGAGAGGAAAAGTCGTGTAACACATACGAGATGTGATGGCAAGATATTGCTAAGGGCGAATAGTATTGAGAAAGTTCAATGATCGTGTGTCCTCTGATATTGATATGCGAATTTAGGTGTTTCTATATATTCCTTATTCAATTATAGTAATACGGGGAATAGTGTCATGTGTGTGATTAATTTATTTGATGAATCTTTTTACTAAACAATTTTTTGTCTTACTTTATATTATATATAATGTAAATCTTATATAGGAAAGTAAAAGGTTTTAATTGTTTACTGAATGTTTATGAATTATTTCTTCGAAAAATCATAAAAGCAATCGAACAATTGGTTTATGCAGCATTAAAACCTCAACTTCGTGGTAAGAGTTTCATCCATTTGTTCGACGGAAGTTCGCTATACCACACGTCGTGAAGTCGCGCGGGGCTCATCCTCGAAAACAATTAGAAAAATACTTTATTGAAAAGCCTCGCTGAAGTTCGTTGGATAATCTCAAATCCATCATTATCTTTCTCAAGTTAATTGTATATATCAATGTTTGCTTTTATAAAGATTACACGTGGTGCAATTGTGAGATGTTGATTGTTGTTTATTGACAGACTGAAAAACAGGATCTCGTATAACGAAAATTATCTCGACTTTGATTGTAATTCTTACATAAAATAATCTCATTGGCGAGGATAATGTAACTAAATAACTTTACGTTATTTAGATGTTCGTACATACATATAGCAAATTTTCTATTTCTACATATTTTTGGAAGACTGTTCTTGATATTTTTAGAAATTGTTTTGTTGTTTTGTTTTCGTATCATTAAATATTCTTTCTTTTAGATTGAGTTTTTGACAAATAAAAAAAGTAAATCAGGAGAATATAGAAGTAGTTATACTTGTAGATTTTCATAGGTTTGTAGAAAAATTGCATAAGTTGTGATAAGTACACATTATCATGATAAAATTGCTGATTACTTGTCTTGGTTCTTCACTTTTCTACTTGTTTGCGGCGTATTACAGCAATAGAATATACAGTAAACTTTATTTCGTGAGATAATTAAAAAAATTTTTTTTCTGAATACAGGGTGCAACCAAGAATTTGTAAGCGACTAGTATGACGTCCGAAGATGGAGATGGTCTTATGTATTCGGTAGTTGAAAAGAATGTATTTTTAATTTAATTCAAGCAGAGTTTCTCGCTAGGTCTTTCTTTAGTCTTTTTTCTATTATCTTTCGACAAAGCAACCGTTTTCTCAACCGTTTTCTCTCCTCACTTGTTTTTTCGTACAGATATAATTATTTTTATTATGTTTGCGTTTATAAAAACGTGACAATTTCAAGTTGCAGCAATCTATATGAATATTTTATTACTGTAAATTTCTAAATATATATATAATTGCATACAGATTTAAGAATTTAAATTAATTTCGAGTGGTGGGAAGTTGCTCAAGTGATAGTGGATAAGGAAAAGTCAGACGATTCTTTATAAAAGATTGAAGTGAATGTATCGTTGAATATGATGGATGCTGGGTTATGTTCACTCTTGCGTTTTTAATCGTCAGACAGTGTACGACTGATATTCTTGAAAATTCTTCTGTAAATTGATTAACAAGAATAAATTTATTTAAAAATTGTTTTTACATATAAATTCAATGATAACGAACAAATATGATGTTAAATTCGCATTTGTGAATATTGAGTAATATTGAATATCTGTGTATTTTTTCTCATCGATAGCAAAACAACACATTGATATTATGGAACGTTTCTCTTAAGAAAAGTTATCTCAACGACAGAAATGCATACATTATATTTGGTAATATCGTCTTCATCAGATGTGCACTCTGTAATCATTTCTCTATAACTGCGATTATTTCACTTTTTTGGAATGGAATTAGAATGTGTTCGTTTTACGAGAGTACGGCAACAGTGCGATCAGAGATAGAGAAAAAAGAGAAACGATTCTCAATATACATGGAATCACGAGTGAAACCAAGAGAGACTTGCACTTTAGATTCGCAATTCGGACCAGGTTCTTTCACGACTTTCGTGGATTCGAACGCACGTTCAGTTCCATTTGAAATTAAATGCAGAAAATACCTTTTTTGTTGCCTTTCGCGCATTCCATCTCATTGGCAACATATCCAAAAGGACATAGGATATCTACAGAATGAATTATTGACAAATTTGTTTCTCTTTACTAATGAAGAAACAAAATGAGTAAACCCGTTATTTTGGATATGATAAACAATTACATTGATATAGAAAATGAAGTTCAAAGTAATGAATAAGCAACAACATATTTCCTACTATTCAATAGGAGATTGAGTAAGAGGAGAAGACGAATCTAGCGAAACACGCGACGGGACGGCGCGTATAAATTTCAGTATCTTCGACGCTTCACAGAAAAGCTTATATTCGCGCCCCGCGGGCGTCGGCGGCGACGATGCCACGCGTCAATCGACGGCGCGACGCGAGCGGAGCGTCGAGTGCTTACAATCAGCTGGGCTTGTCCGCAAATAACACCGGAGGATGATTATGATTGAATAAGGTCCGTAATTGAGGCTATTGAGCAATTATATAAATAACACACGACCCAGTACACACGCGCTCACGCTCGGATGTAGGCACTCGTAAACACATAGCACGAGTGGTGGAGCGGTTGCGTGGGGTGTTATTTCAACGTTATGGACGAAGGGTGGATGGTCGGATGGCTCCGCCGTCGACCGGGAGCGCCCCGACGAGTTGGGTGGAAAATTACAGTGCAAACATAACGTATACCTATGTATATACCATATACCGTGGCGCGAGGCTATGGTACACTTCGCGCGTTCGTCGATGTACCGCGTTAGGTGAGGCCTTTGGATGATCTCCAATTGCTTGCGCTTGGAAAATCTTGCCCGTATCATCTAATTATATCATTTCTTTAAAAGAATTAAATCGATTCAAAAATAATCTCCTCCTGTATGATTAACTCATCTGTCAGTTTGAAATTTCACTACAATTGCTCTATAATTGCCATACCGTCTTTTATTCGTCTAATGATCGGTAAATAGATTTTTTAAACGATATACTTTCCTATTTTTTAGAGTATAGGGTTTATTCGAGAATGTGACGATGTAGTATATATAAAGTTAGGATAATATGGTTTTCTATACGATTATGTTTTCTGTGTATTAATGAGATGATCAATTATACATCGTATACATCGACAACTTTGTTGTAATTATTAATAATTTTCATGTTTAATGAACTATTTTATGATATCAATTCTCGTAAAAATTAGTTAGACGATTTATTTAAATGGATTTTCTATACATTAATGGAATCATATCGTACCACACGTTGAAAATAATTGTACTGGACAAAATTGTATAGTTTAAAATCGAAATTCTTTATTTTCGATAGAATGTAAAAATATAGGGTAAAAATTTTTTCTGAAAAAGTAACATAATTTCGTTACACTTGCGATGATTCTACACACTCTTAGTATTTCAAAGAGAATGAAGCGAGACGGACATAGGAAAATATTTTCTTGGAACACCTACAATCGGTCTCTGTCTCAGGGTTCTTTAGTAGCTTCTACTTTTAATCCTGCGAACGATCTTAGGCCGCTCCTCTATTTTACGAGTACACCCCGTTGCGGCAACTGGATTTCAACAGCGAGTGAAAGCTTAAGCTATGTCTTTTTGTTCGACTTTGCGGAGAATGTCCATCTAAGAAACTATAATTAGTTTTTCTATTCTACCGATATTTACTTTCCCAAGATGGTCACTGTGAAGGCAAGAAAGAAAGACGAAGATGTGAGAGAAAAAAAGAAGACGCAAAGCTCGATATCCTGGGAGTTGGCGTTTTAATCAGGGTGCCCCGTTCGTCTCGGATATCTCGAACAGAGAGAGCGCAGGAGCGCGCGCGAGAGAGAAAGAGAGAGAGAGAGAGAGAGAGAGAGAGAGAGAGAGAGAGAGAGTGAGAGAGGAAGGGAAGGGCAAAGGGACGGAGAAGATAGGCGAAAGGGAGGTAAAAAGGGGGCGTCAGACTGGCGCCAAGCGAACGGTACAGGCGGTCGACTCCCTGACGGCCGTTTGATGGAACCGAGAGCTGACTTTATTTTCCGCGAACTGCCTTCTCATTCTCCCGTTCCCTCGATCGTACGCGATCGGTCGCCACTTTTGTTCTCGCGACAGGGTGCCGAAATACAGTTCGATCTCTACAGGGGGTTCCTCTTGCTACCTTTATACCTATATGGATCTACATTTACGTCTGATGCTACAAGGAAAAGTGTTTGTCCCTTTTTTATGACCAAAAAGAAAAAAATAAACAAAATAAACGAGATAACGGACATAAATCATAAACCAATCGTTATATCAACTCTTCGAATGATTAGTGAAATTATTGAAAATCGCAAATCAGGCTTCCTATTATTTCACTCACACTGAATTATTATGAAAGAAACGAAAAATTATATGAATTATTATAAAATTAATTTCAATTTGATGTAAGTATAATTGACATGTAAAATCAATATTTGCAACTTTATATATAAAACTGTGACGCATAATAAGAGTAAGGAATAGTTAGTATTTATTAGAGTATACATATACATTTTTTTTATTGATTCACCTGTCCGTTATAATATCTAATAGTGACTCATTGCAAAAATATAAGCTGGTATATTAACGCAAAACTGACATGTATGTGGTATAAACTTATAATATTACGAATTTTAAAGTATAATGAAATAAAATTTCAAGAATTTGGAATTAATATGTTTACAAGTGAAATTAAAAATATTTTGGATTTATTAATTACTATTTATAAATCAATTACTTAGCTCTTGGAAATATTATATACAATATATATGCTCCAATTAAAATTCATATCTTTTTATGTTATTTATCAATAACATATTTGAAATATTTTATATATTTCGAAAATATATTTTCTGTTCGTTAATGGTTAGCAAAATGTGTTGAAAGAAACAATTATGTTGCAACTCATGATTAATATCATTTAACGACACTATACGTTTTACTATACGGTATTCCGTCCAAAATGAAAAGTCGGGATGGTATTTGCCATGTGACAAGGTGCATGATTAATTGTAAACAGTGGATAGAAAATTAGTCCTCGTGAGATAATTAACCAGTATAATTAATCGTCTTGACTCCTGACCACACAGTTTGGAATACTAAACAGACTGTCATCCGTGTCCAGAAAAATGCGTCTTTCGGCTGAAGACTCATTATCTCTCTTTTGCCATTATTAGTTTAAACTAATATATTTTCGAGAGTTATACCTAAATTTTAAATCGTGCATTAATATTATTTTAACAGGTTTTAAAAATGCGTAAAAAGATTAACAATTTATTTTGAGATAATAATACCTACACTTGTTCTTTTTTGCAAAACGCAAACTTCCTTAAAATTCGAGAAATATTTCAAGCTTAAGATTATTTTTTAGAATTGATTTTTATACATAAATGCGAAAACTCCAATTACGAAATGTAGGAAGCTTTGATACTTTTCGTCTTTTGATTTTTCTTATATGCTGATAATCAGATTGATCGATATATACGACGAAATACACGGAATAAGTAGACGAGTACACTTGTTCATCACCGAGGCGGGTTAATCATGTTTTGTGATATGAGTTAGGGTTAATAGAGTGATTTGATGGTAACAGTGAATGTTGTTTTCACGTTTCAATCTGCTAGAGCTCTATATATATAAGGCGAAGAAACATCAATCTTGAGTCAAAACTCTAATGTTGCACTCTAGTGATCAGTGATAAATTCTTACAAGTTGTCCGTTTCGCAACCGCTTCTACACGTGAATAGATTCATTTCCATGATTTAATTAGAAATGCAATGTATAAAACCGCTATTATTTTTTTTATTATAGAAACTTATTAATTTTTCGTTAGCGATGAAACGGTATGTGACTTTGGTTAATTGTGAAAGTTTTCGAAAATCTTAGAAACAGAAGGCGAAAGAAAATTAAGATGAATATAGAGTAAACGAAGAACAAAGAAATTTGCAATTTTGTATCCTAAATGAAGCGGTTGTATGCATTGAATGCCGCGCCAACGCGGCAGGAGACCCGCTTATAAAATTAAGAGATAATGAGAATTAACGACGATGACAGCAATCTGTGCACACCTTGATACCACCTTCTCCGTGTGATCGAACAGACTCTCTACGCTGCTGTAAAATGAATACAAATCTGCATCGCTTTAACTTCCAATAAAGATTACAAATAGCGTAGTATATTTATGTTTATGCAAGAAATTCTCAGGAATAAACTTTTTTAGTTTAACCATATAATTAATAAACTAAACATTAAAGTATCAATTGATAAATCAATCAAATAATGCCAATTAGAGCTAACATAATCAATGTAAAGTTTGGTTTATTTAAAATAAAATAATTTTAATCGCAAACCTTTCGATTTAATTTCGGATCTTTATCAATGTCACATAAAATGTTAACAAAAATCAATCAGCTAAGCGTAGTGATGTAACGACGATGTCATTGAACTTTCTAGTACACTGTACAATAATTTATCGAATATGTTATATAATAAAACACAAGCAAATTTTTTTCATAACTTAAATGATCATCGAAATGTTATTAAGCTGTTAATGTATATTGAACGTCGAGTCTCATCTGACGAGACAATAAGAAAAGATACACAGTACAAACATATAGATTATAGAAAACATTGAGAGGAGGCCGTCATTTAAACATAACTATGTACTATTATATTATGCTTTATCCAATAATTCAATATCGTTCTGTAAATTTAATCTATTAGTTTGTTGTTTGATAAAAATCATTTCTGAGATGAATCTCTTATTCAGTATTTTTTCCTCATCTTAAATAACCAAAGTTCACATTGACATGTTTGCTCAGCATTATTTAATTTTATTGACTTTTTTAGTTTATTTACCTATGCGCTCTATATTGTGAACATATTGTTTTTTATGTCTATATATATATATATATATTAGGTGTACAACTTTGCTTCCGCCGTTTCTTTTCCGAAATTCGAAGCTTTATTGTAAAAAACTGGTTATACATTTATGATTTAAAGTATTGTTCATCGCTGGCCACTACTTTCTCCCATCTTTCGGATAGCGTACGAATCCCGCGTCGAAAAAACTGGTCATCTTTTAAGGCTATCCACGAATCGATCCAATTTTTTACTTCTTCATAAGACCGGA
>Ga0157363_1006048_pt1 | contig 11359 bp, 4 predicted proteins | sample AttsexASBM1_FD_111477 | JGI IMG/M metagenome (GOLD analysis project Ga0157363, IMG submission 111477) | Fungus gardens microbial communities from leaf cutter ant in Ribeirão Preto, State of São Paulo, Brazil - Atta sexdens ASBM1 | ecosystem: Host-associated > Fungi > Mycelium > Unclassified ...
AGTAATGCCTCCAATTCTGCATCTTCGAAAACCTTCTCTCTTCCACCGCTATGCCGGTCTTCGACATCAAAATCACCATTCTTGAAGCGTTGAAACCACTCACGACACGTTCTTTCACTAATACCGGCCTCACCATAAGTATTTGAGAGCATTCGATGAGCTTCAGCCGCAGATTTCTTCATATTGAAACAAAAAATTAAAACCTCCCGCAAATGACGAGAATTTGGCTCGTAAACTGACATTTTCAATCGAGAATAACTGTATGATGCAGACACAAACCGACTAATGTTTCTATGGGGTTATGTTGACAGATGCCCAAGTTTATTGTATGACGTGTATGATCTATTTATTTCAACCACCACTTACCGCTAAAGCCATCTATAGGAAAACGGCGGAAGCAAAGTTGTACACCTAATATATATGCATGTACACACATTATACAAAAAATTTTCACTTTTTACGTTTTCGCCTTAGGGAAAGATACATAATTGATATCCTGATGTGTAGTGTTGTGCCGACGATAATGGACAATTGGAATGCAACTTGTGTGCACGAAAGTGTCTAGAGGTATTGTAATTGGAAAGCACCAAATCTTGATTGTTTGATTGGTCGATTCTGTACCTTCAAACAAGATGAAAATTACAAAAGCGAAATTTACTAAGTGTTGATCAACAATGAAATAATCAGTATTCTAGTAAATTCGCTCACTTTTATAATTTTTACCTCATTTCAAGATAGAGAATCGATCCTCTTCTCTACTTAGCGTATTGATTACATGCATCCAGAACCACGATTGCTCATTGAGCGCTCAGTAAACTCAGTAAGCTTTTGTATCCGTTTGGTCTATATTTTTAGATCTAATATGAGATCTGGAATATGCCAATCAGATGCAAGAGCTCACTGAGCGCTCAGTGAGTAGTCGTGCTTCTGGATGCACCCATTGAGTACATTCAGGGCCCCTATTCTTGAAAAGAATACTATAGTATTTCTCACTACAGTATTTCTCTAGCTTTTTGTACATTTCTTTTCGTACCGACGAGATACTATTAAGTCCGGATCTACAAAAATTTTTAAGCTTTAAGGCTACGTTTCAAAATTTCTTCTCTGAGGAAAATTTTATTCAAAATATATAGTACATATAACGTATACTATAGCATATAAAGTAAAATCTTCCTCGGAAAGGAAGTTTTGGAACGTACCTAAGTAAAAAAGCCTAAGTAAAAAAATCATAAGAAATGGACAAATCATAATCAATTATTCTCACATTTGATTGTAATTGGTCAATTTTTTATGGTTTAAAGCTTAAAACATTTATTGTAGATCCAGGCTTAAAGATCAACATGCTTATGGGAGTTATATCCTTGTTAATATTGAAATCATTAAAAGGGCCGATTCTGTAACTTTTAACGGTAGTCGTTGATGTCATTGTGCAGAGTCGAGAAAGTCACATCGAGTGCCATCCTTGTGAAAAGCAAAAGGAGTCAGTGTGAGCCGGTTATGTTACGGCACAGACTTGCGTAACGCATAATGCATAATGCATAAGGGAATCGATCAATCAAAATTCGAAATTTGGAAGAAATGACTTATATTCCTTTCTTTTTACAATCATACTGCCGTCGTACCTCTTTACAATCATTCCACCGCCTTTCTTCACCAATGAATTGTTTAGCTCGAGATTAGGGTTAAACGTGAGCGGTGAGGTGGAATTGAGACACACATGCTACACGAAAATCGTTCGGGAGTACTCACCACCCAAAGGCACAATACCCTCACTACTTATCCAAATTATGAAGTCACCGAAATACACCAACGAGTGATGTTTCCGAAGGCAGCCTATAGTATATCCCTCCTTCAACTCGAGTAGCAAGAATATATAGTTCAGTAGAAGTATAATTTTACCGGAAAAAAATTATAAACTATTTCTTTTCACAAAAGTCTCGAAAGACCATCAGAAAAGAAGTGCATATGTTTGAGACTCGTCTTGTGAAGAAAATATGTAAAAAAAAATCGAGTTACAAAAAGCACGTTTTTCGCTTATAAAAGATACTGATTGTATAGAAAAAAATTCGATATAAAAAATGTAGGTATTCGAAATACTTATAAAATGAGACATGGAACATTAAAATCGATCTATTAGTTCAATAGAAAAAAAATTAAAAATACCGAAAAAGGCCTTTTTTTCACTCGCTCTCTGTTCATTAAGATTTAAACGCAAAGCTTTGAAATTCTCGTAAAATGTAGCTCTCGTAATGATGAACAAATCTAGCCCTGAAGTCTGAAATGTTCATTATTTTTTGCAAAAAGCCATGTTCACTAACCTGTCTGCGGAAAAACTTAATTTCTTCATTTTTGAGCAGTCGCATAGCAATTTAGGGATGATTCTTCTTCAAGAGTTGCACTATCACGTAATAACAAAATGATTTTTTGCAGTTAAACTATTATAAAACGATTAGGAGTCGAGATAACAATTGTTTTTCAAAAAATTAGTGTGGCTCTAATTTTTAAGATTAAGAGTTCCGTCTGGCACCAATTTGTTAAGGAAGAATTGAATTTGCTATTAAAAAAATCTCGAATTGTAACCATGAAATTTTTATTTTAAAAAATGTTTCTTGAATTTTTATTTTTTCGATTTATTATTAAAAAAAATCACGTTTGAGTGATGGAACGCCTGATTAACAAATTTAAGTCACATTAGTTATTTAATATGCTGTAAAAAGTCCAATTGGACAATTAAATGTACGAAATTATCAGTACAAAATTATTTTTGTGAATTTAATTGCAGATGCAAATATGGCATATGTAAACAAATAATTAATAAATAATTTGTTAGTGTAATTGTTAAAGATATAACATTAACTTTCGCAAATATAAAAGTAAATTAGTGTTACATGAAAAATATATTTTGCAACTATATTGAACAGTTACACTAACATTTACATTAACAGCAAATTATTTATTATTTGTTTACATATATGTCATATTTGCATCTGCAATTACATTCACAAAAACAATTTTGTACTGATAATACCGTATATTTAATTGTCATAAAAGTGTCCAATTGGACACTTTTTACATATTAAATAAAGAAACATAGCTAATGTGACTTAAATTTGTTAATCAGACATGCACTCCATACTCAAACGTTTTTTTAGTAATAAACCAAAAAATTTTTTAGTAATAAACCAAAAAAATAAAAATTCAAGAAACAAAAACTAAAAATTTCATGATTACAATTACTTTGCAAAACATTTGGTTAAACTATTTGTTTATATCTCATCGAGCCCCAAATAAACAAAAATCAGTCCCAGATAAAAAAAATCATTTCCACGTAAATTTATTGCTGAGAAAATGTAAATTTAGCAGATTTTATGAAATCAAATACGCGCGAATCACAGAGCGACCTAACTATCCTCACTTGACTTCATGCCAGCTTCCCTCACTCCTCCACTGCCTCGTGTTCAACTTTCCAATGGTTTTAAATTTTTTCGGCAGCAAAAATTCGAGAATTTTTCAACAGCAAATTCAGTTCTTCTTTGACAAATTGGTGTCAGAACTCTTAAAACCAGAGATTTTTTGAAAATTAGAACCAGTGATTTTTTTGAAAAAAAAATGTCACAATATCTCGGCTCCTAATAATCGGAGAGTAATCTTTTTTTTTAAATTCATAAAAAAAATATTAAATGTCGAATGCTTCACATGGCTATTTAATATAATGTATATTAATGGAATTATTTCCATTTTTTTATACGGAAAAAGATATTTTACTTTTTAAAACCACTTTTTAAAGTCGTTTTATAATAGTTTAACTGCAAAAAATCGTTTTATTATTAAGTGTATGTGATAATGCAACTCTTGAAGAAGAAAAATCACCCCTGTAAATTGCTGTGCGACTGCCCAAAGTTTTCTGCAGGTTTTTAGTAAACAAATGACTTTTTGCAAAAACTAATGAACATTTCAGGCTTGTTTAGGGCTAGATTTATTCGTCATTACAAGGCTACATTTACGAAAATTTCAAAACTTTGCGTTTAAATCTCAATAAACAGAGCGAGTGAAAAAAAGATCTTTTTTGGTGTTTTTTATTTTTTTTCTACTGAACTAATAGATCGATTTTAATGTTCCACGTCTCCATTTTGTAGTTATTTCGAATATCTACATTTTATATACTGAATTTTTTTCTATACAATCAATATTTTTCGTTTTATAAGCAGAAAATGTGCTTTTTGCAACTTCGATTTTTTTTCGCATATTTTCTTCACAAGTCTCGATTCTCAACATATGCATTTCTTTTCTGATGGCCTTTCGAGACTTTTGTGAAAAAAAATAGTTTATAATTTTTTTTTAAATTGTACTTCTACTGAACTATTCTTGCTATTCGAGTATTAGAAGGAGTTTGTAGGAGGGGTATACTATAATATAACGCACATAAAAAATCGTAAACAATTAAATATCTCGTAAACTGTTGCGTTTTAACATGATTTATACTATTCTGGATTAATGGGAGGGATACACTATTACTACAATTTAAAACTTATGTGTTATTTATAATAGAATGTCCCCTTATTAATGCCTAGGACTATTAAGACTGAGATGGCACTTTTGATCGCTTAAAACAAACGATTAATATGAGAAGGAGCTTGCTGTCTCGTTCATTCTCGGTACGTCGCAGACGAGCATAGACATAGGTTCGTGCTTGTTATGTGATAGCGTCGCACCACGATAAATGACCGAACTTATAGGTGTGGAAAAGTGACGTTTTGACGATGAAATTTATGTTGCATGCCATTTCATTATTATTTTCTTAATTATAAAAATGTGACTTGTTTCGTACTTATCGAAGTCATAATTATCGATGAAAACTAAAGTTATCTTGGAATTTTATATTTTATGTAAAAGCGTATATTTTACTCGTTTCAACAGCTATCGGACTGTGTTTCTACCCAAATATAGGTTCACTTTACGTGCCTTTTGACCATTTACTGACTATCAAGAGAGGAGAGGACAGTTTCATCGATTTTTACAACTGTTTTAAAGTAATTTCGTCATTTCATTTCATCCAAATTGTCTTTATTTAAAAATGGCATGCAACATAAATTAACGTGTCATTCTTCACTTCTGCCATCACGATTCCAACATGGCCGCCGCGACTAGTCAAGAGCCTTAAAATTGTAATTTCAGTGTAATCGTCAAAGTTTAATTATCAACAGAGATGATAACTGCAGAGAAAAAATTGTAATTTTTCGGCAATATATATATATATATATATATATATATATATATATATATATAAATATAAAAGATATAGCTTTACAAATATTTATATTTATTTATTGAGCATTTATGTAATAAAAAAATCATGAATTTAATGAAGCCTGAATTCCAATGAGATTGCTGTTTTGGAATACGTATAAATGTATATTATATTAGGTTGTCTGGAAAGTTCGTGCCGATGTTGAAGGAAAATTGAAACGCAGAAGATTTAAATTTTAGTATACATTTATTAAATTATATAGGTTAGTCGGCACGAACTTTTCGGACAACCCAATAGTATTTCCTTAATTTCTCGTTTCAAGACATTTCTTTTCAAGAATAAGAGCCCTGAATGCACTCATTGATATTATTCTGGTATAATAAAATAAAATTTTCTACTTTTAGTTTCTGAAAAATATAAAAAAAAATAAAATGAATCAAACAAAATATGAGATTGTAATACCAAATAACATCAAAATTGTTGAAAGGCTCTTTTATAAAATCATATCTTTTTTAATATTACATATATTTTTTTAATAAGAAATATAATGAATTGATTTAATAATTTTTAAAAATTAGAACTCTAAAAAGGATTTATCTCTGATTTAATAAATTTAAATTTTTAAAAAATCATAATGTTATCAAATATTATAGCAATCAAAATAATAAAAAATTAATTTTTTTTATTATTAAAATAGAAAAGGTATTCGAAAAAATATATAAATTAAATTATAGCTAATTATATGAGAAAAAAAAATTTGCTATGTTGACTTAATGGTAAGAAAAAAGATATATAAAAGATAAATAATTTTTATAGTCATTTCCTATTTGATAAATAATTTTACCTCATAATTTCGCAACTCTATCATCTTTCTTAATAGAATGTCAAGATGTCTTTTTAATTATATTTCTGTTAAAGATTTATACAATAAAATAAAATGGAATGCTATAACGAATTCTAATTCTATTTCGTAGGTCTTGGGTAAAGGCAGCTTCGGTAAAGTATTGCTGGCGGAATTACGTGGCACGGATTGTGTATACGCAGTTAAATGTTTAAAGAAAGATGTGGTTCTCGAGGATGATGATGTCGAATGCACATTAATTGAAAGGAAGGTCCTCACGCTGGCAACTAGACATCCGTATCTTTGTCACCTATTTTGCACTTTCCAGACTGATTCGCATCTCTTTTTTGTTATGGAATACCTCAATGGGGGTGATCTAATGTTCCACATACAGAAGTCTGGCCGATTTTCTGAGGTGCGTGCGCGTTTTTATGCTGCCGAGATCTGGTCTGGATTGAATTTTCTACATAAGAAGGGTATTGTTTACCGGGATCTCAAACTTGACAATGTGCTACTCGATTTCGAGGGTCATATTAGAATCGCGGACTTTGGCATGTGTAAACTTCAGATCTTCTTAGATAGAACGGCCGATACGTTCTGTGGTACGCCAGATTACATGGCGCCAGAGGTACATCATAATTCTCTTTAAGTTTATTTTTATTTCGCTCTATGTTTTCATTAAAATATCATTAATTATTTAATGATAAAATTATGTAATGATTCATTTTTTTCAGATAATAAAAGGGCTTAAGTATAATCAAGCTGTGGATTGGTGGTCATACGGTGTTCTATTGTATGAAATGCTCACTGGTCAATCGCCGTTTTCTGGATGCGATGAGGACGAGTTGTTTTGGAGCATTTGTAACGAACGGCCATTTATACCTCGATATTTAAGTCAAGAAGCTACCGAAATACTCATCTATTTATTAGAGAAAGATTCTGGAAAGAGGCTACCTGCTCACGAAATTGCTGTGCATGCTTTTTTTCAGGTATAATTCTTTAAATGGCAGTAATATATCATGTAGTTTAGCAGTTAAATAACATTTTGATTTCATAGCATTTGCCTTGGGATCGATTAGAAAGAAGGCAATTAGAACCACCGTTTAAGCCCGCACTTGATCATACTTTGGATACGAAATACTTTGATACAGCGTTCACGACTGAACGTCCGAGACTTACGCCAGTGCCTGAGCAGATTTTGACTTCGATGGATCAAGGCGTTTTCCGCGGATTCTCTTATACAAATCCGAATGCAACCGATTGACGTAAGACAGCTGAATGGGAAGTGTGAACATTAGTTGTTAACGATATTTCCAATTTTTTGTGCCATCCAACAAAAAAAATACATGTCGTATTCTTCGGCTAACATAAAATCAATGTTCGCTTTGTATTTTTGAAGTAGTAATGATATTATACAATGTTAATATATATGTAAATCGCATCTTAAAAATATATTTGTGTGAACGATGAATTACAGAGAGAAAATCGTGCAAGACATGTAATGTCTCTTCTCTCAAAATATAATACAATTTAATATAAATATATGTATATACGTATACAGGGTGTCCAATAATGACTATATAATCCTTCGTTAGCAGATAGAATCGAAAAGTCCTCTATTATTTTGCAGTTTTCGCAATTTTTTTTTTAGTTACTCAATGAGCAAAATATCTAAAATCGACGTAGAAGACAACTTTGAGAGCTTTTAAAGAAATATCTTTAAAATATTTCATAAAAAATTCAGAAAATATCTTAAAGTTATTTTATACGTCGATTTTATTCGCTTATTTGGCAATTTAAAAATTAATATCCCGTTAACTATTGCGGAAATTGTAAAATAATAAAGAACTTTTCAACTCAGTTTAATTTGCTCTACCTACTCACAGGAGATTATGCAGTCATAATCGGACACCTTGTATATACAGATTGTCCTATTTTAATCGATCACCTCAAATATCTCTTGAACATTTTAGTCTTTAGGGAAAAATATATCAGACAAAAATTTTGGGACTTTGAGGAGAACATAAGATGATACCATTGGTTTGATGATACCTTTGGTGCTGTTGTCACGGTGAAGGCAAGATCACTTTAAATTTTTTTAATGGAATTCCCCCATTTTTCATTATACATTCTTGTAACTTATTCTTGAGAGCTTTCCAAAAAACTATAATTAAGTTTCATATAAGTCATTTTCATTAAATACTTTTCGAGTTATAAAGCTTGTTACAGCATTGCCGGCATTAGGCAAGGCCATTGGAGATTATTCCTCTTATTTTCATTTTGTACTAAAAATTCATTTTTACGTAAAAATGAAAATAAGAGATACAATCTTCATTGATTTTGATCTTGACAAATGTTATCCAGGACATGATCCCGAACAATATTCAAGAGGTTTTAGCTGGACATCTTGCATAATACTAATGCCAACAGTACTGTAACTTTCAAGCCTTGTAATTCGAAAAGTACGTAATAAAAAATAACTTATTACAATGTTTTGAAAAGCTCTTAATACCAACTATTAGATTCTGCCATCAAAAATAGAGTGTCCCATTTAAAAAATGTACCTTGACTTAACTTTGGCGATGCCATTCAAAGTCAAATCAATAGTACCTTTTTATGTCCTCCTCCGAACCATATAGCTTTTGTTTGAAACATTTTTTTATATTTATCATAGTTTTCGAAAAATCTTAATGCATTATTTAAAATGGGATATCCTGTATATGTACATACATAATATACTAGGAGTCCCAATATATGAAAGAATTTTCGTGTGCAGATAGAGAGAACTATATAGGGTGTTTGATAAATGACTAGGGCGGACTAAACTGAATTGTCCTGTACCATTTCATAATTTTCGCAATAGTTAATAGATATTAATATCATTAATTATTATAAATTGCCGAATATTGATCTTCAATCATTTTTTACTCAAGTCCCTGATAGAAAAATCGCTGAAATTATTCCATATTTTGGAACATTTTTCAACAAAATTTTAACATTAGAAAAATTTAAGTTAATTTTAGCAATTTTTAGTTTGAAAAATTCATTTTCAGCAAAATTTCAACAAAATTTCAAAGTTTCAGTAAAAATTTCACTTCATTTTCAGAAAAATTTCAGCGATTTTTCAATGTTAGCTGAAAAATTCACTTTTAGTGAAATTTCAACAAATTTTCAGCAATTTCGCTAAAATTTTCCAAAACGTAAAATAATTTCAGCGAAATTTTTTCAGTAGAAATACTATCAACTTTATAGAAAAACAGCATGTTAAGGTTAAACTAAAATTTTGTACGATCCGCCAAATGACGAAGAAAGAAAAATGAGACAAGAACACGAGATACTTCAGAATCTGTTTTTATCTCAAATTGCAAAACAAAATACATAAACGAACTTAACCAATTTGTCGACAGATACGCATCAAAAAACGTGGCGCACGCAACAATACTATAAAAAAAAATATATGAATGCAGACATTAACCTTGTATTTGTGAATGCACAGTATCACCTTAAGTCAGATTCACAAGAACATAAATAAACTTATGAATCAAATAGAACATGAAAATATCCTTTTTAAAACAAAAAATACTTAATACTCCCACTATTGTGTTCTATTTTAAATAATTTTGACATGTGTTGTTGATTCAACAGACAAACAAATCCTTTTTAACAAGGCATTCAATTTTTTGCACATTGCTCGTTCGTGCTAACATATTTTATGATTAAATCTCCACAAACAAATCTTTCTCGTATAAAATGATATTGAATGTCAATGTGCTTCGTTCTTTTGAAACTCTGGGTTCTTAATTAATTTAATTGCACTTTGGCTTTCAATGAACAAAATTGATGATTGATCACCTCGACAATCGATATCACACAACAGACGTCGCAACATACTATCTTTCTATTAGCTGTACTCGCTGCAATATACTCCGCTTCGGTCGTACTTAAAGAAACTATACTTTGGCGTTGCGATGTTCATGACAGTTTCTCCTGAGATCATAAAAATATAACCAATCATGGATCGTCTAGTTTTTGTGTTTCCCGCGCAATCCGCATCTGAATAGCCTGTCAGAGTCACCTCATCACTCCTCTTTCAATATTTGATTCCAAATTTCATTGTTTCACGCAGATAACGAAAAATCCTTTTTAGCATCCCAATGTTCTTCTGAAGATAAAAATCTTGGATAAAAATCTGCTAAGAAAGTTAACAATAAATGCTAAATCTGACGTGTTAATTGCGTAAGAAAAATAAGGGATCCAATCACTTCGCGATAAGGAAATTCTACATTATTGACGTCACATATTCCAATCAGTGATACAATAGAATGTAGATCTGCTGACATGTGTACAATGATGCCAGATATGCTCCGCACTCGCGCATGCGCGTAGTCTAAAACGCCAGTAGAGTACCTAATCCATTCGTGAAACGAATGACATCGTTAGTCGCCCCAAAAAAAAATAAAACTATATAAAGAACTATATATAAAAATTAGACATACCTCTTAGCATGCAGTAATATTAATTATGTGGATAAATTATGACGAGGATAGACGATGAAATAATATTACAAATTTAAATACATTTCTTCTAAGTAAAAAAATAATTTATTTTTTTACAGGAAACTATAAATATCAAGGTCCTTGCAAGGATAAAGGAAACCTGCCAAAAACCTTACCAGTATTCATCAAACATAATTATTATATAAAAAATTTATGTAAAACATAATTATATTTTATTTGTAACAAAAATAATATATATATATATTTTTTTTATTTTTATTACAAATAAAATGTAATGTTTTACATAAATTTTTTATATAATATATGTATAAAACAAAATTAATACATATAATCTATGCTATTAATCGGAAATCTATATATAAATTTATAAAATAAAATCAATATTATTAATTATTTATTAACAAATTAAAGCTGTCTCGATGACTAATATGATTAAATAAGTTTTAATTTATAAATAAAAAATAAAATTTAGCTAGGACGATTGCTTTATGTTGAATCTAAAAATAAAAACTTTAATAAATAATTAATAAAATAATATTATTTACTAAACAGAAGCCTTATAGAATGCATTAATATATATTAATGATCATTAGTGTCATTTTGACGCGTTGTATTAGGTGTACAACTTTTCTTCCGCCGTTTTTTTTCCGAAATTCGAGGCTTTATTGTAAAAAATTGGTTATACATTTATGATTCAAAGTATTGTCCATCGCTGGCCACTACTTTCTCCCATCTTTCGGGTAGCGTACGAAT
>Ga0157363_1006050_pt1 | contig 11357 bp, 11 predicted proteins | sample AttsexASBM1_FD_111477 | JGI IMG/M metagenome (GOLD analysis project Ga0157363, IMG submission 111477) | Fungus gardens microbial communities from leaf cutter ant in Ribeirão Preto, State of São Paulo, Brazil - Atta sexdens ASBM1 | ecosystem: Host-associated > Fungi > Mycelium > Unclassified ...
TTCGTGGATAGCCTCAAAAGATGACCAGTTTTTTCGACGCGGGATTCGTACGCTACCCGAAAGATGGGAGAAAGTAATGGCCAGCGATGGACAATACTTTGAATCATAAATGTATAACTAGTTGTTTACAGTAAAGCCTCAAATTTCGGAAAAAAACGGCGGAATCAAAGTTGTATATCTAATATATCGAGCAATATAATATTATTTAATATTACAAAAGTAGCATTATAGCTGCATCAACTTTTCTCGCTTCTGCTGAACAGTCAACATAATCTTACAAAAGCGATGACAAAAGCAAAGCAAAATCTGTTTTATATCATTATGAAAATATTTTGGATGAACAGGACATAAACAGATTTTACTTTGATTTTGCAGGATCTTCACAATTTTTGTAGTATGCTATTAACAAAATTAGTAATAAATACTTTGCAAAAACTGTTTCAACATATCGTCTGGGTAATATATATGTTATAACGGTTTTTTTATTTATAATATTAATTTTTTTATCATGTTAATTAAATATACAATGTCTTTAGTTCAAAAAGAAATCGCTCATTAAGAACAACGACAATACAATACGAAGAATTGGTAAAATATATGTCACATTCCGAATTTGCAACAGATATGTAATTAAAGAAGGTAAAATTCATCATGTAAAACAATGGAAACAATTAACAGCAATACTTAATGGCTTGTTTGATGGCAGTGAAACAGTGGCAAACCGTAAATATTGTATGAAATGTAATTCATAATAGACTTTCTACAATAAATAATTAGTAATAAATCAGAAGTTACAAATTAGAAATTGATCAATCATAGTGATCAATCAAATATGGAATAAATAATCGACTACAATGTGATTAATAGTTAATTTTTAGCTTCCGACTTCTGATTCATTACTAATTGCTTATTGTAGAAAGCTTATAAGAATTTCGTAAAGTGCATGATAAGCATAATTATCATTTTGTTTACTCAAGGTGTGTTTGTGATTCCGTATTGAATTCAGTTAAATTATAATATCGTGAGTTCTTAAATATCCTATATATGTGTATGCATGTGCATATATGTATCTATATATATAACTATCAGGTTTGGCGTGACGTGAAGAGTAACGCATCAAAGGAAGCATCTAAATTAAGAAACGAAAGAAATCGGACTATAAATTTTTCAGTTGCTACAGACGGTTTAGATAATTTATAAAAACGTATCATTAGTTACGTTGGTTTAGAATATGTGGAAAATAGCTGTGAGTGTGCAGAGTAGTATTCCAGAGGAAGAGGTATATCCTTTTGTTTGCATTATGCAGTCTCAGTAATTTTTATGTTATCTTGGAAGTATTTAGCTATTAAAATACAATAATGATTGCTCAACAAGAAAAAGTGCTTTGAAATTGTTGCAAAAATCGTAATTCTGATTCCTGTATATTGCTACATTTAATCAGGATTAAAATAAGAACATACAGCATTCAACAATGACATTCATTACAGTACTTACAAAACAACTTTGTCAGCTGAACGCGATCAATATACAAGAATGTATAATGCCATTTTCTGTATTTTTTTTCTTTCATAGACGCATCAGATAGAATTAGAAAATGGGAACGATGATATATTCTTCAACAAGCGACGATATCAATCGTTGAAATGGTGAATGTCAAAAGAGATATTAGTAAAAATATATATTTTATATATACCTATACACACACATATATATATATATATATTCTAATAATTATTATTTATGCATTTTGTATTATAGTTAATATGTATGCTTATTAACATTGAATAAATTTTCATAAACTAACTTAATATTTAATGTACGATACAAAGAATAATACAATATGATCATATATATTATTTTCTTATATATTATTACTTTTTCTATTTATCATTACATTTATACTTACGTTTTTTGTGAGCTCATTTTGTATTTTTACAGAAGTAGAAGCACACAATGAAGTAAAGGCAAATCGCAGAAAGAACGCGTCAATACAATTATGCATAGATACTGCTTAGACCTTAGAACATTTCTTTTAGATATCTTCTGTAATGATATTGGCTGAGATAAATTTTTCTTTACCTGTCTATATTTTTTCAACAAATGTATCGTAAAAACCGTACTGATAACTGTCGCTTGCAATGATAAGTATCGATATGAGTAATTTCTAGAATAGTTTAACGAAATAATAACAATTGTCAATCAAAATTTCAGATGGATTTCTGGATTGAGTGAATCACAACAATAATATTATTATTGAAATGGATACATGAAACTCAGATAATAGGCTACGACTGTGGATCGATTAGCCAATATAACTAGAATGTCTTTACTTAATATTGAAGAGTGCGACATCCCCTCACAAAATGTAAATAAAACTCAAAAATTTATACAGCTCATACAGATTAACGGATTCAAATCTATAAGAGTAATTCAATGTAAAATTGAAATCGACAGAACAATAAAAAAATGTGGAATGTTCTTCCATACATTGGATGTGCAGATGGCAAATATTTATATATACAGAAAACGAGTCGCGAGGCGTGTGAATGTTTACACATTTTCGCTTATTTCCAAATAGGACACGTTTATATAAATGGATTAAAATCAAATCAAACAGTCTCTCGCCCTGCTACCTTAGCGGGATAAATGGACAATGACGGGACATGTAACGGAGGTACATATTCCGACCCTTACGGAATGTTATAATATTGGCTATCATAACCTTCACGCTACTAAATTATGAAGCCAAAGTACGATTAAATTTAAATAAAGTATTACTTCGATCGGGGATTGTCTTGTGAAATTTGCGACTACTTACTGTGTAGACATAAAAAGGAAGAGACACTTTCTGGAATCCGTGTTAAGATCTTGTGGTAAACTTAACATTGGCTCACTTTACACTGGATTTGCAGAAGTACTAACCGATAACACAGGCATACAACATCAAGTGATTTACACCTTAAATTCCCAAGATACCGTTTTCGCGCTAATGAAAAAGAGAGAAGAGGTAGTGTGTGACACATCCTTATATTAACTGAACATCCAAATTATTAATTTTTGAAACAACGCCCGATAACAAGGTTTTTGATAGACAACACAATTTAGAAAATCTCAATATATTTACTTACATGAATTCTAAATTTGTGTATGTAGAAAAATATGCACTCAAATAAGTCATCATTTATCATCATGTATAGAAACTCCAGCAACAATCTTGAGCAAAAAATATTAAAAAATGCTTTGGCCCTTGCCATTCATTCCCCGAACGCTTTTACTTATCATTTAATGAATCTGACCTAACAAGGACCTGAACACATGGTCTTGTTAGCCGAAGAAGTAATACACATAATAAAATGCATACTTGTCAAAGTAAAATTTGTCCACACGCAAGAATGCTACGATCAATTACCTGTAATAAGAAACAATGAAACATTTCTTAATTTCGCAAACTCACATCTTGTTGCATAAGGCACACAAGTTACCTGCGCCTTGACTGTTATGTATCTTCTAGAAGATTCAAGATATAGATTTGCACTTAGATTAGTAGAAATATTACCTGTTATTTTAAAATCAACGTGGAAATATGTTAGCTCTATCCACTATGAATGGAATTTACTCAGAAAATGATTTAGAAACTCTACGGGACACATAATGTACCCAGCCGAACGACCCTCAGTACTTAACATAGCACGAAGAATGATGGGACAACCAAATTTTATAAATGGAGGTTCTTTTTCAAATCTTATAGACGAAGTCTCGATAGAAAGAATAGCAGCATCCGCCTGGGAAAAATTTTGGAATAAATTTTTAATTTTTGGAAGTCAGCGCTAATATCATTGGAATATATATATATATATGAGTGTCAGAATTGTAAAATTAATATTAGACACTATTGTGCATGGATAAGTCCTGCACACTATATATGGATGGTCAATGTACTTAATAGGAGCCATATGAGACTCGCTCACCCAGCTCTTATTCTAGAGAAAGAGAAACATGCTACTAAGAGTGTAACCATCTCGGTCCCCACTGAACCGGAATTTCAAAGCACGAAACGCTTCGAGCAGCATGACAGCACGAAAGAAGAATCCGATTATTTCCCCCCCTTCTCTCCAAAGGAAATATCTGCCTATATCTTGAACTAAAAGGTTAAACATCAAGGAATTCACACGAGCTTACAATTTATTACCGGAACCTTTAATCTCAGTGGAAAATCTTTTCTACCTCTTCATCTTTCCGACGCTCCCAAGCTGCAAAATCATTATTCTCTTATAGATAACGATGAAGATTGCCTACCTAAATACGAGATTTTTAACACGCAGTCCGTTGAAGGCGCGGATAGTAAAGGTGGATTCGCCCACAAAATTTTGGGTGCAACTTCATAATAGTCAACGAAGACTTCGAGGAGCTGATAGAACTTACTCGTTGGATGACGGAAATTCGATTCCTACTACCTGATCATACTCATTTAGATGAAATGGTCGCGATCCGAGAAGAAAGAAAATGACAGAGGGGGATTCTCAAATCCGAGGAATGGCAGTTGCCTTAAGAGATTGGAGGCGAATAATCAAACGACCATCTTTCGAAATCTACATATTTGAAGAGAAATTTCGCGAATTGAAACAGCAAGCGATTCCTTGCGTTCTCACACTGGACCTATCCCCATAAAAAAAACATGATCTAGACGAACGAGAGATCTGATGCGATTTCTAACAAAGCGACACGAAGGATGAATAAGCATCGTGGAAGACAGAGGTGGTACTTGTAAAATTAGAAATAAGAAACGAATGCGGCACAAAAGTGAAAAATATTAAACACATTTTAATAGATTTAGGTCACGCACGGCATAGCGAAAAAATACTGGAAGCCGTACAGCCTTCTTTTAAATCTATTATACTAAGAAAAGACTAGGATTAAATTATCTTGATTAACCACTTTGCTGTATAAAAAAATATATATATATAAAATCATAATAATAATAAATAAAATAAAATAAATAAATAATGCTTATAGTATTAAAGGAGATTACAAAATTGTGAAAAAAAAAATTTTATATATATATATAGGACTTATATTGACGTCCTTAATATTGATGTCCTTTATTAATACAAGAGAGAATCGAAACAAAGGAATGAAGATTAATTGACTAATAATGATAATTATTATTATATCAATCTTCCTTTGAAGTTAACCGTCTAACGTTACTTACAGTATATATATATATATATAGTATATATACGAAATGTCTGCATATCGCTACCTATGTTCTATCTTTAACCAGCGAGAAGAAAAACCTATATCACTTCCAATGGAATCTATGGGACGCTTATGGGTACCTGATAAAACTTCTATGTCTTACTACACTGGAAAGGCGAATCTACCAACAGCAATAAAACATCAACAACTTCTTTAAAATTTGCGAAGACTGTTATGAAACGGCGCCATACGGATTTCCACATAAAGGAAAAACATTTACACTCCTGTTTTTTCACATGTTAATTCACGAAAAATCTGTGCGAAGCCAGACGAACTGCTCAATCTACACAACAAGCGTACGAATACAACCTGCAGAAGAATGCCCAAGCTGCATCGAAGCATTTACGGATGCTGATAAGGCATTCCTGGAAACAGGATGGGGGATACCAGCGATCTCCACTTGGGTTCAAGGTCTTTATTTCTATAAGCTAATGCTAGCATTTTGTGTCTGATGTCACGCAAATAACCCTCATCCCCCCCCCCCCATTAACATTTAATTATTATATAAGTTAGTCTCGGATATAACTTAATGTTACTCGCTAAAAATACCGCGGAGATTACTCTTATTAATATAAAAATCTCTATCTACGAAATTTTTCTTTCTTTCTTAGATTTAGTAGACTTTAAATACTACTTGGTCGGGGGGTACAAAATTCCAGGATGGACCTTCTGCTAGTTCCTCAGGAAGCGAGAGACAGAATCCGATATAGTGACGAACGAACTCCATTGGTATGCCTATAGATACTTAACCCAGCTCCGGTGTATCACCACATGGACTGAACTCCCGGTGTATCAGCGTCTCGGTAATTACTTTAAAATCTGCATTACAACATTAACATTATTATAGTAACATTCCGAATGACTTAATAGTCTGCTACGTACCTACCCACATCACTAGTCCACATGGACTCAATGAGTAACAAATAAACTGTACTGCCTGCAACAAAATACTCTTTATAATTAAAAACACTGAAAATTGCACTAGGTGCCTCTCGGAATTTCAGTAATGATGTAATGATAAGAATATTAAAGCCTACCTAGAATTAAGGTTGGGAGTACCATTACCGATGGTTACCACACAAGGGCAATAACTTTAGAATCAACTGATATCGGATGCCTCTTTCGTGACCTGTGTGACCTCAAGTAGTTTCGTCACATGCTGCCTGCATTTAGATAAATAAAATATCCTGCACGTACTGAATCCAAAAGGAAAAAGAAGTTGATTACGGAATTAAAAGATTATGCAACTAAAATGTAAATGTGTGTTGTAAAATAAGCATTTTTGAATAGATTATAAATATACATTTATTGTATATTATAAAATAAATGAATATATAAAAATATATCTAACTTAAGAAGCATGAAGAAACACAAAAACAGATTTAAATTATCAACGTTCCTTCCTGTTTCTTCTTGAACACAATATTATTTACAAAATATTATTTACAAATATATTAAGTGTGGGAAAAAGTTCGTAGCGTTTTTCCCATTAGATGGCACAAAAACGCCACGAACTTTTTTCCATACCTAATACTATGTATATTAATGTAATGGAATTAACATGACATATCTATTTTATTAAATAGGCATTTAGGTAAATAAAAAAATTTTACTTACACATATTATCCTACATATTTTAATAAAAGAAGTACGAAAGAATATAGTAGAGGAAGAGGTTTTAGAGGTCGCCTCACCATTCCTTCCTGCTTCTTATCAAGAGAAATATAAAAAAAAGAGAAGCAATAAATAATAAAATTTGATGTTAAGATATTAGCTTATCTGAGGATGCACACTTAAATGGCAGTACATTCAAATATGGATCCTCCTAAACTCACTAATAATTTAACAACCACAGAAAGAAAAGAATCGAAATTTATTATTAAAATTGCAAATATTATATACTCATAACATTTGTTTAAGGCGGAGGATGTTACGTCCAGAGGAGAGTGTTACTCCACGATTCTTTTCTTTTGTAGGAAAATTACAATGAACCTTTTTTGCATAATTGCAGGAAATAAGTAAATTTTTATTAAATACATAGCAAATCAAATACTGATAAAACAATTAAAATTTAATTTTTCTAGCGACAAATTTAACCGATAAAGCTCAGAGTTAGCCAAGTTACGGGGGGCAGAAGATCAATCGTTATCCAATAATCTTTTACATTAAAGCTTTGTTTAGCAGTATTTGATGTTGCTCGCGCGCTTTCGGAGTTAGATAAAACTAATTATAATCATTCAGCAATCCAATTTCTCCAAGTGTACAATTCCTACAAGATGCTAAGTCAATGACTTACTGCCAAAAATTAAGAAGGACATATCGTCTTCATGAATACGAGAATTCTTTGAGGTATGTTCATTCATCCAGTCATTCATTCAGTCATTGTCAGTTACAAAGTCAGTTAAATAGTCAGTCAATATACCACCGGCTCCGCTGAAGTGCATGAAGTTCTCCAAATCGATCACAACATAAACATATTACTACTAAGCCGGTTTCCCTCAATCAATTTCATCGAGGCACAACCAGCTATCTTCTGGTCTATTCACCTGAGGGATTCGCCACCGTGATTCTCCGTTCAACCGTAGAGATAGTAAGTAATTGATATCCTAACACAATCGGAAACATTTTTTAATACGGAACGAACCATCACAGATATTTCTGCTTTTCTTCCCTTATTCACTTCTTGATCCATCTTATAAAACCATTTCATATTTGCTCGAACCGATTAATTATATTATTGGAACGTTTCGAGCAGATCATTTTGTTTCTTCTGATCACCTGAAGCGATAAAGCGTTTCAAACGATTATATTTCTTTACTCCCTTGAATACTCGAAGCGGTAAAGCGCTTCACCATCTATGTTAGAAATTTCCCGTCTGAATCTCTTGACGAGATTTTTCAATCTCTTGAATCGTTCGCCGAATTTGCGAGGTTCCCCCCCCCCTTGACCACACCACCTCGTCACAAATGAATACACATAAATGAATACGCATAAACCTAGTTATTAGTTTAATCTCAGCATTATTATTGTTAGCGTATATAAGTACAGTGACTCGCATTAATATTCGGACATCATAATAATAGAGAAACTATTATTTTTGAAATATACTAGGGCAAGTCAATAAGTTTTTAGAAAAACATAGTAAAATTTTTTTGATCGATTCATTTTTATTTCTTAACATACTCGTAGTCTCCTTTCAGCTCGATACACTTGTTCCAACGATTCTCCAACTTTTTCAAGCCATCCAAATAATATGATTTGTCTAACCCTTCAAAATAAGCCTCTGTTTTGGCGATGAGCTACTCTCTTGTGATGAATCTTTTTCCTCCGAACCATTTCTTCAGGTTTGGAAACAGGAAATAGTCACAGGGGACTGGCGAATATGCTGGATGGGGAAGCAATTCGTAGCGAAATTCGTTGAATTTGGCCATCGGTGCACGTATGAATCCGTGCATTGTCTTGATGAAAGAGCATTTTCTTCTTCGCCAAATGGGACGTTTTTTATTTAAAATTTTATTTTGTTGTTGAAACGGTCCAATAAGGCTGCGTAATAATCGTCATTGATCATTTGGTTTGATGAAAGGTAATCGATATGAATTATACCGCGTGCATCCCAAAAAATTGTGACCTTTCCAGTCGACTTTATGATCTTCGCCTTCTTCGGAGCTGGTTCATCCGGTGAAATCCATTGTTTTTCATTGTTCCTTTGTCTGGGATGTGAAGTAATGGATCCATGTTTCGTCCACAGTAATGAATCGACGCAGAAATTCATCTAGATTACATTGAAACATCTCCAAACATTTTGAAATCGTCACACGGTCGCGCTTATGATCCAGTGAGCAAACGCAATCTTGCCGATAACTTTTTCATACCCAATTGTTCGTGCAAAATTGAAATCACTGTGCCATATGATATGCCTGTGGCCTCAACAAGCACTTTCGATCAATTAAAATAATATCGTGAACTTTATCGATGATTTCTGGAGTAGCAGCCTCAATTGGAGGTCCCAATCGTACATCACGTTTAAATTCATTCACCCAATTATATACAGTCGTAAACGCTGATGCAGATGTGCTATGATTTTATACATTATCCAACTTAACAAGCTTTAATTTCTTTCAGCGTTATACTTTTCATATGTTTGATGTTTTCAAATGTTTGATCACTGCACGAAACTCGTTTTTTTCCATTTTGCAAAAAATACAAAGATTGTTCTCTTTAATCGTCTATAGAAATGAAACTACGTGATGAATTCCGCTCAAAATTTGGCAGTAATCAGCTGAGAGATGCTTGTCAAAAAGTAATGTGACACTGCGAGTGCCCTTTGACAGATTTTCTAAGAACTTATTGACTTGCCCTCGTAGTTTTTACAGGATTAAGAAATTTACGGTTAATTGAAACGATCATTATAAATGTACATTAATTTTGTTTATTTAACTAATGTAGTTTTCAATGTAAAAAATATTAAATAAATTAATCCTTAATTTTAGAATTGCAAAAATATTCGGACACTCAATATATTTTATGTTTACTGACTCTCGGAAATCAAGTTAGTTAATTCCTTACTTGTTTACCATGAAGTAAGTCATACAAAATATGTGACTTATTTCATGTTGAATTGAATTAACCCAATTTCCCAAGATCACACAAATTAACAGTGAAAATGGAACGTAAAGACAAAAATAGTTCATTTGATGAACGCCAACTTATTTTTCATTATGAAAAAGACAAATCATATCGAGAAATCGGTAAATTAATAAATTTGAATAAGAGTATGATAGCAAACATTGTAAAAAGATATGTTCGTGAAGATCGCATTGAATGAATACCTTAGAAAGGACGTCCAAAATTACTTAACTCATGGGATAAACGTAAAACTATTAGGAAAATAAAAGTAAATCCTGGATTAAGTGCTACAAAATTGATCTCACAATTATACGAAGAGACTATCAAGAAGATATAGTTCGTTCCTGATACAGTTCGTCGAGCATTAAAAGAAAGTTATTACAATGGTAGAGTTATTACAATGGTTGCTTTAAAAAACCGTTCATAAAGCGCATCGGAAGAAAAGATTAATTTTCGCCAAGGAATTTATTTCTAAAGAACAAATGATAGAATGATGTAATATTCGCTAATAAGAGCAAATTTAACATTTTTGGATCTGACGGACGGAAAATGATATAGCGAAAAGCAAATGAAGAATTCAAACTAAAAAATTTGAAGCCAACTGTGACACACGATGGTGGAAGTTTAATGGTTTGGGGTTGTATTTCAAGGAGTGAATTAGTTTTCATTGACGGGAATTTTGGATAAAATAAATATTTCAGTATTCTAAAAGACAATTTAATAAAAAGTGTTAATAATATGAATATATTATTACGAGATAGTTTCAAAATTTATCAAGACAATGATCCAAAATACAATATAAGTCGCGAATAGTGCAAGAATATTTATTATACAACTGTCCAAAAGTTTTACATCCTCCACCATAATCACCAGATTTAAATCCCATAGAAAATTTATGGAATTTATTAGACCGTAACATTCAGATTATGCCTACAAAATCAAAAGAAGAACTAAAATTACGATTAAAAGAGGAATGGACGCGCATTATTTGGACCAGATTATTTAACAAAAATTATTTCTAACATGCCTAAATGTTTGCAGCTTATTATTAAACAAAAAGATTATCCAACAAAGTATTAAAATTATTATTATTTCGTTTATAGATATTTATATTATTATATCTTATTATATCCGAATACTTTTGCGATACCAGAATTAAGCAAAATTCTGTCTATAGTTTAATATATTCGAAACTGTATCATATAAATGTAATTATAGAAATAAAATTGATATTTCTAATAAGTAAAATGAATTTTTCAATTTAAAATAAAAAAGTAAATTTCTTACTCCAACAAAAATTATATTTAGAAGGTAATAATTTCTAAAGTATCATGATGTCCGAATATTAATGCGAGTTACTGTATATACATACAGCCATATACATACATATAGATACACACACACACACACACACACACACACACACACACACACACACACACACACACACACACATATATATATATATATCAAAA
>Ga0157363_1006051_pt1 | contig 11357 bp, 11 predicted proteins | sample AttsexASBM1_FD_111477 | JGI IMG/M metagenome (GOLD analysis project Ga0157363, IMG submission 111477) | Fungus gardens microbial communities from leaf cutter ant in Ribeirão Preto, State of São Paulo, Brazil - Atta sexdens ASBM1 | ecosystem: Host-associated > Fungi > Mycelium > Unclassified ...
CTGTACATGTGCACACCATGTGTACACCATGAGGAACCCATGTCCCTTGACGTCATCCCTAACCCTAACTCCTTCTAGACTCTTCCCGATCCTTCTAGACCCTAAGTCCTTCCAGACCACTCTAGACTATTCCATATGACTTCCAGGTCACGTGCCTATCTCCTAACCCTTTGTCCATTGTAGACTAATAATTACTACTGTCCTAACCCTAACCCTACCTAAAGTCTGTCCACACTCTCGTCTTATAACATTTACTAGATAATAGAATGTCTACTCTAAAGAGAAGAATACTAGCTATACCACAATCAATCCATATAACTTCAACCTCATTTTTACTTATGAACAACTTACATTCTCTGTCTTTGTCTGAGAAACAGTTCTTCTTGTTTCTTTTCTTCATGCAACTACAGTTGTTAATCTCAATACCCTTAAATAAGATATTTGTTCAACACTTTCTAATAACTCTATTGCTGCAAAATACAACTCTACTAAAAACCACTAGTCTACAAACTCCAACAGTCTTCTCTATCTTGATGACAAAATCTATATACTATTCTCTGGTGATATTTACATATATACTCCAGTATAATTACAATTATATCTTAGCTGGCAATTTCAGTAAAAAAAAACACTAGAATTAGTTTACCACAAATATTTCTAGCCAAGTCTCTATACTGATATACAACAATTCTGTAAATTCTATATGTAATCCAAGCTCCAGCATCACAAGCCCCATGGATCTCTCAAGTAGCTTCTTATCTCTGAACATCTATGAAATTCCATTTTTATAGACTTCATTAAGAAACTTCTGTCATCCTCTAAGTTTAATATTATTCTGATCATCACTGACTGGCTCACCAAGCAGGTGATTTTCATCTCTACACACAACACCATTACCTCCATAGACCTAGCACATCTGTTCATTCTCTATATGTTTTCTAAGTATAGCATTTCTTTCTATGTCATCTCTAACTAAGGTTTAGAGTTTGTGTCAAACTTCTTTCATTTATTAGGCATTGCTCTTGACATGTGGCTTCACTTTACTTCAGGATATCACTCTGAAGATGATGAACAAACTAAATATATGAACCAAACTTGAAAGCAATATCTCTATATATATTATAACTACTAGCAAGACAACTAGTCTAAACTCCTACTACTTGTGGAGTTTTCTTATAATAATGCTTCAAATGCTACCACCAGTATCTCTTTGTTCTTTGCTTATAAAGGTTATTATCTGAGTATCTCAGTGTATTCTGAACATGATATTGCTTCTTCCTGAGCATACAACTTTGTTATTAATCTTAATAAATTACAAAGTATACTCAAGGCTAAAATCACCACAGTCCAACAATGCTATCAGAAGTCTGCTAATGTATGGTGTTTCTCTGCACTTGATTTCAAAGTAGGTAACAAAGTTTATTAAGGCTTAATTCTTCAAGACCATCCAGTTCTCCAAGAAACTCTCTAAAAATATCTTAAACCTTATAAAATCATTTCTTAGCCTAATACTTTGTCATTCACCCTCTACCTCACAGAGTCTATATGCTCTGTATATCTAGTCTTCTATGTCTCAATGTTCAAACCAGCTACTTCCAACACTTTTCCTAAGAGAACTTAATTTACTTTCATCCTAGTTATCATCAATGAAAAACTAGAGTATGTAATCTTATAGATATTAGACTCTAAAATTGACTGCTAATGGGCTTGCAAACTTCTCTACAATGTTATTTGGCTAAGATATTAAAATATCAAAGACAAATCTAAGTGGCTTTCTACTACTGAATTCACTCACATTATAGACTTAGTCTCTGATTTCCATATTGTGCACTCTACTAAGCCTGGTTCTCTTTCTTTGTCTTGATCACATTGCTGCAAGTCAACACCAGCTTCTATACACTTCACATAGAATTTCCCTTCTTGTTCTTTTTGTTTCTATTTTTTTCTGTCTAACTCTGGCCTCTTTTTCTTATTCTCCTAGTTTCTTCACAGACCCTTCTTCTTCTTCTTTACTCTCTTCTACAGACTTTACTTGTCTCCACCTCATGTTGATTATAGCCCAAATCCATACTAATTCAGCTATATTCCTATCTCAGCCCTCTACCAAGTTCTAAAGAGACTTTCTAATACTGCAGTACTTCTCAACAAGCTTTCTGAGTGCTTTCTTGATAGCATTTAGAATCCTGCTATAGACAAGAGTTTTTTTCTTAGGTCTACCAGTGTTTCCTTGAGTAGGAATACACTACTACTTAATTATAATGCATTTTATACAGGCTAGAGAGCAACTGTAAGGAAAGAAAGTTTGATGAATTGATAATAGATAAATATTAATATTACTCACCTGCTATGGTATACTAGGCACTCATGCCTAGCTCACATGCCTAGCCTACATTCCTCTATCCTATCCTCTTAAAGAACTTAGGAAAATGCAATGAAAAACTACCTTGTGGATTGCTGGAGCTTTTTAAATATCTTCTACCTAGGAAATTGAAGCTATTACTAGTATCATCCATATTCACTTCTATCTTGACAAAATTAGCAGCTGTCAACATATGAGAATGGCTTCTTTACCTTCAAACCATGTAATCAAGTTACTTTTGAAATATTATCATTTAGTCAACTCAACTCCACATTATCTTTCTATGGAAAAACTAACCTCCAAGCAAAGACTAAAAGTTAAAAGTTCTATTGTAAATACCAACAACTATCTGAATAGAATTCTTTCTTTATTTAATTCTCTACATAAAGAATTCTCTTCTGGCTTCTAATTAGTAGATATCTTTTCTAATCACCTCTCATTCAATACTATAGATCACAAAATCAATGAAGTCAAGATTGTCCATCTCTGCAAACTTAATAAAATCTCCAGAGACTCCTTTCAGAATACTAAAAATATCATTGTTATATCTAATGCAAGCATCAAATATTGCTATATCTATTGCTCATGTTTGCTTGGGAAGAAATATTATAGTAAAGACCATTCACCATACTATCAACGTCACATCAACTGAGGCATAATTAATCAAGTGGTTCAAGTTACTGATGCATTATACATTATAGTTGTTACTAATACTATCCATTTAGTAAGATATATATTTGATTCATTATTTCATCCTTATTAACTTTAGTCTATTGCCATAGCTCAAGATCTTGGAACATTTTTTGAGAAGAATAATCATAACTCTATCAAATTCTGGGATTGTCCTAGCAATGCTAAATGGATTCATTATTCAATTGTTGACAAAGAAACAAAGAAATACAACCTCAAACCAATTTTCCTATGTAAATCATCATGAGATTTCAGCATGAAAGATGAATGCAATGTAATTATTCAAAACTGGCAAATGACATTCCAAGTGTCATACTTCAAGGAATATTATTTTCTTGATTTACTTGATGATGATTTTCTTTTTATCAAGCTCACTTATATAAAAAATAGTGCTTGGCTTAAATTTATCAGACACTCTAACTCCCTGTGTGTAAGAGCAACAAGAGAAATTACAAATCATGTACCTATAAGCAAGTATCATCTGAGATTTTTCCTAAGGGAGAATTTCAGCTGCCTGTGTGGCTGTTATCCAATCAAGTCAAGACAATATATCCCTCATGAGTATAGAAGATATAACAATTATTGGAATACTAATAGAGAGTCTCTTATCCATTTCATTGCTTTTCTTGAGTTTAACTCTGGAACATTTTCCTTCTATAAAGAAATCACTTAATAGTGGTTTTTCTATTATTTGTTTATTGTAGTGTAGTTTTCTTTTTTCTTTTTTCCTCTTTCTTTTCTTGTTTATTTCTCCCTTTCTCTTCTCTATGTAAGTAGTTATATTGTAGCTACCATAGTTTGTCACCATACCCCATATAATAAATCATTGATTTAAAAAAAATGGCTAGTCCATATGTATCTCTCACAGAGATTCTCACCCTCTATCTTCACTAGCTTCTCTTTGTGGGCCTTCTTAGTTTGCTTGCTCATTATTTTCTTTGATAGTTGTGGATTAGTCTTATTTTCTAAGAAGATTTCAAGAACCTTCTTATGTTTGGTTTCTATTGTTAGTAAAATCTCAACACTTTCTAGTATTTCTAATTCTTGTGTTAGAACCTTTAGCTAAAGCCTGTCAAGCTCTTTCTCATATTGCTTCTATACAGTTTTCTTTCTCACTCTGGCTACCAGTTTTGTCTTTTCAGCCCATTATTCTCTTGCTATCTCTTTTAGGCAGGCTAAGACTACTACTTGTTATGTTGTCTCTTCATGTCCTCATGCTGTCATTTGGTGTTGAGATCTAATATTGAGAGGAATTGAGAAGAAGACATGGTGGTAAGCAAAAAAAAAATTCTTTTATATTAACTTAGACACAATCTGTTACAATTCAAACTCCTTAGGGTTGGAATAAGAACAGAACCTTGAATTGGGTTATCACAAGAGAACTCAATAGAGTTCCTAAGTACAGTGTATCTACCTTATATACATTTAGCTCATGGTTTGTACTATACTATCCTAGCCTACCCTAGAGCAATATATATATATATATACCATGAGATTAACATGTGTAGAATATGCTGTATGACACCATTGGTCTAGAACCTTCTGTGATTTTGACTGTGACTATATCATGTGATCTATAACATTATGCTAAACCCTAATCCTCAGCTCTAAAATAATAATAAAAGATAAAAAGAAAGAAAAAATAAAAATAAAAAATAAAAATAATTAACGTTTTCCATCTTCAATTCTGACACAATCATAGGTTCTCTGAATAAACTGAATAGAACTTCAAAGGCTTAGTTCTAATGAATAAATATAATCATATACTAAGTTCAACTCTGATGAAAGTCTGTCTTTTATAGCAGTATTATACTCTGTCCAAACCCTATGAGTATTTAGTCTTCTATAGCAGATTTTACTCCTCTCCAACTTAATCTTCCATGGTCAAGTTCTCTTACTCTAACCTCTGCTTAGAACTATATACTGAAACTCCTGAGTTCTCTTTTATTCTTATTTGTATATAAGAACTAGTAGATACTCTGTATTCACTAGTCTAATAATCAATGACAACAACAATAACTCCAGTTAAACTCTACCTCCAATATTAATTTTGGCTTCAGCTTATATACTATGCTATCTGTCTTTAGAAGTAGAGTTAAGTCCAAGAGGAGTAAGTTCTGATAAAAAAGTGTGTTGCTAAAGAATACCAGAGTTGATGTTAAATAATGTTTATATTTGTTATTGATTATCAGAGAGTACATTGTATCTACTAGTTCTTATATACAAGTAAAATGAAAGAGGAACTTAGGGATTTCAGAGTATAGCACTGAGTGGAGGTTTTAGTAGTGAAACATTACTAAAAATCAAATAAAAGAACTTGGCCTTTTATAGCTAAGTTAAAAAGGAGAACTTTGCTGTGGAAAAATGAGTTGGAAAGAAGTGAACTCTACCATAAAAGACCAAGTACTCATAGGGTTTTGATAGAGATAAACATTGTTATGAAGAATGAGTCATGAAATAACATTACCATGGGAAATGGATTAAGACCAGATGTTCAAAGAGGATAGCACTACTATAGAAAATAATCTGTTTTCAGGATTGGACTTAGCATATAACAGGTAGTTACTCTGTAATAACTAGCTTGATAATTGACTAAAGTTAACACTGAACTCTAGTATCAATAGTAACATATTTATTCCTATCTCCATAATTCCATCTTCTAAGACCTTCTTCTGAAATTGCAATCTCATAACTAGTAGAAGACACAACACATAAGTTAAAGCCAAGATTGTTCTGGAAAGTTTAAAATCCTATAGAGTTTAAGAAGTTTTTATACTTATCAAAACTCTAAAAACTTCTTTGGACTTTTGGATTCTTCAAGTATAGACCACACTTAACACCTAATGAAAATATAAAATGATTTTGTCATAAGAAAGATGTTCTGCTCTAGACAGAGTCTTAAGGATATCTGCTATTCTCTTATACAAACAAGTTACAAGTAGACCTGTAGTACTAAGCTTCTATGTAAAAAGTACAAGTTATGTAACTACACAGCATTACATAATTGAATAATGAGTATATCTAGGAAGGAGCCTATACTTGATTCTAATAATTCATAGCAATCTTCTAGTAGCTGTTACCAATCTCTTAAGTTTAAAGTCTAGCTAGCTTCTTGACTAAAGGGCAGTATTACCCCTTAGTTGAAGATGAATAAAAAGTAAAAAAAAAATGAGGGGACTCTGTGTTGTGCAGCTTTGAAATTATATATGTTAAACTAATGGTTTATGTAGTCTGTTATAATTAAAGACTCAGAGTTAAGTCAATAAAAGAATCTTGTATAGGATTTATACAAGAGAACTTGATGGAGTGCTTAGTACAGAACTGTCTACCTTATATATCACAGACTGTAGTCTGTGCACACACTACAACTATTCTATTCTAAAGTACATGTGCTTTTCATGAGGCCAACATGTTACTACTATATTATATAACATCATCTGTTTCTAAAACTCTTTTATAACTTCTTTGTGATGGGGTTGTGACTGTGACTGTGTCATGTGATGACAACTGATGTGTGACATTATGCTAACCCCTAACTCTAGGTCTAAAAATAGATGACAGATGAAACAAAAAATAAGAGTAAGAAAGAAAATAACAATAAACTAAGTCTAATATTTGCAATTCTGACATCATCCCCCTTCAAGGTTTCTCCTCCAGAGAAACTGACTTCCATCTTTTCCATTTCCTCTTCAGTTTTTTTAAATATTCATCTTCAAACTTCCTATTATCTTATCTAAACAAAATTTTTACTGTATACTTCTCTGATAACTCACTTCTCCTAAACTCCTCTGTATTCAGATTCAACTTTACTTTTTCTAATTCCTCCTATCATCTAAATTCCCCACTTATTCTTCTCTTGAATTCATCTACTATTTCTTTTGTATTTTCTAAGTCCTCTTCTTTTTCCCATATATTATCCTTTACTGTAAACCTCTTCTAATGCACTAAGTACTTTATTACTTTCTTTTATTCAGTCTTTTTTTAACCTCCCATTCTTCCACTCCATCAACTTTGACTGGTTTCAGTTCTTCCACTCTCTATCACTTTACCAGTTTCCTATATTTAACAACTCTACTAACATTTATCAGCAGATGAATTATCATAGAGGCTGGTAGCTTCAGTTCTACTGCATTTTTTGATACCACTTCCTCCACTATATAAGACCCTATATATTGTTCCATCAACTTCTTTACTGGTCTCTCTTTGAACACCAAGTTCTTTGTACTTAACATTACTTTATCTCCTTTCTTCCATTCTTCTACCTCTATCTGCTTGCCTCTTCATCTCTTTCTATGCTTTTCTTAATGTCACTCCAGCTTTCTCTTGAACTTTTCTCATTCTCTCCACAAATTCTGTTGCTTTCTCTACTTTTTCTTTTCTCCTAATATCTGCCCTATTCTCAACTTTTTTTCATAGTTTGCCATAAAAGGTAATATTTTTGTTGCTAAATGAACTTTGTTGTTCACTGCAAATTCTGCTGTTACTAACTACTCTGGCCAATCCCTCTGCTTATATTCTGTAAAGAATCTCAAATACTATTCCAACTCTTGGTTCATTCATTCTGTTTGTCCATCTATTTGTGGATGAAATACTATCAACAACCTCATTTCTATTCCTAACATCCTATTCAACTCCTTTGTCAACTCCACTGTAAACTGTGGTCCTCTATTACTTATCATACTCTCTGGTAATCCATGTAACTTCTACACATTATCTCTGAATAATCTTAATAATTCTTCTACTGATGTTTCTTCTGTAGTTGCTACAAAGTGTGCTATTTTTGATAACCAATAACATACTACTAATATTGTGTTCTTTTCTGCTGCTAACAGTAACTTAGTGATAAAGTTTACTGTTAAATGTGTCTACAGTTTCTCTGGTATTTCTTTTATTATCAACTTCTCTGCTGATGCCTCTGTTTTATTTTTCATCCTATGATATAAATCACAGCCATCCACATATTTTCCAACATTCTTTGTTACTCTTAGCTACCAGTAATTCCTTGTTACCAACTCTATCCTCTTTCATCTACCTTTATGTTCAGCTACTGGCACATCATAGTATAACCAGATAATTTCTAATCTCAATGTTATGACCTTAAGCTTAGCTCAGGTTACAACTCAGGCAAAGACTTGAGTAAGAGTGAAGGAGATAATCAATTAGTAAAGCAGAAGGATACAGAAATGTATCTACACTATATATATCTATAGACTATGAGGAATCCATATATCCACAATGATACAATACACAAGGATAAAGGAAGGAATCAATGAGGAAACAATACCTACTATATAAGGTGCTGACTGATACAACCTATGGTGTAGCCAGTTATTACATCATACTCTAGACCCTACAAGACACAATGAAAGTATGCTGAAGACATAAGGAGGTGATCATAACACTCAACTTCTCATTCTTCAACATATATACCTTCTCTTCTTTTAATACTAAGTCTTCTTCAATTTTCCACTTATCACATCTCAATACTCTTACTCCCACTTTCTTCATCTCTTCTTCTACTTTCACTACTTCTTCATCCTTCCCTCTTGTTCTTTGTATCTTTTATACTAATAACATCTCCAGTCCTTCTACTATCACTTCTGTCATTCCTCACACCCTTTCTTCCTTTATTAATTTCTGATTATCATTATCATTCTCTATCCCAATCTTTCAATCTAGTCTCCTACTGCCTTCCCTATTTTTCTACCTAGAAGTAACATTTGAGGTAACTTTGAAGGGCTAATATATCTCTTTCTCAATTGTTTATTGATAAACTCATGCATTTCTTCTCTTTCTTCTTTTGACAACAGATAAATATTTTTCTTTCTTAATACAAACTCTTCCTTCAACTTAATTGCATTATCCCACATCTTTTTCACTAGTATCCTTCCACTTACTTTCTTTCCAAAGATATGGATCTATTTATAGAACCTTAAAGGAACAAATTTCTTGGTCTTTTTCTCTGACTTTGCTGCTTTCTCTTTTTTGTTCCAAATCTTCTAGTCTTTTGCTACTTTCTTTCTGTCTATCATCTTTTATTTTTTTGATTTTTTCTTCTTTTATTTTTATTTTTCTCTTTTATCTTCTTTTTACTTTTTCTTCTCTGGTTTTCTCTACTTTGGCCTCTACTATTTTCCACATCCATCTAGACATATTATTATCTTTACTTCTTCTGTTTTCCAATCAATCTCAGGATTGTGACAAGCTAACCATAGTATTCCCAAGATTACACTCTACTTCTATCTCCCAATCACATCTATCTCTGTCCTTTCTCTATACCCCTGAAAATAGGTCTCTCAATTGTTTTTAATTTAAATCTCTGCTTTCTTGTGAATTCTGAACTCATCACCAACCCTATTATCCTACTATCCAATAAAGCTTCCATTATTATCTCTTTCTGTATATCTATTCTCTCCAATCCAATCTTTACTGTCACTTCTCTTAACAATTTCCTTCCTTCTTCTTCTTCAATCTTTTCTCTCTCAAAACCATCTTTCTATCTTTCTTTATCTTTTCTCTACTTCCTTCTCCCATATTCATCACTCTACTCTTTAATACTTCAAATCTATTTGAAGATTGCAATATTGCAACCTCCCTCTGTACTCTACAATTCCTTGCTATATATATCAGAATCATAGAAGTTGGATGTAGCTTTATTTTATTTTATTTCTTATTTTTATTTCTTTTTTATTTCTTTTCTATATTTGGGATCTAAGATTAAGATTTAATATAACATTATATAACATTATTATAAATCATCATACAATATGATTTGGTATCACACATCAGTTATAGTCACACAATGCTGTCATAGTTACACTGTTGCATGATTATGATAGAAGATAGTAAAAGTGTTACAACTTACAAATCTTAGAGTTGATCAATAAAAAGAACCTTATATTAGGTTAACACAAAAGAACTCAATAGAGAACTCTGTACAAGACTATCTACCTTATATACTAATGGCTCATGGTTTGTGCTCTACTACCTTAGCCTACCCTAAATAACCATGTGTTTGCCTCAAGATCAACATGTGTTTTAACACATTGTATGACATTATTGTATTAGAATCTTTTATGTCCTTCCATTGTGATATATGATCATGTGACTGATGTGTGTGACACAGAGTCACGCATTGTGACAGCATGACATTAATGTCATGCTAAACCCTAACCCTAAGTTTTGAAAATAAAAAAAAAGGAAAATATAGAAAAAATGAAAAGATATTAGAAAAAACTTGAGTCCAAGTTTTGTAACTCTGATAAAAATGTTCTAGAAGGATGATGTCATACAATATATATAACACATGGTTGACCTTAAGGCAGATATATGGTTATTTAGAGTAGGCTAATAATAAGATAGCATAGACTATTGGTTTAGAATATATAAGATAAACAACTCTGTACAGAGTTCTCTATTAAGCTCTCTTGTGATTACCCAATCCAAGGGTTCTCTCTCTGACCAACACTAAGGTTATTGAATTATAACAATATGTCCCCATTCTTCACAATCAAAACACTTTCTCTCCTATATTACTCTTTCTCTATATATCTGTCTTCTTCTTTTCCACTCTTTCTGTTGCCTCTACTTCTTCTTTACTTATCTTTCTTCTCTTATTCTCATTTCATCAATTATTTTCTATTTGTTATCAATCCTCTTCTTTTCTTTTCCTTCTTCTTCTATTTTACTTTTTTCTCTTTCTTCTTCTTTATTACTTTCTCTACAATTTCTTTCTAACCTTGTCACTCACTCATACTATTGATTGATACTCTTGAGAGAACTTTCTGCTTCTATCAACCATCTCCTAATTCTTTCATTCATTCTCCTTTTGAATTCTTCTATCAGTGCTTGTTCTTCATATCTACTACCTCTTGCTACTCTTTTGAATATCTGGATAAATTCCTCTATAGTTCATTATCCCTATTCAAGCTTCTTCAACTCTGATACCTTCTTTGACTCCTCATCTCTTCCTCCAAATTCTTTCTTTATTTCTTATTTCTTCTAAAAATTCTCCTACTATTCCAAATTCTAATACTTCTACTTCCAAATTCTCTAATACATTCTCTTTCCAGATATCTACTAACTCTCCCTACATATATGTTAATACTCACTACACTTGTTCTTTCACTGTTAGTCCTCTCATTCTCATCCTTAAATACAACTTGCATACTATTACAAACCCTCTTTGTTATGGTCTTAAGTCTTTAGAGTAAGACGAAAGAACAACTCTTGTATTGAGTAACACAAGAGAACTCGATAGAGTTCCTAGTACAGAGTAGTCTACCTTATATACTAGTACCCATGGTCC
>Ga0157363_1006053_pt1 | contig 11355 bp, 7 predicted proteins | sample AttsexASBM1_FD_111477 | JGI IMG/M metagenome (GOLD analysis project Ga0157363, IMG submission 111477) | Fungus gardens microbial communities from leaf cutter ant in Ribeirão Preto, State of São Paulo, Brazil - Atta sexdens ASBM1 | ecosystem: Host-associated > Fungi > Mycelium > Unclassified ...
ATGTTGTATGACATTATTTGTTCTAGATCCTTCTACTTTGTTCTTTGCATCTTGTGATCTAACCCTAATCCTATGTTCTAAAAATAGAAAAATAAAATAAAACAAAATGAAAATGAAAATAAACAATAAAATAGAGAAAAACTAAGTCCACCATTTGTAAACTTGACAAAGAGTTTGGTCAAAAGAAGGAACTAATATTGTTGGGCACAAAAGAACTCAGTAAGGTTCTTAGTACAGGATTGTCTACTTTATATACCTCTGGTGTATAGTCTGTGCACACCTACATCTAGCCTACTCTGAATGTTATGAGTTTATGTAAATAAAGTCATATCTTTTATAATGTATGACACCATTCTTCTATGATGTCACATAACATTGTGACAGTGACAGTAACATGAGTGTTTCATGTGATGATTGTCACACCTTGTCATGACACCTTGTTCCTTCTATTTTTAGGATAAGAGAAAAAGAAAAAAGAGAGAAACAAGATAGAAAAAGTTCAAGTGAAAAATAGAAAGACTTTACATAAGAAACTAGAATGGAGAAAGGATAAGTCCACTATCTTAGCTTCTAACAGCATCTAACATCCCACTTCTTTGTATTAGCTTAATTTTAGAGCTGAAAAATAAAGCTAATTTGATGGCACAAGAAAATGTATTTAGATAATATAACTCTGTGAAAATCCCTAGCTTATCTAGCTCCTTGTATAAATTTGGAGTTTCATATGTTCTAGAACATTTTGACATTTTCTAAAATATATCAACTTGAGCCGCAGCAATACCAATGCTATAATCTGTGACTCAGGATGATGAGCCTAGTCATTCTATCCCTTGAGGTCATCTCAGGGTCTTGGGCTAGTCATAGAGCGTCACAATCCAAAATTAGACTTTCCCAGACTCAGGTAGATTTGAATAGAACATTTTCCACATAGTCAAGTAATTGAGGTGAGTAATGTGGATATGTCGGTCCAGATCCCTTCAATTGTTTCTTCAACACAGTTGGGACGAAAGGCCGACATCAGTTTTCCCTGAGGACTGGCATTTTCAGAGAAATTAGACCACGCTCAGTTCAATATGTCGGTAACAGCTGTGAATGGGAGCCAGCCTGGCCGCTGCCTGCCCCTTCCAACAGCAGTGACTCAGACTGCCAAAACAAGGTGATTCTCAAAACAAGGTGATTCTATCACTGATCGTCCAAAAAATGTTTGTAATGCAACGAATAGCATGTGATACAACTGTCCGCCATGGTGAGTGTTTTTGAAAAACGGCCGAAATCCCACTAGGTGGCTATAGATCACCTCAGGGGAGATTTGTCTGCAAAATGTATTTTTAGCTAATCCCACTTGCAGATGACTTTTGACAAAAAGTCCCCTCTTTGTGCGCGCTGATCTAATAGTTAATCAAGCCTTATAATTTGCAACTAGTTCTTCGCCTTACAATTCGCTTCAGCCTCAACCCTAAAAATACGCAACTAAGGCCCCTGAGGCTCGAGTATTCATTTATCTTGGACTCATGCTCGCACAATGGTGAATGTATAAGAATAAAATTACCTTTCCAATACTAATTGTTCTGTATATACTATCTACTGACTGTATCCTGTGCAAAGGGCATCAATGTCCAAGAAAACGAAACACCCACTGAGAGAAAGAGAAAAAGCAATGAGAGAGAAATAAAAACAACCACAAAGAGAACAATAAGGTAAAACAGAACCGGATATACAATAAGGCATTCGAGCTGGACAAAGACATGGCGTGAGGTACAAGTCCACATATTGAGTTTGAACTCTGGGACTCTACTCTCGTAAAGCTCCTCAGCGGATCAAGAAAGTCTGCAATATCGAGACGGTACAAAATATTCCGCATGCGAAGAAGCCAAGAGGGTATCCAGTAGGGTTGTCCAGGATACTGAGAGCCCAAATCTGTTACATCCCATGAATGAGTCGATGAGTCAGTGGAATGCAGTTCAACTGGTAAAGCGTACATAGCCACCCAAACTCGGGCCTACGCATCGTGCTAGACTAACAATGCTCTGAGCTACGCCATTTGCATATCCCACTGCGTTCGGAGGGGTCACTGAAAAGGATTTTAGCCCGAATTCACTTTGAAGACTCTAGAGGTTCATACTATAGTTTAGTAGAATCGAGATAGCAGTATAACAAAAGGTGGATCCGCAGTATCGTAGCGCCCTGAGTTCCATGATCAGAAGCTGATAATAGCAATAGCAGTGTAACGACTGCTCGCTTACGTGCTGAGAGTTAGTGCTATTGGCTTAATCAGGACAACAAACATGAAAAGCCAGTAAGAACTCGCCCGTCATGAGGATGAAATTACCGCCGTTCGACGGACTCGCAAAGACGCGGTATAGAACAACAGAAAGATAGGATGGAACAAAGAGAACAGATCCAACGCGGTATATGGCGAGATGAGAAAACCGTCCACGAGGGGGACTTCATTTTAATCAGTAACAATCACAACAGCGTGTGCTCGGACTTACCCAAGATTACTAGGTAAAGATATAATAAGTAAACTTCCGTTCCGGTCTAACTATGAGATTAAACTCACGGGTAGAGGTAAAACTGATAAGCAATCTGAGCAAGGCACATCAGAGCAACTGTGGAGGGATGCACCTGAGCAGGTAAATCATGGGAAATGGGCAGGCTTATGACGTACTCAGTTGTGCAAAATGTCCCGCGTTAAGATTCAAGCCTCCGGCTGAGTAGTCCCTGTATGAAATGAGATACACACAGTTTTGCCGTTGCGATAGGACATACGTTACTAAGTAGGACATAAATATTTGATCGTGGGTGGTTGTGTGCAGAGCGAGCATCCCGTACTGTATTATAACGGCGATTGGAAGGAGGGAAGTTAAGGACGGCAATTTCTCCGTCAGGGCCTCAGCATCAACCTGATTTCCAGGAAGAACACCTTCCCCCTCGGCAGTCAAAGCTTCATCATTGCTCGATGCAAGCCGCTGAGCTTCGAGAAAGGCTGGCGGAGTTTTGACTCCTGGATGGGAAAATATACTTGGAACGGTGCTGGACAGACGGCGAGAAGACGTGAGCCCCGATATCGATGCTGTAAGAGCACGTGAGGCAGATCTTTGGTAAGGAGAGGTGAGACGGGAGTGAATGTGAGGAGATGCCCCAGCGAAGCTAGGACGATGTGATGAGCGTCGTGTCGGTGATACATTTTGCGCTATACGAGACCAAGAAAATCGCCGACCTCGAACTGTCGAAGTTGGTGTGGTGTCGTCTACGTTGATCAAAGGATCTCCGAGATCAAAAGAGAAAGAGTCAATGGAGCCATTGGAGTCCACCTCTCCATCCTCATCTGTTTCAAAAGGATCCTCATTGTCAACATTCATGGCTGCAGCAACCCACAGATCCGCGATGTTTGTTACGGCATTTTCATTAGCCATCAACAGCCTTTGCGTAAAATTAAGATCTGAACCATCACTCAAAGTTGCAGAGTCAAGGCCGCTGGTCCGCCCTCGCCGAAGTGAGCTCGCAAGGCTAGTTTTTCTCGCTGTGATGGTAGTAGCGCTGCTGGAAAGTCTACGGCGATAGTCACTACCATAACCATATGCGGATCCATTGATACGACTTGACCGTGGAAAAATCTGTGAGCGGTCAGGCTGTGGTGAGCCCATGGGAACAGTGGGTTGCATGGTCGGCGATAACAATTGAACACGAGGACCTCGTGAGGTGAAATAGACAGAAAGTCTCTGTGAGGTTCTCTGCATGAAGGAAAGCGGCTCTGATCGCTCGAGAATCGGGCTTGGAGGATTTGACTCTTCTTCAGGAATGGTGGGATGAATATTGAGTTTCTCTGGGGAAAGTCGAATTGTTCCCTGTCTAGGTCCTCCGTCACGATCTAGGAAAAGGCCAAGAAGACCGCCTATGCCGGGTTAGCATCATCAGAGACAAAATTTAGACTACGTACCTGATAACATTATCAGAGCGGCGATGGCACAGGGAAGAAGGTAAGGGTAAGTTGTAAAGATTGGAGCGTTTCCAAACACATCGGGCCATTTTTCAGTAGGCCGCTCGACTAGGACAAAATATTCAGTACGTCAAGATTGCATATAACAAGGCTTTGAGCGTACATGAACCACCGATTACAGCCCCTGCAACACCACCAAAACCCCAGCAGAACCTAGAAATTAAGTGAGTATGATGGATACATGGGAAGAAAGCAATCACGTACCCGAGGATAGCATACGCTCTCCCTTCGTTGGTAGCATCCGTAACAAAGGCGACTGATCCACGCGCCACACCAACAGCTCCAGCAAAGACGCCCTGTGCAAGTCGTATAACAATCGCTTGTCGCAGTGTTGTTGATGTCCCGAAAATGAAACAGGTGACTGCACTACCTAACAGTGACAGTACAAGCACCACACGTCGACCATGCTTTTCGGCGACAGTAGCCTATGAAGGAAGCATGTCTAGTATTATGGCAGGGATAGGAAAAAATCGCCCTTACCCACAATAATGAAGTAAGAAATTGGGTCAAGAAGAACATCGATACTATATAGATAGTAAGATTTGAAGATTGATCAGAATCTAGAAAGAAACTCCTGACCCAGAATGCCAGTCCAAAATGCGACCTCTGAATCATCAGACATCTCACCGAAACCTGTTGAACAATGAAAAATAGCTCCAAATGCCGACGACTTAGCCTACCCTTCACCATAAACAGCAAGAAAGGGGTGGAAACATTAGCGGACAAGAACTCTCCAAGCATGGTCTAAATACTGATAAGTAGAATGGATCGTGACGGAGACACAAAAGCGAGATCCATACAATAGAGAGCACAATCATTGAGAGGATGGGTAGAGATGTTGCATATACTTCCCCCGAAGCTTGCATGACTGTTGGTACAGGAGGCCGACCCACGGTACCCGGGGTTGACGCCGAGCTGCCCACATCACCATCCCTGAGCCTCGATCGCAGAGAGCCATTGAAGCTACCAAAGGAAATGCGTCTCAGCATCCTTCGAGCAAGATTCGATTCGCTGGTGTCCAACTGTCCCACAGGGTCAACAGCAGGGTCCTGTATGCCGAAGGCGCGCACAGGCCCAGGCGGCTGGTGGATGCCAGGACTGACCATGAATGAAGCACGAGTAGACGGTGCAGCAGGGTGTATGGGAACGGAGTAGCTAGGGAAATGAAGTCTGTCGATGATGAATGATTGTATGCCCGCTTGACCCGATTAGGCCCCATCATCGGTTCAGCAAAAAATCATAACCAAATTTTTTGTGGTGCTAGACACGGCTGTCAGGCAATTGTACTACTGGTTACAACTGCTCGTAGAGAGCGACTCTACATCAAATCAAACTACATATCGGCTAATTGAAGGAGTCTTTCATATTACCTTCAGCTCTTCAGCGGATTGTCATTGAAAGCATTCGATTTGCTTTGCCAAGAATACCAGATCGATCCTCGACACGTGGCTGGGGTAAGGTATATGTACGACGTAGGCCTGTATTCAGAGAAACCCAAACCCCGCTGGATTACGGGCAAAGCAATGAAAGAGATTCAAGTGCCTTTTTGGGGCTTGGAGGCCACCACCCAGTCGCCACATAAGTTTTTTTCTGGTATCGATCACTCTTAGTCGACAGCCTATCCCGACGCGTCGAGTGGCAAAATTGTTTCTGAGCTTATTCAGAAAACATTTCGTGATCTTAACTTAGGCGCATCACTGATTTCATCTCGCTTACATCCGAAACTTCGACCAAGCTAGTTGTTTACCACTGCTGTTGTGGACTATCTAGTCATTTCACCTCTCGTATGTCCGAGCTTTTCGCAGTACGAATGGACGCCGAACGGTTTTATTCTCCCGGATACTTTGGGTCATCTCGTGCCGTGAGGTTCAATAGACCTGGTCTAAAAACAAATTTCATGAATCACCTTGACTGGTTATGATCGCCATTCTCTAGAAATATCACGTCAAATCCGATCTGACGACAATAAAGATGGTCACATCGTCTGCCAAGTCGCATTTGGATCACATCATTGACGCTTGTCTTTCCCCATTATTCCAATGATCTTTCGGTAATCTCGGACCTGGGCTTGCGCAACAAAGAGATGATTCGTGTGCAATCTATAGATTCGTGTACATGTCTTCTCTTTCCGCTCAGCGAAATGACTCTAAAGTCTGAAACCTTTTTCCACGGTCTGCTTTAATCCAGCTACCCATTAGGCAGAATCAGTATTGCAATCTCAACCGATCTCATGTCCTATAAAACGTGTTGGCCCACCGTCTGCCTCATCCTCCTTCCTCCTCTTTCTGGCCTCCCTCTCTCAACACCAACCACCCTCTTTTCTCTTCCATCCTATAGTGCATCACTAATGGTGTCTGCAGCTAACACGGCGTGCTCCAAGTCCTTCATCCTTCCCGACCTCGCATCTCATTGCGACTTCAAGTTACGGATCAGCCGCTATCGAAAACAAGTCACTATAGAGACAAAAAAGTGGCTCTTCCAAGGCGATAACCTCGTAGGAGCCAAGTGTGTCGCCTATCATGGACTCAACGCTGGCTTGCTGACAGCCATGACCTATCCCAACGCCGCGTGCCCTCAACTGAGGGTGTGCAACGACTTCCTCACCTTCCTGTTCCATCTTGACAATCTCTCGGACGACATGGATAACCGCGGAACACGCAGCATCGGAGATGTTGTTCTTAACTCGCTCTATCACCCTTTCACCCACCAGTCCAATATTCGCATCGGAAGGATGACTAGACAGTATGGCTCATCTCTTCACTCAGCGCCACTAATGCTGACCTGACTTTCTGTCAGCCTCTTCAAACGAATCATCCAAACATCGTCTCCTGGAATGCAGCAGCGCTTCATTGAGACAATAGATTTCTTCTTTCAAAGTGTAACTCAACAAGCTTTGGATCGCGCCACTGGAGTAATACCCGATCTAAAGTCATATATTGCTCTACGGCGGGATACTTCTGGATGCAAACCATGCTGGGCTTTGATCGAGTGTAAGCCGTGCCCTAAAGCTTCAAAGTTACAATGACAGCGATACTAACCTTTTTGACAGATGCTAACAATCTCAAGATACCCGACGAAGTCATGAAACATCCTAGCATTCTTGCCCTGGGAGAGGCCACTAATGACCTCGTTACATGGTCAAACGTTAGTCATTTAGCCTCGGTGGCAGACACGGACATTTTATGCTAACAAGTCTCTGTCATTTAGGATATCTTTTCATACAATGTGGAACAGTCCAAGGGTGACACACACAACATGATTACTGTTGTGATGCACGAGAGGGGCCTCGATCTTCAATCAGCTGTCGATTTCGTAGGAGATATGTGCAAGTCTGCTATCGATCGTTTCAAGACAGAAAAGGCCAATCTGCTGTCCTGGGGGCCTGAAATTGATCGCCAGGTTAATACCTACGTACAAGGGTTGGCTGATTGGATTGTTGGTTCCTTACATTGGTCCTTCGAATCTACAAGGTACTTCGGTATTGATGGACACAAGATTAAGAAAACCAGGGTCGTTGAGCTGCTTCCTCTGCGTCCAGAGGCCCAGGTGAGTATTTTTGGAACCCTTGGATTCCATATTAATCCTATCCAGGCGAGGGCAATGTCTATTTCATTTCGACCACCCCAAATCAAGATACCGGCTTCCGTCCCCAGTTCCAATATCCCGACTCCCACTGAGTCAGAACCTCAAACTCCTTCGGACGTCCATTCTTCCACAGCTACACCCAAACCCCTATCAGACGAGGTTTTCTCACATTTACCTCTCCCTGCTACCGAGTCCATTATCGATATCATTGTCAGCCCTGCCAGCCACGCCCCTATTCAAACTCTTGATCGCATTCAATCGGAATCACTACCCAGGATGGCGATTTCGAAATCGGCGACTGCCTCAGCAAGTGGAGCATCAGTTCAACCGGAAATTCTTTCGCCTACTATCAGGGATCAACGTCTAGCGAAGAATGGCTTAGCTCAGCCGTTCAGTCTCTGTTCCCTCACTTTATGGGTTTTCTACACTTTAGTCTATCAACCTATACTCGCCCTCCTGAGGGTTTTTTTAAACCATGATGTGCACGCACATCCTTTCTGTCACTACAAGTACATGTGATTGCCTTCCTACGCCTTACCTTCGCACTGGAATGCGCTGGACACTTCACACTAGTCACTACCCTACGTTCGCTACCATACCCTATACATTCCTTGAGTAATCTATGCTAATTATTTATGCTAATTGTCCTCGTGCTCCTCCCTTTTATTTCTCTGTCCCCCTTCGTTCTTCTGCCCTGAAATTATGGACTATGTAGAATAGTTCCTTTTGACAGACGCAGTTAGGCTGTAGTCATTGTCGATATGAACTTTTTTTCTTTTACTTTCAAAGAATAGGAGGATCATATGTAACATTATATCTATGTCCTTTTGTTGTACTTTTCATGATCACAGCTGACTCTTGCTGTTAAAGTTGATGCTCTGACTAATTGAATGCCTTGTCAAAGAGGTTTGAGCTAGGCATTGTTAGTTCTTGGGCTGGAAAAAGCTGATAGTACCCAATTGGTAGTCAGCTGGAAAGACTAATCAATCCCAAGGCCATATTAGCCAACTCCTTGTCTATATACTGACCCATGCAGCCAACTGATAAGATTGGAGCACAGATGACAAATAAGAGGTCTGCTATAACAACTCTGGAGTCACCCAGTAGACTGTGGACAACTGTAAATGGACTAGAAGTCAAAAAAATGTATCCACAGAGAGTTGTACATGTGGTATACTGACTAATTAAGACACAGTCTTGGAATCAAGTCCACACCAACTATGACAGAACTATGAAGATAAGAGAAAAATGTCTAAGTCTTGAGATTTCTGACATCACCCCCCTCTTCAAGATCATTTCTAACATTAGACCAACAGGGACATGACCTTCTTTGGACTTGTCTATTCCTTGTTCTTCCTTCTGTTTTTAACCTCCTATTGCTCTGTAAGTGAATCATCTGCCATCTTCTTACTGGCAAATCTATAGTTATACCTATCTTCTACATCAGAAGAGATTATGCCTATTTCTGTCTTTTCTCTTCTGTACCCAACTGTCTTTCATGGTAGATTAGTTTTTATTACCTGGTCATAATCTTCTACTCCTGCCCCAAAGTCTATTATATAATTGATCTACTAAAACTTCCTTCTACCATTCATATCATGTGACCATGGTTATATGACTAGCTACATTTATGTCTCTTTGCAAATAACATGTTTTCTCTAATCCACATTTTCCAAACTTATCTAGTATAAATTAATTTTTTTCTATTTCATATCAAACACTTCTCAAGCTTTCTTTTTAGCAACTCTATGGAACTCTTGGAATAATAATATCATTCTGAAAACTTTCCAAACCTAAGGTAACTACTTATAGGTCTCCATTCTATAGCTACTGTCTTAGGTAGAGTACTTAGTATATAAGTTGAATAGTTATACTATAAAATCCTTATTTTAGAAATTAACTAAACCAGTATTAATTCTTGATATTGTGTCAAGAGCTGTTCTCACTTTAAGCAGTTATTCCTATAGAAGGGGGTCAGATCAAGTATGGAAACTTATCTGGGAACAGATGTGGTTATCCATAAGACTGTTTATTTTTATTTCTATTTAGAGTTAGAGTTTAGTATGACATCATAGTTACTACTGTCACAAATCAGTCACATGTCCCATGACACTGTCACTGTCACTGTCACAAAGTCATGTAGTCATAATGAAATGAGATAGAAGGTTTTGGAATGATAATATTATAACAATGTATTTAACATATGTTGATCTTAAGGCTTACACATGGTTATTTAGAATAGGCTGAAGTAGTAGAGCATAGACTATAAGTAATTAGTATATAAGGTAGACCATCTTGTATAGAGTTCTCTTGTGTTAATCCAATACAAGATTCATTCACTTGACTAACTCTAAGTGTTGTAGCAACCACTAGTCGTAACGACCCTGTAGTATGCTTACTTCAGCAAAGCTCTTATCTGGCTATCTAGTAGTGGGAATTACAAGAGAACTTGACAGGGAGCCCTCGCTGCATTGCTATTCTATTTATATAATTTACAAGTGGTCTGTGCTACAACAATGTGTCTACTGTGCCTCCTGCTCTAAAGGCTATATGTCTACCTCATGTCTACTCTGCAGTGACTGTGCAAGACTGTGCATCCTGCCCTAATGTCCATGTGTTGACCATGTAGTAGCAATGTAGTGTACATGCTCTCTGATGTCATCGTCTAGGCTCTTCTAGACTGTTCTAGGCCTATGACATCATCTCACATGACTTCTAGGTCACGTGCCCTCTTCCCATTGTAGACTAATAATAATTACTACTGTCTATTTCTGTCCTCTAACCCTAACCCTAAAAGTCTGTCTACATACTCGTCTTATAACACTAAGGTCTTGAGTTTGTAACATTAGTAAGCTTATTCATGGGCTTGTGACTGAACTTCAGATGATGATCTTGGCCTCAACATATGTGTTGTGCCACTATCCATTATGTGATTATAACTTCAAAAGAAGGATAGAAGTATCAAGAGAACTTAGAAAGAAAAGTAAGATATTGTCTTAGTCTAGTAATAGAGTATTTACTTCATCTTAAATACTAAGTTCTGTAGCTAGGAGAATGGTAGTGTAAATAACTAAGAAGATATTATAGAGATAGTTTCTAAGAGATAGAATAACCAGAAGTTTAAACGATGAGTTATTATAAAATGAAATACAAAATACTAATCCATACATGAATGAGCATAAATATAGAAGTATGCCTAGAACTGGTCAGTGTCAGAGTTAGATGATGAACTTTATTTACTTTCTTATTTTCATTTTCATTTTCATATTAAGGACTTAGAGTTAGGATCAGCATAATGTCACATATTGTGAATATGATTACACAATCACATGATATATAGAAGGACATAAAAGGTTCTGGAATGATGATATCATACAGTATGTGTTTACTATATGTTAACCTTATATATAACATATGGCCTTTAAGATAGGTTAGAAGTAGTTATACACAGACTATCAGCCTAGTATATATATAAGTAGATATATTATACTAAGAATTCCATTGAGTTCACTTGTATAAACTTTATATAATATTTCTCTTTTGTCTAACTTTTTGGCTTAAGTCATAACAGTTAGAGTTTTATCCATGATTAGAAAGCAGAAGTCTTGGAAGTTAATCTATGACATATTGGCAGTAACATATCTTCTTTTTATAAGTCCTACTTATTTCTTAAATTCTTAGAGACTCTTTTGGAAATATGTGAACAGTACAACAAATAAAGATATAGTATATAAACTTGTTAGGCATGGTTCACACTGGAAGTGGAAGTC
>Ga0157363_1006056_pt1 | contig 11353 bp, 6 predicted proteins | sample AttsexASBM1_FD_111477 | JGI IMG/M metagenome (GOLD analysis project Ga0157363, IMG submission 111477) | Fungus gardens microbial communities from leaf cutter ant in Ribeirão Preto, State of São Paulo, Brazil - Atta sexdens ASBM1 | ecosystem: Host-associated > Fungi > Mycelium > Unclassified ...
AAAATTGCGTATTAAAAAAATAGAAAAGAATAGTAACCATGATTTAGTCAGGTGTTTTTAGTATTTCAAAGAAAAGAAATATACAAGACCCAAATGGCTCAATCGTATTAAAAAATGTATTAGGTATATATTCTCTGCAAAAAGTGATTGGAATTGAAAATTTATATCTTACGTAAATTTATATTTTATAAAAAAAAAAAATTAATACAATTTTATAATCCGAACAAAAATGTTCATATTCTATCTTAATTATTTTTTTTAAATATACCTTTTAAAATAATTTTGATCCAGATTCTAAAATTAAAGTTAAATTTTGGTATTACTTTCAAATAAAACACAGAAAACTCTGTAATTTTTTAATAATTTTTTTCATTTTGTTGTAAAATATGTATAATGCATTTATAAGAGTTAATATTGAAATAATGTCTACCATATAATTTCTAGTATTTTATAATTTCTAAAATGTACAGAAGTACATTTTATAAAATACCGATTACGTGTTATTACTTTATGCTTCATGCTTTACATTTAACAATACAATTTTATAATTTAAATGAAAGCATTATTTAAACTATAAAAATATATTGTTAAATATAAGCAACGAAGTAATGAAATAATGACATGTAATCTCAATATTTTTTACATTGAGAAAAAAAATTATCCATTTGACTAAATTAATTTATCTTTATAATTTTTCTTTCGTTACAGAATGTTTGTATTTAAGTCAAATTTAATAGATATGTTTAATTTAAATACATATATTCTTTATCAAAAAACGAACTATTAATTTAATTTAGTCAATTAAACAATTTTTTTGTCAATGTTCGAATCAGTATTTTTTATATAATTAAAAATTATTTTATCATTAAAAACTCTTAAAAAGAATAAACATATAGAACAGAGAACAATCATAAGTTCCTAAAATTATAGTTACTCGTCAAATAACTGGAGGTTGTGAACAGATTCCGCGAAAGTTTCTTCTCTGATAATACCCCTTTCATTTGGCCAAGACGCGCTATCCAAAATTAGGGCATATGCATACGGTGTTTTATCTAAGGCGGTCTCGTTAAGACGGATATATCTTGGGTAAAGGGTATTTCCGTACAAACGTGCTCCACGCGCGGACGAATTTTCAAAACGGAAGAACGAAATGATTCAACAAGTGGAGTCCCATCGCAATCTTTTACAATCCGCGACATCTTCCTCGTCGCTAAGCAATATCTCGACCAAGCAGCTGGAGACTATTCTTCTCCCGAAAAGCGGATTGGCGGAGTCTCTTATCATGCGACTCGGCGCATGCACGTATTTCATACCAACATCTATTTCAACTCAGTCAGTTATAGTCAGTTATATATCTTATTTCTAAATGCGAACTATACACATATATATATATATATACTTCTATCTGCCATTTATATTGCGGTCGCACTTTGTTGTACGTTACACTCGCGTATTAACGTATACTCTCGTTAATAGCAGTTCGGATTAAAAAAATGGCGATCTGACTGAAAAATGATGGGACTTTTTATCGAGATTTTTGCTTTGACAACTTGTCAGACAAATTGCCTGGAAAGATTAATGATGCAGTCAGATTTTATAGAGGCACGAAACAGTAAAGCGGTGCAAAACTTTTCTAATTTGTATATATATACACTATAGCCTCTTATTTAAAAATTTTTCTTATACATAATTTGTAATATCGATAATAAGAGTAAGTGCTGTTTTATTGATGGAAAGATAAACATATTTTTTTAAAGATTGGTCTTCTGAAGATCCGAAAATAAAACAAAAATTTACCTTGGATCCATGACTGAAAGAACTAACATTAAAATTTATATTTATTCATTTGCCGTATTTTGCATATATAATTTTTAGTTATTATTTTACAAATTCGAGCGAAATTTATACGCTATTATTTCAGGCGTATATTAAAAATTGAAAGAAAGTTTATAATGGATGGATCAATGTTTCAGTCAACCAGAAGAACCGAAAATTAATGATTGATACTTCAATTTCTTCACTTTCTTCTTGCAATATATATGTATATATACGTTGAAATAAATTAATTCTTTCGCGTGCTATTACGTAATTTTAATTTGTAAAGTAATGAATAGCTATAAATCTTGATTAATTACATAAAGTCCATTCTTATCATCGTTGAAAATAGAACGCACGCAGACTAAATTATACGTTTACATTTACTAATGTAAGGTAACAGAAAAGCGAAGTTTCAGTACATTTTATCAATCTATACGATCGCAGCGATGATTTATTAAAAAAAACGCTAATTTATTTCGACATGCAGCGTAAAAAAATAATTTACATAATTTCTCGCATTCGAAATCGTAATTCAATACGATCGAAGCGCGGAAACGGGAGACGTAATACCCGCTAGCAATGTAGTGGAATCCGTTATTGCAAACGATTTGAGAGGAACGCTCAAGAGGATCCTTGATCTCGCGAACGGAACAGGTTACAACGTTCGAAAGCGCAGTAAAATTGCAGCGTAGGGTTTCGGAGAAAACCGGGTGTGCCGTCATGATACCTGTTCCCTCTAACACGCGCGTATACACGCTCGCACACACCTTGCACATCGATTGGGTTTCGGAAATTTCGCGATTCGGGCGAACGATGCGATGGAGCGAAAACCGTAGCGTTACCGAAGGTGGAACTTCCTAGTAAATTGTCCTGGAAAGCAGGGCCACTCGAGTCGGTTTTACTGGCAGGGCTAAATCGAGAAACGATCGGTGCCCTCGCCGATCTTTTTCAATTACTTTTCCTAATGAATTTAATTTAGGAAGCCGTCATTCTTCTCCTTTTTCCCGAGGCAGTCAGTAATCCTCGACTGGTTTCGTCGACGAGGCGGAAACGAATCGACCGCGTTTCTCCGACGCCCGTCGTAAATAGAATTCGTGCCACGGTGAGTATACCAGTTTAGAACGCCTCATCTACCGAGCGTCTGATTGTGATCCCTAGCACTTTTGCCGGATGCTCGAATCATCTCAGTCCAGCTTGAACTTTCGCAGAATCTCATACGTGCGTATTCTACAGCACCATGTTCCAAGAATACTTCGAACTCTATCTAACTTGAATCGGTTATTGCACCGAAGTTGAAACGATGTACGGACAGATTCTAATGTTGGCAAATTTTCAAGAATTAATGTCTCGAAGAAAGCCAAGTATAGAGCCAAGTAAAAAGTTTAAAATAGAATTTCTAAAAGTACGAAGTCATATCATTTATTACAACACACTTATTATGATATAATTAAAAAATTGTCATTGCTGAGCATCAAGTGGAAAGCATCTCGGTTGCAAAAAATCAATTCTCCAGAAGATCGATTCAAGACCGTTTGAAATACAAACTAGGATGGGTCTTTTATTTTAAACTAGTAACAGCAGCAACCCGCAGTGTCTCGACGTCTTATATAAATCTGTTATCGATCAGAACCGAACGCGGTGTTTATACCTCTCGCTACAGTCTTGAATGTGTCCTGTATCGGGACGAAGTGGATGCGTACGATTTACAGGCAACCTGGTAGCTATTTGTATTATCCGCGCGATGTACCATAGATCATCGGCCACGATCTCCGGACATACTTCGGCCGTTGCGAGTTGCACTCGACAAAATGGGATAAGAGCAGTCCATTTGTAAAGGCCGAGCTGAACGTCGGCAGGTGGATAAGAGCAATTTGAGGCTGTCTTTCGTGCCCCCTCTGTCATTCTCCTTTCAAGTCGACGAAGAGAAACGTGCTCCGATGTGAACCTCGGCCGCCAGGAAGTGAAAAGTACGGACCTTTCCTCTCGTCTCTCTTTTTTCCTTCTTTCTCTTTCTTCCCTTCTTAGTGGCCACTTATGCGGCCAATTTTGTCCACGCTTCCACGTACGGTTTCCACGAGCGAGCTTCCCCGAAGCGATCCAATCGTGTCTCCAGCGATATGTACGATACGTCGAGAGCGTGGTTAAACTACAACTTTACAGTACTTTTCTGTTACGAGATCGCTATTTCGCACGCGACATTAGATTTGACAAATAAAATGACGTTATATGTTAATATGTGACTTAACCAAATGGATGGTTTCACTTGCTTTTATGTATTCGATCTTGCTGACAGACTATTAGTTCTCTTCTTTTCAAGTTCCATATTTATACTTGTGATAAGCAGAGATAATGTTTAAGGATATATAGTCTCTCTGGAAAAAGTGACTGGAATTTGAAATTAAAATAAATGTAATTTTATAGTTTCAAGAATAAATCAAATAAGTAAATTATTTATTGTAAGTAAATTATTTATTTGTCTCCGTGATCGTTATAAATATATATTATACACGCTAACAATCGCGAAGGTTCATAAGCAATTTACTTATATTTGAAATTAAAAATTTATACTTTTCGTATAAAAATAAATATACATATGAAAGAGTTCAATAAGGTCAATATTTATATATTTAAAAATATAATTTTATTATTTAAATAAATTTTTTTTTCTTTTTTGAAATTATTTATTAAAAACATATCTATACTTTTTGTTGAAATAATTTTTTATCCAAGTTCTAAAGCGCTCTTAACCAAACTTTTCGTATTTCTTTCAAATATAATGTAAAAAAATTAGTTTTTCATTTTTTTAATACTTTTTTTATTTTGTTAAAAATAAGTATAATACATTCCTTAATTATTGGTGCATAGTATCGAGAGTGATCGAGCATGTTACTGCTACCTATATGTCAAAAAGCCACGTAGGTATATCTGACATGCATTACAATTTGAAAATATTATTACTTTGGAAAACAAAACCGCGGGCTTTTAAATATCTCAAAGTTTTATGGTACAAGCGCACGTCGAGATCAAACATTTAAATACAATCTTGACTAAAAGCTCGCTGTCGAGCGATCATAAATGAAGAAACAGAGATATAAACTTGAAGCTTGGCCGTATACTTTTAGATTTGCGAGTATGTTTCATCGAGTAGCGAAGCGACCGGGAACAGGCGAGTGTCATAAATTCGATCGCAACGGCGTGAACATCCTCCATCGTTTCTGGATTTCGTACTGGCGAACACACCGTCCAAAGTGTAGCGTGCTGAAGTGCTCGCTCGTAAATGATCGCGATTCACGCAGTAAGGTAGCTCATAAGTATAGAACACCGTTATCACGACGTACCGTGACTGAATCGTAGAGAAGTCGAACTCGAAAACCGGAAATGATGGCGCGGCAGGGGTTGAAGCGGATGCAGGTTGCACAAGTGGCATTGAAGGAGGTGTCAAGAGACTCGCAGGAAGGGAAACTAGGAAAATATAGGGAGAAACCGACGGAGAGGAGACGTGAAATTCGCACGAGTGGCAAGCAAAATGTCGCATGCAAGTTGCAGAATGTAAAATCGGAACAACAGAACTGTCAAAGAGGAACTGCACTTGATTGAAGTTTGCGACGAATAGGGGACGACTCCATTATTAAGTTAAATACTCTTGATTTTACGAAGCGTCGAAAGAGATGTGAACACTAATTATAGTCGTAGGATAGCAACTAATATAAACTTAATTTAAATAAAAGATTAGTCAACGCAGCGACTATTAGATTTTTAAAATTGAAATTTTGATAAGTTAATAATTCTCGAATTGTCAAGTACTTTCGATTTTCTTTGAAGTCACTGCGTCGTAATGAAAGCGTCGGTATTTGCCAGGTACTTTCAACGGTTTCCTCTTTGCCTATTTGCATATGGAAAAAGCCCCTGTCTTCGTCAAGCATTTCTCTTGCATTTCAAGAAAGTAGTTAATTCGAAATTATTTGTATCGTGAGAGTTTCTTGAATCGCAACCGTAATATTCTGTAGATTTTCATTAAGTAAATTTCCAACAATTTATCTTATTTTAATTTATTCTGCTATTTGAAATTAAATAATTAAATAATTTTTGTCATCTATAAATTATACATAAATGACATTATAAAACAGCAATCAAACATTCGCTATTCAGTAATATATTTATTTTAATTATAATTCTTTATACTTTCATCTTTGATATCATTATTTTGCACTTTTGATCATTGTTTTACAAATATCATTAATTTTATTAATTCATTTTCTCATTTAACCTTCCATCGACAATGTGAAATTTTTACTCTTCATCTGCAACTTGAGTCTTTAAATTTTAGTGCATTTTTATATTATGTTTCGGATTGTATAAAAATCTTAAAAATTCTTCTACACACTTGTGAAAAATTTTAATAACAAGTTTTTATCATAGAAGTTAAAGTGTATTTTACTTCTCTCATTTTTTCTAGATTTAAATTTATCTACCAAAATTTTCACAATAAAAAAATCAAGGCTTTAAAGTTCCACATTGAGAATCAATATTAAATCATGATTGCTAGTTAAGCACTGAAAATAATCATTGTGTGACACATCGCACATCCATACAGACATAACTACAATTGGACTTACATCTACAAAACTTTTGCATTAATTATAACTGTATTATGCTGTTTTTTTATCTTTTATTTTGTTGTATGACAGGGGACATGAGGATGATCTAATCGAAGCGTTTGTCCGATTTTACAATTTATATTGTAATATTTCCATCATAACTCCTTTGTAATTTACAATTTATGATATTACTTAATTAGCATTAAAATTTAGTTTGGCTCAGAACCTTTTAATTTTATTGTTTGAATTATTCAAATTTATTGAAACCCTTTATAATTCAATATTCATTTAATTTTAATTATAATTATTTTTATCTCATTTCTATGTTACTGATCACATATTATAAATATTTAACGCGTGACTATCTTTGTATATTTTTTTATTACATCATTCAAAAGATTCCCGTTACAAAATTTGGCGAAAGTATGTATAGCGAAACTTTCGAGTAAAATCGTATGCGAGGAGTTCCTTGTATGAGCGCGTTTGTCATAAAGTCTCCTATTCATGATAACTTTCGAGAGTCACTGTCGAAACGGACTAGTCCAGACCTTTGCAGAGTTGGAACGTCTGCAGCAATCGTAAACAGATTTCTAGTCGCTGTATTTATTATGTACGAGTTTGCCGACTGATCCTGATCAAGATATATTCAGCGCTTTACCGAGATATTGCCATGGAAAGTTCCTCTTGCGATTTCGCTTAGAGACGTTTATTGCGTGTCAAAACAGCCTAAGCTGCAAAATCTCTTAAACAGTGTCGCATTAGAAATGCATGAGAAAGAAACACGAGTATATATTTTTTTTTAAATCATTATTATCTTTTCATGGCATTTAAAGTACACGCGTCCTATGCGTGTCGAGGCGAAATATCGAACTCACGCGGTATTCGAGGGTGGAGAACAAAGGGTAAGCGAGATTCGCCGAGGGAGCTTCCAGCTTTCGGCGTTACACTGCCGTCCGGTGTAAACATTTACCGATCGTACGCAAAGCCGGTGCCGATGGCTGTAGGTTGAGCAAACTTCGCAAACTGAATATATCTATATATATATCTATATATATATATATATATATATATATATATGTGTGTGTATGTACGTATACGATCGCGCGTCGGTGGATTATCGAGGAATCGTCGTCCAGTGCATACGTAAGCGCCGTGATTTGGTAGCATGTCCATTGTTATACCGCGAAATCGACCTTCTATCCACAGGGAACGACGAGGGTGGTCGAAATGAAATAAACCTACTGACAAAACAAAGGGGCTGCGTACGTGCGTGCGTATATCTCAGTGGCGTAGAGTTGAAAAATAATCTTGAAGAGCGCAAAGAGACATCTTATTTTTTTAATAATAAAAGATAAAAATAATTCTTTCGTTAATGTCACTGTTAATATTTCTTATTATCATTTTAATATTTTTTAAATTATTATTAATAAAATGCACTAAGATAATATATGGTAATAATATTAATTTAAAAAATATTGAAATAATATTCATTAGCTCATTTATCTATAGGTTTTTGGAAATCTAGGATGTTATAGGGCGTTTTAAAAATGAAGAAATTATATAATTTAAACAATCGTATTTATGATGCAATTTTTTAAATCATTGAAACTGAAAATAGCAACTATCAACATACTTATAAGGTCATTGTCTTCTTAACACGATATGATTAATAACATTATTATAACATATTTGTCATTCATAAAATATTGATAGTATCTTGTCAGTGTAACTGTAAATCTAATCAGAGGCGTGTAAAAGAAATTGTATTCATTAGGTTAAGAAGAAAGAGATTGGCCTCGAAGATCACAAATCTCTGAGTGCAAATTTTATAAACGCAATTCTGTTTTACAATAATATTAGTTAAGAAATTATTTTTATGATATATTGGAATAAAAAAAAATAAAACGTCTCTTTGTGACCTTCAAGATAGTATATTAGTATATGTTAGTATAATAATATTATTCTTTATTTTCTATCTATATCTCATTTAGACTTACAATTAAGGAACACAGAGCCATCCTTGCATCTATTATAGTTTTGGTAGTTCTTGAATATGTGTGTATCTATACGCGCAAATGTAAAGCGAACTTCGATGGAAACTTGGATGTAATACAAGTAAAAAAGAAAGCGTGGCAGGAGAAGTCGAAACGAAGCATTTGCTCATACGACGATACTTTCGATGTACTTACCGATTGAAGAAAGTTTTAATAGGCGAGCATTTTCAAACACGACGGAGTTTTACATTCTTAATGACGATGAAAAAAATAATCTCTACTTATTGTTAAAACTTTAATACTTTATCGATGCGGAACATGGTTGTTGTATAAATAACGATTGCTTGTAATAATCAAATTCTGGTTATAAGTCCTCAAATGGATCAGGTAACTATTAACTGACTAATGTTCGAGCTTTTAGCGGACTAGTGAAATATTCATACATTATTTATGTCATTCATCACAGCTTGACAGATCTGTTATGATATGATCTGTATATGATTTATTTATAAACACTTAAAATCATCAAAATTTAGATATTTTATTAAAAATTTGTTTAATAACATATCATTTTGATATTTTGCTATGAAAATTCGAATTGAAAAATATTAAATTAAAAATAAAAATAGAAATATAATATTAAAGATTAAATTTTGCATTAAAATATCTGTCATCATTACAGACATATATGTATCTATAGAAATATATATATATATATATATATATATATAATATATATATTATATATTTTTCTCGGGAAAAGAAATGCTTTAAAAAAAATATTTCACTGGTTAAATAAGCCATTTTACATCTTTTTTTATTCGTTTTTTATTTCTCAGCTCTTGAAATATCCGAAGCTGTTATTCAAAGACAATAACGCATAGATTTCCGGATGACATGCTAAATTTTCTCTTTCACGTTTTCTCGAATTTCGCATCCGTTTTGGCATCGCTTGTCGAGTACTATATTGACTAGGATCGATAATTTATGCGAAGACCAGCGGCGAATAGCAGCTTTATTTCGAACTCGATGGACTATACAAAAAACAGTTAAATAAAAAACATCGGAGCTTTCTCATATTGATGCTATCCATTCTATCTTCCACAATATTCAACAACGGGAATCGAAAGTTTAACTTAAGCATAAAAAGGTATGATATGTATAAATTTCTGATGAGTTAGATCACAAATGAAAAGGCCATTATTTCTTTCGATACTATCGCGCAATAATAAAATGCGAAATACTTCTATCATATCTATTTAAATTACGTTTTGTTTAACGAATCGCAAATTGCTACGTCATGATAAAATGCTTAAAATGTGAACAAATAAAAAAAAATGTTTTGGGATATTTCATCCGATTTGTCATTTCTTTTTTTAAAGAAATTTACTTGACGCTTCATACGAGTCTACGCATTTATAGACTCGCTGGTAAATTTTCGCTTGTTCCACCGACATGTATTTTTTATTACGTTTAAAAAGGACATATGTGTATGTACGCTTGAAAAATGTATTATATAATTATATATTCATAGCACTTGTTATTTTGCTAAATTTTGGTGAAGTTTGTCAGAATGAAAATATATGTAATTAATTTTATGACAGTCCATCTAATTTTACGAAATATATAAAATCGAGTAGAAAAAAAATTTCAACTGACGATAACGATTTATTCTTGTACGAGCTTTTATCTTGTTTGCCTTTTTATTATGCAAAAATTGGCGTAACGATCATAATGACAAGCGAATGTTACATTTTCACTGCAAACATTTTGTATCACGAACTTTATATTATGGTTAAAAATATGTAAAAATGATTTTCTCGTTTATACGGCAAATAAAATAACTAAAACAGCAGATTTTTCTCGTCAAGAGCATTTCTCTCTGGAAAATATTAAGACAAGACGGTACTCGAAAACATGCTTTTTTCGCTTCTACCGCTATTTATCAAATATATTTCGGATTATATATATAATATATAAACCTCATGAACTCTAATGCGAGACGTGGAGCTGACCCTAGCTGATCTAGTCAGGTCGATATTGGATATATATATATATATATATATATATATATATATATATATAAATACGAATAGAATATCGATAATATCGCAAATACATCGACGACCGATGTAAACGAGGCTAGCATCGAAAGTCACATTTATGCGGGTCGATTCGCGTATATACGGCATACAATGTTGCCGCGGGATTTATGCGGAATATTTTTACCTACTGCGAAGCGCTGGCGAGATACCCCGATGCGTACAAAGGGTGGATCCGAGTGCACCACGACTTCCGTAAGCGTTACGATGCACCGTTCCGCGCGCCTCACCGCGATGCGGTGTGCTTCGAGGTGATTCGTTTCGTGCCGGGGAAAGAAAAGGAAAAATCCCTTGAAGAACAACGTGGATATACGGAGACACCGATTTCTTCGGGAAGTAGAGCGAAGTGACTGCGGAATTTCTACGGAATTCCCCACGCTGCTGCCGTCGAATAACGAATTGCATTCAGGATAACGTCGGCGCGATTTTTCCTACGATTGGGAATTACGTGAATCTCCGTACCGTCACTAAAAGCCTGCTGTGGAATTTTGTAGCGTTGGATTAGCTGGATCACTAAAGGGTGAGGAGATTTTGTGAGGATGATTGAAGTGAGCTTTTTCAAATGGACTTTAAGCGACATCGAGAATGGTGGAATTGTTTATATCATAGGTTCATTTAAACAAAACCTCCCGCCCACTTTGTAATTCGCGTTGTTAGGAGAAGTGACCCGGCTAAACGCATTTTAGGCTACCCGAGTAGAAAGGCTCACGGCGAAACCTCACCAACCTCTGTGCTTTAGTAATCACCAGTCAAGCATGAACCAATGCCAGCCTTTGATGGAAGTATTTCATTAAACTTATTATTAAAATAATCCAACTAAAAGAATCCAAAAAATATGAGC
>Ga0157363_1006057_pt1 | contig 11352 bp, 7 predicted proteins | sample AttsexASBM1_FD_111477 | JGI IMG/M metagenome (GOLD analysis project Ga0157363, IMG submission 111477) | Fungus gardens microbial communities from leaf cutter ant in Ribeirão Preto, State of São Paulo, Brazil - Atta sexdens ASBM1 | ecosystem: Host-associated > Fungi > Mycelium > Unclassified ...
GCGGCGATAGCCAGTTTCTTATGCAGATCCGAGGTGTTGTACAGCAGGTTGAAGGTCAGTGGCTTGTCAGCCGTGTAACCCGCTTCAGCCAGCAGTTTTTTCGCTTCTTCGTTACGCTTGTTCTGATCCCATTTGAACCAGTCTGGCGGCAGCAATTCCATGCCGTCGGTGGCTGGCGGGGTAAAGCTGTACGCCGGTAACTGCCCCTGCGCCAGCACCTTATTCACCATAATGTCGCGATCCAGACCCAGTTTCAGCGCAGTACGCACGCGCGGATCGGTGAATGGCGCTTTCTGGTTGTTGATTTCATAGTAGTAGGTGCAGAGATACGGCTTCACCATCAACTCTTTGCCGTTATCACGCTGCAGTTTTTTGAACAGCTCGATCGGCATGTTGTTATAAGTGATGTCACTGCCGTTCTCAGAGAAGTAACGGTTCACGTCACTGACTTCTGAGTTGATCGGCAGGAAGGTCACTTTGTTCAGTACGGTGTGCGCGTTATCCCAATATTCCGGGTTACGTACGAGGGTGACACGTTCGTTGATGACGTGTGATTCCAGTTTAAACGCACCGTTGCCCACCCAGTTTTGTGGCTGCGTCCACTGATCACCAAACTTATCGATAGCAGGCTTATACACCGGTGACATCACGGAGTTGATCAGCAGCTTGTAGAAATAAGGAACCGGCTCGCTGAGGGTCACTTCCAGCGTATGGTCATCAATGGCTTTCACACCCAGATCGGTGATCGGTTTTTTACCGGCGATGATGTCATCGACATTCAGGATGTGGCCGTATTGCGGATAGCTGGCGTAAGGAGAAGCGGTTTTAGGATCGACTAAACGCTCCCAGCTATAGACGAAATCTTGTGCCGTGACTGGCTCGCCATTGGACCATTTAGCGTTTTTACGCAGATGGAAAGTCCAGACTTTAAAATCTTTGTTTTCCCAGCTTTCTGCCACGCCCGGAATCGGTTTGCCATCGCTGTCGCTGATGATCAGACCTTCGTACAGATCGCGTGCGATGTTATCTTCCGGCACGCCTTCAATTTTATGCGGGTCAAGCGATTGCACTTCATCGCCATTACCACGTACCAGCTCCTGTTTTGCTGCCAATTCAACGCCTGCTGGCACTGCGGCCAAAGCAGCATTCCCTGCCAGTGCGCCGATTGCTGCAAGAACGCCTGCGGCAATCAGGCTTTTTTTCGTGATGTTGTTCATTACTTAGCTCCAGTTTTATTATCGTCACCGGGTCAGTGAACTGCCCGGCGTACCCCGTTTCCGGGAGATCTCTGCCTGTCTGAACAGAGACCACTACCACCCTTCAGGGTTTACCACGTTAATGTGCCGTCCGACTGTAGCGCCGGTTCCACACATTACTCAATGTTTCTTTATGTAATAGTATTTCAATGCCAGCATATCTTGCGGATCCTTGCCGGTAAAACCGCCTACCCAAGGTTTCACCAGACGCACGCTGACGCGATAGTAAACCGGCACGATGGGCGAGTCCGTATCCAGCTGCGCTTCGGCCTGCTGATACAATGCGGCACGCTGAGTGTTATCGGCAACCCTCAGGGTTTGCGCCATCAATTTATCGAAGGCATCGCTGTGATAGAACGCGGTGTTGATCGAGGAACCACTCAGCAGCATATTGAGGAAAGTTGAGGGCTCGTTATAGTCCGAGCACCAGGTGGCGCGTACCACATCGTATTGTGCCTGATGACGCGTCTCCAGCAGCGTTTTCCACTCCTGATTTTGTAGCGTCACCTCGGCACCGAGGTTCTTTTGCCACATCGAGGCGGCGGCGATAGCCTGTCGTTTATTCTGCTCAGAGGTGTTATACAACAACGTGAAACGCAGCGGATGCTGAGCATTAAAACCGGCATCGGCCAGCAGTTGTTTGGCACTGGCGTTACGTTCGGCCTGAGTTTGCTTCGACCAGGCAGGGGCTTCAGGCGAGATGCCATGCGTAAATGGCGGCGTCAGCGCATAGGCGGGGATCTGACCTTGCCCCATGATCTTGTCGGCGATGATGTCACGATCGAGCGTCAGCTTCAGCGCTGTCCGAACTCTTGCATCATCAAACGGTGCTTTCTTGTTATTCATTTCATAGTAGAAAGTGCAGAGCACAGGGCTCACTTTGACTTGATCGCCCAAATCCTGCTGCAACTTTTTGAACAAATCGGGTGGCACCACGCTGTTGGTCATATCCGTACCACCACTGCGATAGCGGTTGATGTCACTGTTCTCGGAAGAGAGCGGCAGAAAAACACCCTCATCAATCACACTGTGCGCGTTATCCCAATATTGCGGGTTACGCTTCAGGACAATCTTTTCATTCACCACCCAGTCAGTCAGCGTGTAGGCACCATTTCCCACATAGTTCTGCGGTTGGGTCCACTGCTCGCCGAATTTTTCAATCGCCGCGCGATACACCGGCTTCATCGCGGTATGGGCCAGCATGTCGACAAAATAGGGAACAGGCTCAGTGAGTGTCACTTCGAGGTGATGCGCATCAATCGCTTTCACGCCCAGTGAATCCGGCGAGGCTTTGCCCGCCAAAATGGCGTCGATGTTGGCGATATGGGCAGCTTGCAGATAACTGGCATAGGGTGAAGCTGTTTTCGGATCGGCCAGACGCTGCCAGCTGTAAACGAAATCTTGCGCGGTGACGGGTTCACCGTTGCTCCAGCGCGCATCTTCACGCAGGGTGAAGGTCCAGATACGCCCCTGCTGGTTGCTCCACTGCTTTGCAACGCCAGGCACAATCTGACCATTGTGATCGGTCTCGACCAGCCCCTCTAACAAATTGCGGATGACATTAGACTCGGGAACCCCTTCCGTTTTTTGCGGATCGAGCGAGGACACTTCACTACCGTTATTGATGACAATGCGCTGTGTTGCAGATAATTGCGTCCCTGCCGGGATGTCAGCCGCCTGACTATGAGAGATAAAACCTGCCAGACAAAGTACCAGAGACGTGCGCGCAACTTTTTTCGCTACCATGCTCTTCATCAACAAATATCAACCTTAAATAAAAACCTGATAGCGAGTAAGCAAGAAGCGTACACATTTGTCGCGAACAGGGAAAAAATTTGTGATGAGCCGAAAATTATCAGAACCGATGCCCGCACGCCAAAGCTAAACAGCAAAAATGTTAGCTAATTCTCTTTTATCATGTAGACCGCGACAGGAGAAGTGTTAATTTTCATCCTGAAATATTATTCAACCAGATGTTTTATAAGCAATAAGTCAATATTCCGCTGATTTTATCGCCAATAAACCCTTGCAATCCGCTATTTTACTGTTAACGCTGCCAAACTCTCAGCTAACAATATGAAACGTTATTTGAGGTGATAAAACCTCCGAATAGTTACTGATTAAAATGAATATGGCAGTGAAATATACTGTGATAATTATCACATATATTTGTTGATGAACTGGCGCAGGAAGGAAAAGTAGTAGCAAAAGTGATGATAGCCAGATCATATTAAGCCAGGCGAATAACCTCACCCTATTGGTGCAAAATACTGGCCCATTGCACCAATATGGATCACAAAAGTTATTTTTTAACTGAAAACACCGACAAATTAATTCAGCAAACCCGGAAATATCGCCTTCATCCCGGTGACAACAAACTCAATCCCCAGCGCCATTAAAAGCAATCCCATGATTCGGGTAATCACGTTAATGCCTGTTTGACCTAAAACGCGCACCATTAAAGGAGCAGCTCTAAACAATAACCAACAGCAGAGCGCGAAAATCGCAATGGCGATAGTGAAACCGAGCAGGTTTATCCAGCTGTGGTAACGCGTGCTCCAGACGATAGTCGAACTGATCGCACCCGGGCCGGCCATCAAGGGCAAGGCCAGAGGCACCACACCAATACTTTCACGAATCGCGGTCTCTGACTTTTCCTGCTTGTTTTGCTTATCCTCGCCCAACTTGCCGCTGATCATCGACATCGCGATGGTTACCACCAGAATCCCCCCGGCGATACGGAATGAATCAATTGAGATACCAAACAAATGGAGAATGGCATCCCCCAGGAACAATGAGGTCCAGAGTATGATCGCCACAGCAAGATTTGCCGTAAAGTTGGTTTTATTCCGCTCAGCGACCGCCTGATAGCTGGTCATGCTGATAAACACGGGGATGATCCCCACGGGATTGACCAGGGCAAATAAGCCGACAAAAAACTTAACGTAGCCGGAAAAATCAAGTAGCACGGGGTTCACGGTGAGCTCCACGAAGGTAGTGTTTCAAATCGCGCTTAATGTAGTGCATAAGCCGGAGGGAAAACCAGTGGGTTAAGCGGAAATATATGCTGCTATTTCCCCTTACTTCCAGTTTATTCCTCTGCGAACAATGGCTCGTCGCCCACCTCATGTCATCTCCATCAACAAAAACCGCTTAATGAGTTACTTTAGTTGCTAAAGTCGATGCTGAAAGGTGTCAGCTTGGCGCCAGATTGATCCACATCAAAATTTGCCTACCTCATCAGGGGTAATCTTAACCCATCGAAACGATTGATACAGGCGTCAGCATTTTATCCTGGAAACCCTTTTAGTAAGCAACGGCAATCTACTCGCCACTCTGAACAACGTATAAGCATAGCGCGACTATACTTTCCGACTCAGGCTTGCTTACTAAAAGAGTTTAACTTCCTTCAGGAGAGCACTATGGCCGTTACAAATGTTGCCGAACTTAATGCACTGGTAGAGCGTGTTAAAAAGGCACAGCGTGAATACGCCAACTTTAGTCAGGAACAAGTTGATACCATTTTCCGCGCTGCTGCACTCGCCGCTGCTGATGCCCGTATCCCCCTCGCCAAAATGGCCGTCGCCGAATCCGGCATGGGTATCGTTGAAGATAAAGTGATCAAAAACCACTTCGCTTCTGAATATATCTACAACGCCTATAAAGATGAGAAAACCTGTGGTGTGCTGGATACAGATGACACCTTCGGTACTATCACCATCGCTGAGCCAATTGGCCTGATTTGCGGTATCGTACCGACCACTAACCCGACCTCAACCGCCATCTTTAAAGCCTTGATCAGCCTTAAAACCCGTAACGGTATCATCTTCTCACCACATCCACGCGCCAAAGATGCCACCAACAAAGCAGCCGACATTGTGTTGCAAGCCGCCATTGCGGCTGGTGCACCGAAAGACATTATTGGCTGGATCGATGTCCCGTCAGTAGAACTGTCTAACCAGTTAATGCATCACCCTGATATCAACCTGATTCTGGCCACCGGTGGCCCAGGCATGGTAAAAGCCGCATACAGTTCCGGTAAACCGGCGATTGGTGTCGGTGCCGGTAATACGCCTGTCGTTATCGATGAAACCGCCGATATCAAACGCGCAGTCGCTTCTATCCTGATGTCGAAAACCTTCGATAACGGCGTCATTTGTGCGTCAGAGCAGTCTGTCATCGTGGTGGACTCGGTCTACGATGCGGTTCGCGAGCGTTTCGCCAGCCACGGCGGCTATCTACTGCAGGGCAAAGAGTTGAAAGCCATTCAGGATATCATTCTGAAAAATGGTGCACTGAATGCCGCTATCGTCGGCCAACCTGCGGCAAAAATTGCTGAACTGGCCGGCATCAGCGTCCCTGCGACCACTAAAATCCTCATCGGTGAAGTGAAGCTGGTGGATGAGTCTGAACCGTTTGCCCACGAAAAACTGTCGCCAACCCTGGCGATGTATCGCGCAAAAGATTATTACGACGCGGTAGATAAAGCAGAAAAACTGGTGGCTATGGGCGGTATCGGCCATACCTCTTGCCTGTACACTGACCAGGATAACCAACACGAGCGCGTGCACTTCTTTGGCGACAAAATGAAGACCGCCCGTATTCTGATTAACACCCCAGCTTCGCAAGGCGGTATTGGCGACCTCTATAACTTCAAACTTGCGCCATCGTTGACGCTGGGCTGTGGTTCCTGGGGCGGTAACTCAATTTCTGAGAACGTCGGACCTAAACACCTGATCAACAAGAAAACCGTGGCCAAGCGAGCTGAGAATATGTTGTGGCATAAACTTCCGAAGTCTATCTACTTCCGTCGTGGTTCACTGCCGATTGCCCTGGAAGAAGTCGCGACCGACGGTGCTAAGCGCGCCTTTATCGTCACTGACCGCTTCCTGTTTAACAATGGCTATGCCGATCAAGTCACTCGCGTGTTAAAAGCGCACGGCATCGAAACTGAAGTGTTCTTTGAGGTGGAAGCGGACCCAACACTCAGCATAGTACGTAAAGGTGCTGAGCAGATGAACAGCTTCAAACCCGATGTGATTATCGCCCTGGGCGGCGGTTCCCCGATGGATGCCGCGAAAATCATGTGGGTGATGTACGAACATCCTGAAACCCACTTCGAAGAACTGGCGCTGCGTTTCATGGATATCCGTAAACGTATCTACAAGTTCCCGAAAATGGGCGTGAAAGCGCGCATGGTGGCCATCACCACCACTTCCGGTACCGGTTCTGAAGTTACACCGTTTGCTGTGGTCACTGACGATGCGACAGGCCAGAAATATCCGTTAGCGGACTATGCGTTGACGCCTGATATGGCGATTGTGGATGCCAACCTGGTGATGGATATGCCTCGCTCACTCTGTGCGTTTGGTGGTCTGGATGCGGTAACTCACTCGCTGGAAGCCTATGTCTCTGTACTTGCAAATGAGTACTCTGATGGCCAGGCGCTGCAGGCGCTGAAACTGCTGAAAGAGAACCTGCCGGCCAGCTATCGTGAGGGGGCGAAGAATCCAGTAGCGCGTGAACGTGTGCATAATGCGGCCACAATCGCCGGTATCGCGTTCGCCAACGCCTTCCTCGGTGTGTGTCACTCCATGGCGCATAAGCTGGGCTCGGAGTTCCACATTCCGCACGGTTTGGCCAACGCCCTGCTGATTTGCAACGTCATCCGTTACAACGCGAATGACAACCCAACCAAGCAGACAGCTTTCAGTCAGTACGATCGCCCACAGGCACGTCGTCGCTACGCTGAAATTGCCGACCATCTTGGATTGAGTGCACAGGGTGACCGCACTGCCCAGAAAATTGAAAAACTGCTGGCATGGCTGGAAGAGATGAAAACTCAACTGGGTATCCCAACCTCAATCCGAGAAGCTGGCGTGCAGGAAGCCGATTTCCTGGCGAAAGTCGATAAGCTGGCAGACGACGCGTTTGATGACCAGTGTACCGGTGCGAATCCGCGTTATCCGCTGATTGCTGAATTGAAGCAAATCATGCTGGATACCTTCTATGGCCGCGAATTCTCTGAAGCTGAAGGCCCAGTGGCTGAAGCCGCCGATGATAAAACGGTGAAAATCGAGAAAAAAACCAAAAAAGCCTAACCGGCTAAAAACAAAAAACCCGCTGCGGCGGGTTTTTTTTATCGCTAAATAATCAAGCGTGCGGAGATTGCGCACCATAGATAGCTTTTAACGATCCTTCATCAATCGCCTGTTTATAGTGTTTACGGCAGACAGAAATATATCGCTCATTGCCGCCAATCACCACCTGCTCTCCTTCGCTGAACGGTTTACCGTTGGCATCAAGGCGCAATACCATGCTGGCTTTACGGCCGCAATGGCAGATGGTTTTAAGCTCAACCAGTTTATCTGCCCATGCCAGTAAATATTGACTGCCGGTAAAGAGCTCGCCGCGAAAATCAGTGCGTAATCCATAACACAATACGGGAATATCCATATTGTCGACCACATCCGATAACGCTCTGACTTGCTCACGTGTCAGGAACTGACTTTCATCCACCAGCACACAATGAACCGGTTGCTTCGCATGCTCCCTGGCTATTTCCTGATTTAATTGTGTCGCAGCGTTATATAAAAAAGCAGGAGACGAAAGACCAATCCGCGAGCTTACCTTGCCCGCACCAAAGCGGTCATCAATCTCGGCGGTATACACCAGAGTGCGCATGCCGCGCTCCTGATAGTTATAGGAGGACTGAAGCAAAGCAGTGGATTTACCCGCGTTCATCGCGGAGTAATAAAAATAAAGTTGGGCCATATGCAGAATCTCATCGCAGCACAAATCTGATGGCGCGCAGTCTACCATAAACAAGTAAACCTGTAGCGATGCATTATTTTTATCATTTGCTCAAATTAACGACAATGGCAGGTACGTGATTCATCATCGACGTTAAAACAGCACTTTTTGGCAAAGGACAATCTATGCTGAGAATTTATTCAGCATTATTACTGCCAAAGTGTAAGGATTAGCACAATGTCACGGTGGCAAACGCGGATAATCAAGGCTTCAGATCTAAGCGCTAACGGTAAATATATTTGTAAACCGTAATACAATGTGATTTCTGGTTTTTACTTAACGTTTTACTTTTTAATCTGACTATTGCAGTTATTTTTTAGCCCCACTATTATGAGTCGGCAGAACAACTCCCATTTATTATATTTTGAGATTAGGACAATGAGCGAAGCACTTAAAATTCTTAATAATATCCGTACATTGCGCGCGCAAGCTCGGGAATGCACTCTGGAAACACTGGAAGAGATGCTGGAAAAACTCGAGGTTGTCGTCAATGAGCGTCGTGAAGAAGAAACTCACGCGCAGGCTGAAAATGCTGAACGTAACCGCAAACTTGAACAATACCGTGAGATGCTGATTGCAGATGGTATCGATCCAAACGAATTGTTACAGGCACTTTCTGAGACTAAAGCACCGGGAAAAACCAAGCGTGCTGCACGTCCTGCCAAGTATTCTTACGTTGATGAAAATGGTGAAAACCGTACCTGGACAGGTCAGGGTCGTACACCAGCCGTGATTAAAAAAGCGATTGAAGAACAAGGTAAACAACTGGACGATTTCCTGCTGTAATTTTCCAGTGCTTCGAATTGTGAATAGCGCTAACGTGAGTTCACTTTACACCGGGTAAGAAAAAGGAAGCCGCTGGCTTCCTTTTTTAATGCGTCTTTATTGCTGATAAAAGCGACGATACCAATCAACAAAGTTCTGCACGCCCTGCTCAACCCTGGTTTGCGGACGGAACTGAATCGCATCATATAATGGCTGGGTATCCGCACTGGTATTGAGCACATCTCCCGGCTGCATCGGCAGCATATTTTTCTTCGCTTCAATGCCCAACGCTTTTTCCAGTGACTCGATATAGGTCATCAGGCTGGTCGGCTGGCTGTTGCCGATATTGTAAACCCGGTATGGCGCAGAACTGGTGGCCGGCGATCCCGCTTCCACGGTCCAGTTTTCATCAGCCTGCGGAATAACATCCTGTATACGCACGATAGCTTCAGCAATATCATCAATGTAAGTAAAATCTCGGGACATTTGCCCACGGTTATAGACGTCAATTTGCTCACCGGCCAGCATTGCACGGGTGAATTTAAATAACGCCATATCCGGACGTCCCCACGGGCCGTAAACAGTGAAGAAACGAAGGCCTGTCGTCGGCAACTGATACAAATGGGAATAGGTATGCGACATCAATTCGTTGGCTTTTTTGGTGGCCGCATACAGAGAAATAGGATGGTCAACGGAGTCATCCGTTGAGAAAGGCATTTTGCGATTCAGCCCATATACCGAGCTGGATGACGCATACAGCAGGTGGCCGATTTTATGATGGCGGCAACCTTCAAGAATATTGAGGTGGCCAATAAGATTGGCATCGGCATAAGCGTGTGGGTTGTCAATTGAATAACGAACGCCCGCTTGTGCACCCAGATGAATCACGCGATCAAATTCATGATGTTCGAATAATGAAGAAATGGCCTGGCGATCTGCCAGGTCCATTTTCAGGAAGATAAACTCGGGATGCTGGAGGATCTGGTCTAAGCGCGCTTGTTTCAGGCTGACATCGTAATAGTCATTCAGGTTATCGATACCGACGACCTGGTGACCGGCGGCCAGCAATCGCTGACTCACGTGAAATCCAATAAAACCTGCCGCACCGGTAACCAAAAACTTCATACATCCCTCATTTATTACACAATTTGAATTGATGCTCCGCGGCCGATAGCGTAATACGTAAAGCCGCGTTTGCTGATACGCTCCGGATCATACAGGTTACGACCATCAAAAATCACGGGTTGTTTTAACGCGGTTTTGATAACGTCGAAATCTGGCGCACGGAAGTTCTGCCATTCAGTACAAATGACCAGGCCATCAGCACCTTGCAACGCCGCTTCTTTGGTACCGGTCAGCTTCAGGTCGTCGCGGTGGCCATAAATACGCTGCGCTTCTTCCATTGCTTCCGGGTCAAATGCCTGAATGGTCGCACCCGCTTCCCATAGCGTTTCCATCAGCACACGGCTGGAGGCTTCACGCATATCGTCGGTGTTAGGTTTGAACGCAAGGCCCCAGAGAGCAAAGGTTTTGCCACGCAGATCGTCGCCAAAATGACGCTTGATGAAGCTCGGCAATTTGTTCTTCTGTGAATCATTCACATCTTCTACCGCCTGCAACAGACGCGGTGTGTAACCAATCGACTCAGCAGTACGAATCAGCGCCTGCACGTCTTTCGGGAAGCACGAACCACCGTAGCCACAGCCAGGGTAGATGAAGTGATAACCAATGCGAGAATCTGAACCAATCCCCTGGCGGACTTTCTCAACGTCGGCTCCCAGACGTTCTGCCAGGTTAGAGATTTCGTTCATGAAGCTGATTTTGGTCGCCAGCATGCAGTTCGCTGCGTACTTGGTCAGCTCTGCACTGCGGATATCCATCAGAATCATGCGATCGTGATTGCGGTTGAATGGCTCATAAAGCTCACGCAACAACTCAACCACGTCGTCGTTATCAGTGCCCACCACGATGCGCTCAGGACGCATGCAGTCGTTTACTGCAGCCCCTTCCTTGAGGAATTCAGGGTTAGAAACCACATCAAACGGGATGTTCACATCACGTTTTTGCAGCGTCTCGGCCATTACTGCACGCACACGATCAGCCGTTCCGACAGGGACGGTAGATTTATCGATCACCACTTTATGATCGTTCATGTGCGCTGCAATTGTCCGCGCAACCGCAGTCACATATTTCAGATCGGCAGAACCGTCTTCATCCGGCGGCGTACCCACAGCAATAAATTGCATGACACCGTGGTTAACACCCTCTTCTGCATTGGTGCTGAACTTCAGGCGACCCGCTTCATAGTTAGACATCACCAGCGGCGTCAAACCCGGTTCGAAAATCGGAATATGGCCTTTTTTCAGGTTTTCGACTTTCTTTTCATCGACATCAATACAGAGAACGTCATGTCCGACTTCGGCTAACACCGCAGCCTGAACCAGACCGACATAGCCGATACCAAATACAGTGACTTTCATTGAATTATCCTGTGTTTAATGAATTACTTTTTGTTGCC
>Ga0157363_1006058_pt1 | contig 11351 bp, 11 predicted proteins | sample AttsexASBM1_FD_111477 | JGI IMG/M metagenome (GOLD analysis project Ga0157363, IMG submission 111477) | Fungus gardens microbial communities from leaf cutter ant in Ribeirão Preto, State of São Paulo, Brazil - Atta sexdens ASBM1 | ecosystem: Host-associated > Fungi > Mycelium > Unclassified ...
ATCGCGGGCAAGCCCGCTCCCACAAGCTGCTTGCGCAGCCATGACTACATTGATGGCTGCAGAGGTCTGGGTGGGAGCTGGCTTGCCAGCGATAGGGCCCTGCCAGGCGCCGTACGAGGTCGAGCATGTACCGAGTAGAAAAGACAGTTACGCCCATGAGAGGCCGTGATAGCCCGAAACACTATGATGCTGCCACGGGTGAGCGGCTCCTGCCGGATCGCCCGATTGGGCCCGTCCTCAACGCGCCGACAAGCGGTGCTCCGGGGCATAAGGTGCCGGATCGATGATCGGAGCCTGTTCGAGCAGCAGGTCACCGAGCAACTGGCAGGACGCCGGTGCCAACACCAGACCGTTGCGGAAATGCCCGCAGTTCAACCACAGCCCCTCATGCCCAGGCACACGGCCGATGAACGGAATGCCCTCCGGCGAGCCTGGCCGCAGGCCTGCCCAGTGGGCGACAGGCCTGGCATCCGCCAACGCCGGCAACAGGTCGATCGCAGACGCCTGCAGACTGGCCAGCGCCTGGTCCGTGGGCGTCTTGTCGAATCCTTGGTACTCCAGCGTGCTGCCGACCAGGACATGCCCGTCGCGTCGTGGAATGGCGTAGCGCCCCTTGGCCAGGACCATGGTGGGCAGGAAATCCTCGGCGCACTTGAACAGGATCATCTGCCCTTTCACCGGCTCGACCGGCAAGCCCAGCCCTAACGACGCCAACAGCTCGCCGCTCCAGGCACCGGCGCTGAGCACCACGTCATCCCCCTCGATCACGCCGTCAGGCGTTCTCACCCCCGTGACACGCCCAGCCTGCTGTTCAAAGCCACTGACCTTGCAGTGCTCCCGTACGATCACGTTCGGCAACCCGTGCAGTGCAGCCTTGAGCGACTTCACCAGGCGCGGGTTGCGCACATTGGCCACGCCCGCCATGTAGATCGCACGCTCGAAGCCAGGCCCGAGCACGGGCACGGCGTCGTAGACGTCGCGAATGTCCACGGCCGCCAGAGGTCGCTGATGACGGACCGCCCAGTCCAGGGCCTGCGACTCGTCTTCTAGGTCGAGCCAGTACAGCCCGGTGGTATACACCTGCGGGTCCACGCCGGTCCGGGCGTACAGCGTCTCGCCCAGGTGGGGATAGAAGTCCTGGGACCAGTGTGCCAATGCCGTGACTGCCGCATTGTAGCGCCACGGGTAGAGCGGCGAGACGATACCGCCACCGGCCCACGACGACTCGCGCCCCGCCTCACCCTGGTCACAGAGGATGACCTGGTCGACCTGAGCGGCCAGGTTGAACGCCGTCAACAGACCGATGACACCCCCGCCGACCACCACTACACGCTTGCTCATTTCACGTTCCAACCGTCCAAGTAAGCCATGACGCCCATCGACGCCCTCGTCTTCAATTGCCCCAGCAGACCTCGCCTGGCAACTGCGCGCCGAGGTTGTCACGGCGCCCCGCCTGATCGAGCTGAAAATCGCCGCACGGGTCGTGGCCGAACCGACCGCCTGGCACACGTTCGGCGGTCAGCCGATAGGTGGTGACGTCGGGGCGTACCGTCAAACGGTAATGGCGGGTGCCGGCCGGCCATGGCCTGTCAGGCGGCGGCTCGTCGTACCGCCCGTGCCGGACACGGTGCTGCTCGAGGCGCAAGGCCACGTCGTGCAACAGACCGACCGCCTCCGCACGCGCCGTCTGCTTGAGCGGCTCATCGTAGGCAGGCAAGGCAATGGCCGCCAGCATGCCGATCACGGCCAACACAATCAACAGCTCGATCAGGCTGTTTCCTTGCTGCATGTCATCACTCCTTGAATCGTTGTCGCCACAGCACACGCACTGCCGTCTGCGGCGCCTGTAGCGGCACGGCGTAGAGGGTCTCGATGACCTGCTGGACGGTCGCATGCCGGTTCAGGGCAGTGATCCGGAACAGCGTCGCGGGCGTTCCTTCCGGCAACTGCGCGGCGAGCGTGGTGAGGCCGAGGTTCTGCACCTGGTAAAAGCCTTCGGCCGTACGGATCCAGCCCTCCAGATCGTCGCCTGAGCGTTCGGGCCACGCCGGCGGCAGGCAGTCCAGGCACGGCGCGGGCGGTGCCAGGCGCAGCGCCTCGACGCCGGCCAGCACGGCAGCCTCGGCCTGTTCGAAGGCACGCACCTGCGCCAGCAGATCACCGGTTTGGTGGGTCTCCAGCAGCGCTTCGCGCAGCGCCGCAGCGGACACCATGCCCAGCAGCAGGGTCAGCGCCAGGCCAGCGAGCAGGACGACACCCCGTTGCTGGCTCATGGCCTGGGTACCGTATTGCGCAGTGTGACGCTCAAGGCATGCTGCTGCCTGACCTGCGCGGCGGGCTCGAACAGCGTCAGGCGCAGGTCGAGCCGAGTCTTGCCGCCGTGGTGCACGGCGTCGACGTGCAACGCCTGGACGTGATCGAGCAGTGGCTGCGTGCTCCCGCCGCTGCTCAGGCGCAGCGTGGTGCCGTGGACCTGGTAGACCTGCCGACGGACACCGAAGGCCATGCCCTTGAGCGGACCCGGCGGCGCACCCGCGATCACCCTCGCCCACTGTCGGCAATCCGTGAGCACGGTCCAGTCGACGCTGCCGGATGACCCCGCCCGGTCGCCCGTGAGCAGGCTCAGGCTGGCCAAGGTGCCATCCGGCGCACGGGTCATCTGTACAGGCCTGGCGAATGCCTGGGCACTCGCAGGCGCCTCGAAGGCCATGGCCTCCTGCCGCAGGCAGCCATAGGCGCCCACCATGCGAATGTCTTGCGCCATGCGTTGCAGCACCACACGCGCATCGTCCGACAGGCGCACGCTGGCCTCCTGCAGTTGCCAGGCTCGGTAGGCCGAGACGAACACCTGGCTGGCCGCCGTCAGCAGCAACGCGCCCAGGGCCAGGGCCAGCACACTCTCCAGCAAGCCGAAACCGCTCTGTGCCCGGCTCACTGCGCCAACCGTCCGCGCAATTCGATGACCTGCGGCGTCAGGCCGGCAGGGTCGGACCGACGGATCTGCACGCTCAGCATCCCACCGACCGCATTGACCTCCCCGATCGTATCCGGCCCCAGCAGGTCCTCGAGCTGGGCCTGCCAGGCGGTGCGCTCATGGGGTTCCAGCGCGCCGGTCAGGCGACTGCGCTCCAGTAGACTCTGCGCCAGCTGCACGGCCTGACTGTCGCGACGGGCCAGGTCGGCAGCCTGCAACGCCCGCCACTGGAAGCCTGCCGCGGCGAACACGCCCAGGCTGATGACGCCACCGGCCACCAGCACTTCCCAGAATGTCATCCCTCGCTGTGTCGATCGCATCCCTGCGCGCTCCCGTGTCCTTTTCCCTCGCCCGCCGATGCCCTGACCGACTGACCGTGAAACGTATCCCGCTGGAAGCTATAGCCAAGCACGTCCAGGGAGGAATGCACGGTGATGCAACGTGGAGCAACACTGATACAAATCATGTTGGCCTTGGCCTTGGCTGGTGTGCTGGCACAGGTGAGCCTGAATGCCTACCGCGCCATGGGCGATGAGCTGCATCGGGCGAGGCTGGCCCGGGAGCTGGCTCAGGCGTTGCGACTGGCAAGGGGGCAGGCGTTGCTGCAAGGCGAGGTGATGGCGCTGCGGCCTTGGGGAACGGCGTGGAACGCCGGCTGGCAGGTCATCCGCGTGCAAGACGGGCAGGTCCTGCGCGAGCAACGCTTCGGCCCGCGGGCGCGGGTGGGCATCGTCGGTACGACACGCCGTGAGGTTCGCTTCAGTGCCCAGGGCATGCCCCTTGCGGGGCATGGAACGCTGCGCAACGGCACCTTCCATGTGTGCGATGCCCAGAACGGTCGAAGCCGGCATCAGGTAGTCTGGGCCAGCAGCGGCCGTATCAGCCTGCGCACCGAGGACCTGGCGGACCCCCGCTGCGCAGACGGCTGATCAGATCAACGAGCGGACACGCAACTCCTTGGGCATGGAGAAGGTGACGTTCTCCGGACGCCCGTCGAGTTCGTCGGCGCCGGTCGCGCCCCAGGCGCGCAGCTGTTCGATCACCCCACGCACCAGCACCTCGGGCGCCGAGGCACCGGCGGTGATGCCGATGCGGGTGATGCCGTCGAACCAGCTGCGCTGGAGGTCTTCGGCCCCGTCGATCAGGTAGGCAGGCGTGCCCATCCGCTCGGCCAGCTCACGCAGGCGATTGGAGTTGGAACTGTTCGGGCTGCCCACCACCAGCACCACGTCCGACTCGTCGGCCAGTTGCTTGACCGCGTCCTGGCGGTTCTGGGTGGCATAGCAGATGTCGTCCTTGCGCGGCCCACCGATGTTCGGGAAGCGTGCACGCAGCGCATCGATCACCCGGCTGGTGTCGTCCATCGACAGCGTGGTCTGGGTGACAAACGCCAGGTTGTCAGGATCGCGCACCTGCATGCGCGCGACGTCGTCTTCGTCCTCGACCAGGTAGATCGAGCCACCGTTGCTGTCGTCGTACTGGCCCATGGTGCCTTCGACTTCAGGGTGCCCGGCATGGCCGATGAGGATGCATTCACGACCGTCACGGCTGTACTTGGCGACCTCGATGTGCACCTTGGTGACCAGCGGGCAGGTGGCGTCGAAGACCTTGAGCCCACGCCCGGCGGCCTCCTGGCGCACGGCCTGGGAGACGCCGTGGGCGCTGAAGATGACGATGACGTCGTCCGGCACCTGGTCGAGTTCCTCGACGAAGATGGCACCGCGCGCGCGCAGGTCTTCGACCACGAACTTGTTGTGCACCACTTCGTGGCGCACGTAGATCGGTGGCCCGAAGACTTCCAGGGCACGGTTGACGATTTCGATCGCCCGGTCCACCCCGGCACAGAAGCCGCGCGGGTTGGCGAGTTTGATTTGCATGGTCGGCTCCGTGCTTACAGGGCCTTCACCTCGAGGATTTCCACCTCGAAGTTGAGGGTCTTGCCAGCCAGTGGATGGTTGAAGTCGATGGTGACCTGATCGTCGTCGAACTGCTTGACCACGCCCGGCAGCTCCGTGTTGGCCGCGTCGTTGAAGATCACCAGCAGCCCTTCCGACAGTTCCATGTCGGTGAACTGCGAGCGTGGCATGACCTGCACGTTCTGTGGGTTGGGCTGACCGAAGGCACTCTCCGGCGCGATGCTCAGGCTGCGACGGTCGCCGGCCTTGAAGCCGAACAGGGCCGCTTCGAAGCCTGGCAGCAGGTTGCCGTCACCGACCGTGAACGTGGCCGGGGCCTTGTCGAAGGTGCTGTCGACGGTGTCGCCGTTTTCCAGGTGCAGTGCGAAGTGAAGCGTCACTTCGGTGTTCTGACCGATGCGTGTTTCAGTCATGGGCAGGCTCCTCCGCCTTGCGGCTCTTGAACATGTCGAGCGCCAGCATGATCGCACCGACAGTGATGGCACAGTCCGCGATGTTGAAGACCGGGAAGCGCCAGATGTCTTTCCAGTGCACGAAGATGAAGTCGATGACGTGGCCGTGGGCCATGCGGTCGTACAGGTTGCCCAGCGCGCCACCGAGCACCAGCGCCAGGGCGATGGCCAGCCAGGTCTCGCCGCGCCCCAGGCGCTTGAGCCAGACCACCAGCACCGCGCTCACCACCACGGCGATCAGGGCGAACAGCCAGCGCTGCCACCCCGCCCCATCGGCCAGGAAGCTGAACGCCGCGCCGTAGTTGTAGGCCAGCAGCCAGCTCAACAGGTTGGGGATGACCGTGATCTCACGGCCATCGGCCAAGGCACTGTTGAAGTAGAGCTTGGTGACCTGGTCGAGGACCACGACCACCACGCTCAGCCAGAGCCAGCCAAGGCGCCCGAAGCGCCCCGCACCTGGGTTAGGCATAGTGACGTACCTCGCCAGCGCCGCTGATGTTGTCGACGCAACGGGCGCAGATTTCCGGATGCTCCGGGTGGCTGCCGACGTCGGCACGGAAGTGCCAGCAACGCGCGCACTTGGTATGGCCGGACTTGACCACCTTGAGCTTGAGCCCTTCGACCTCGGTCACCACCGCCTCGGCCGGCGCCTGGACGAACGGCACCACGCTGGCGGCCGAAGTGATCAGCACGAAGCGCAGTTCGTTGCCCAGCTTGTCGAGGTCGCCGCTCAGGTGCTCGTCGGCGAACAGGGTGACTTCGGCCTGCAGGTTGCCACCGATGGCCTTGGCCGCACGCTGGTTCTCCAGCTCCTTGTTGACCGCAGCCTTCACCGCCATGATGCGATCCCAGTAGGCGCGATCGAACTCGCTGTCCTGGGGCAGCTCGCTCAGGCCTTCGTACCAGGTGTTGAGCATCACCGATTCGTTGCGCTCGCCCGGCAGGTACTGCCAGATTTCGTCGGCGGTGAACGCCAGGATCGGGGCGATCCAGCGCACCAGGGCCTCGCTGATGTGGTACAGCGCGGTCTGGCACGAACGGCGCGCGACACTGTTGGTGCCGGTGGTGTACTGGCGGTCCTTGATGATGTCCAGGTAGAAGCCACCCAGCTCCTGCACGCAGAAGTTGTGGATCTTGGAGTAGACGTTCCAGAACCGGTACTCGCCGTAGTGCTCTTCCAGCTCGCGCTGCAGCAGCAAGGTACGGTCGACCGCCCAGCGATCCAGCGCCAGCATGTCTTCAGGCGCCAGCAGGTCCTTGGCCGGGTCGAAGCCGGTCAGGTTGGAGAGCAGGAAGCGCGCGGTGTTGCGGATCCGCCGGTAGGCGTCGGCGCTGCGCTGCAGGATCTGCTCGGAAACCGCCATTTCGCCGGAATAGTCGGTGGCCGAGACCCACAGGCGCAGGATGTCGGCCCCCAGGGTGTCGTTGACCTTCTGCGGCTCGATGGTGTTGCCCAGCGACTTGGACATCTTGCGACCGTTCTCGTCCACGGTGAAGCCGTGGGTGAGCAGTTCGCGGTACGGCGCGTGGTTGTCGATCGCGCAGCCGGTCAGCAGCGAGGAATGGAACCAGCCACGGTGCTGGTCGGACCCTTCCAGGTACAGGTCGGCACGCGGGCCGGTGGAATGACCGATGTCGTGGGAACCACGCAGCACGTGCCAGTGGGTGGTGCCGGAGTCGAACCAGACGTCGAGGGTGTCGGTGATCTTGTCGTACTGCGCGGCCTCGTCGCCCAGCAGCTCGGCGGCGTCCAGCTTGAACCAGGCCTCGATGCCCTGCTGCTCGACGCGCTTGGCCACTTCTTCCATCAGCTCGACGGTGCGCGGGTGCAGCTCACCGGTCTGCTTGTCGAGGAAGAACGGGATCGGCACGCCCCAGTTGCGCTGACGCGAGATGCACCAGTCCGGACGGTTGGCGATCATCGCATGCAGCCGCGCCTGGCCCCAGGCCGGTACGAACTTGGTCTGCTCGATGGCCGCCAGGGCGCGCTCGCGCAGCGGTGCGCCGTTGTCCGGCTGCTTGTCCATGCCGACGAACCACTGCGCGGTAGCGCGGTAGATGAGGGGGGTCTTGTGGCGCCAGCAGTGCATGTAGCTGTGGGTGATGGTTTCGGTGTGCAGCAGCGCGCCCACCTCGGCCAGCTTCTCGACGATCGCCGGGTTGGCCTTCCAGATGAACTGGCCGCCGAAGAATTCCAGCGACGGCGCGTAGACGCCATTGCTCTGCACCGGCGTGAGAATGTCGTCGTTGACCATGCCATACCGCTTGCAGGTCACGAAGTCGTCTTCACCGTAGGCCGGTGCGGAGTGGACCACGCCGGTACCGGCGCCCAGCTCGACGTAGTCGGCCAGGTACACCGGCGACAGGCGCTCGTAGAACGGATGACGGAAGTTGACCAGCTCCAGCGCCGAGCCAGGCGCGGTCGCCAGCACGGTGCCTTCCAGGTCCCAGCGCTTGAGGCAGGTCTCGACCAGCTCTTCGGCCAGCACCAGCAGGCGCTCACCGGTATCGACCAGCGCGTAGCTGAATTCCGGGTGCACGTTCAGCGCCTGGTTGGCCGGGATGGTCCAGGGGGTGGTGGTCCAGATCACGATGGCAGCCGGCTTGGTCAGGCTGGCCTGCCCGAACGCGGCGGCCAGCTTGTCGGCGTCGGCGATCGGGAACGCCACGTCGATGGTCTGCGACTTCTTGTCGGCGTACTCGACCTCGGCCTCGGCCAAGGCCGAACCGCAGTCGAAGCACCAGTTCACCGGCTTGAGGCCCTTGAACACGAAGCCATGCCTGACCATTTCGGCCAACGCGCGGATCTCGCCGGCTTCGTTGGCGAAGTCCATGGTCTTGTAGGGGTTGTCCCAATCGCCCAGTACGCCCAGGCGGATGAACTCGGTCTTCTGCCCTTCGATCTGCTCGGCGGCGTAGGCGCGGCACAGCTCGCGGGTCTGGTCCGGGCTCAGATGCTTGCCGTGGGTGACCTCGACCTTGTGCTCGATCGGCAGACCGTGGCAGTCCCAGCCAGGCACGTAGGGTGCGTCGAAGCCCGACAGGGTCTTGGAGCGCACGATCATGTCCTTGAGGATCTTGTTCAGCGCATGACCGATGTGGATCTTGCCGTTGGCATAGGGCGGACCGTCGTGCAGGACGAACGTGGGACGATCCTTGCCAATCTCGCGCAGCTTCCGGTACAGGCCAATGCTGTCCCAGCGCTGCAGGATCTGCGGTTCGCGCTGGGGCAGGCCGGCCTTCATGGGGAAGGCGGAGTCCGGAAGGTTTAGCGTGGCTTTGTAGTCGGTCATTTCAGGCTCTTGGTTAGCGGTTGAGCGTGCCAGTGGGCACGTGCGGCGGCGACATCCGCATCGATCGCCGACTTGAGCGCCTCCAGGGAGGCGAAACGCTGCTCTTCACGCAGCTTGTGGTGGAATTCCACCGTCAGGCGCCGGCCATAGAGATCGCCGGCATAGTCGAGCAAGTGGATTTCCAGGTGAGGACGACCGTCACCGGCGACGGAGGGGCGCACCCCGATGTTGGCGACCCCGGGCCAGGCCTTGCCATCGATCATCGCGCTGGTCAGGTAGACCCCGACGAGCGGAACGCGACGGCGCTTGAGCTGGACGTTGGCGGTGGGCCAGCCCAGCTGGCGCGCCAGTTTCTGGCCATGCAGCACGCGACCGCTGATCTGGTAGGGGCGCCCGAGCAGGCGCGCGGCCAGCTCGAAGTCCCCGGCGGCCAGCGCCTTGCGCACCTGCGTGCTGCTAACCCGCACGCCATCCTGTTCGATGGTCTCGGCAGCCTCGACGCTGAATCCGTGACGCCGCCCGGCCTCGACCAGGAAATCGAAGTCACCGGCCCGGTCGCAGCCGAAGCGGAAATCGTCCCCGACCTCCACATGCCGTGCGCCGAGCCCGTCGACCAGGATGGCTTCGACGAACTGGCGGGCATCGAGCTGGCTGAGTCGGCGATTGAAGGGCAGGCACAGCACCCGGTCGATGCCCGCCTCGGCCAGCAGCGCGAGCTTGTCGCGCAACCGCGACAGCCGGGGCGGCGCGCTGTCCGGCGCGAAGTACTCGCGTGGCTGCGGCTCGAAGACCACCACGCACGTCAGCAGGCCCATGGCCTGGCCGCGCTCGCGCAGGCGCGCCAGGATCGCCTGGTGGCCGCGGTGAACGCCATCGAAGTTGCCAATGGTGGCGACGCAGCCCCGATGCTCGGGGCGTAGGTTGTAAAGACCTCGAACCAGCTGCATAGCGCGCTTCTTGCTCATAAAGTGGTCGATTATAACCACACCCGGGCGTCGGTGACAGGCAACAGCGCAACGCCAGGGCGGGGATCGGGAAAAACCGACGCTTGACCGCCAGCGGCCTCAGTGCAAGGCCTTGCGGACGAACTGACGCGGGCGCAGACCACACAGGTAGAGGCAACCGAAATAGGTCACCATGCCGGCGAAGATCAACGCACCCAGTCGCAGCAGCCGCATGGCCATGTTGCCTTCTTCCCACGCCGGCATCCAGTGCAGACCGGCCATCAGCACCGCAGCCATCAACCCGACGGCCAGGGCCAGCTTGAGCAGGAACATCATCCAGCCAGGCTGCGGCTGGAACAGCTGTTGGCTGCGCAGCTTCCAGTACAGCAGACCGGCATTGAGGCAGGCGCCCAGGCTGATGGCCAGCGCCAGGCCTGCATGCTGCAACGGACCGATCAGGATCAGGTTGAACACTTGCGTGGCGACCAGCGTGAAGAGGGCGATCTTCACCGGTGTGCGAATGTTCTGCTGGGCATAGAAGCCGGGCGCTAGCACCTTGATCAGGATGATCGCCAGCAGGCCCACCGAGTAGGCGATCAGCGCCTGCTGGGTCATGGCGGCGTCATGGGCGCCGAACTTGCCGTACTGGAACAGCGCCACGGTCAGGGGCTCGGCCAGCAGTGCCAGGCCCAGCGTGCAGGGCAGCACCAGCAGGAAGCACAGCCGCAGGCCCCAATCGAGGATGCGCGAATACTCGTGACGGTCACGGTTGGCGTAGGTGCGGGCCAGGGTGGGCAGCAGGATGGTGCCCAGCGCCACGCCGAGCACGCCCGATGGCAGCTCCATCAGCCGGTCGGCGTAGTACATCCATGACACCGAACCGGCCACCAGGAACGAGGCGAAGATGGTATTGATGATCAGCGACACCTGGCTGACCGACACCCCGAGTATCGCCGGCAGCATCTGCTTGAGCACCCGCCAGACGCCGGCGTCGCGTACGTTCAGGCGCGGCAGCACCAGCATGCCGATCTTCTTCAGGGCTGGAAGCTGGTACAGCAACTGCGCCAGACCGCCGGCCAGCACCCCCCAGGCCAGGGCCATGATGGGCGGATCGAAGTAAGGGGTGAGGAACAGGGCGAAGCCGATCATGGCGACGTTTATCAGCGTCGGCGTGAAGGCCGCCACCGAGAAGCGGTTCCAGGTATTGAGGATGGCACCGACCAGGGAGGACAGCGAGATCAGCAATATATAAGGAAAGGTCACACGCAGCAGGTCGGTGGTCAGTTGGTACTTCTCGGCATTGTCGACGAACCCGGGCGCGGTGATCCAGACCACGAACGGCGCCGCGAGGATGCCCACGGCCGTGACCAGGGCCAGCACCAGGGTGAGCAGGCCACTGACGTAGGCCACGAAGGTGCGCGTGGCCTCCTCGCCCTGCTGGGTCTTGTACTCGGCGAGGATCGGCACGAAGGCTTGGGAGAACGCCCCTTCGGCAAAGATCCGGCGCAGCAGGTTGGGCAGCTTGAAGGCGATGAAGAACGCATCGGTGGCCACGCCCGCGCCAAAGATACGGGCCAGGATGGTGTCGCGGACGAAGCCCAGCACCCGTGAAATCATGGTGATGGAGCTGACGGCCGCCAGGGATTTGAGCAGATTCATCGAAAATATTTCACGCCAGGGGCAAGGGGCGCTGCCAGTCAACGCCTGGATGTGCGATACTCCCGCGCGCTTTTGCAGGGGAATCAAAGCCACCGAGTTTACAGATCGCGGCG
>Ga0157363_1006059_pt1 | contig 11350 bp, 12 predicted proteins | sample AttsexASBM1_FD_111477 | JGI IMG/M metagenome (GOLD analysis project Ga0157363, IMG submission 111477) | Fungus gardens microbial communities from leaf cutter ant in Ribeirão Preto, State of São Paulo, Brazil - Atta sexdens ASBM1 | ecosystem: Host-associated > Fungi > Mycelium > Unclassified ...
ACATTCCATTATACCTTGGATATCCTTGCTAAATCCTTGATAACTCCATGGATCTCCGTTCCAGACATTCAAGGATTATCTAAAACCAGAGTAACTCACTTAGCAGTCTCCATTCCTAGATAGCTACTCTAGGTAGCATACTTAGTGTTGTGGCAACCACTAGACACAAAGTCCAACGATCACACAACGAGCAAATCTCTTAAGGCAGATATCTAGTGGTGATTTCACAAGAGAACTCGATAAGGAGCCTCTTCTTAATTAGAGTCCTATTTATACAAATGGTTCATGGTCTGTGCTACTAATAAATAACCCTGCCCTTATGTCCATGCTTCATCCTCATTCCTACCTCATGTTCTACTCAAGGCCACCATGTGTACTCCAGGTGCCCTGACGTCATCTTCCAGACCCTTCTATCAAGTTCTAGGCTTATGACATCACATCATGTGACCTGTCATGTGACTTCCTTGTCACGTGCCTTCTTCATCGTCCTTCAAAATAAAATAAAAGTAAAGTAAAGTAAATAGTTTTAGATAATTCTTGAATATCTAGGATAGAGATCTATAGAGTTATTGAATAACATAAGAAAACTTGATGGAGTTCCAGTTACAAAGTATCTACCTTATATATACTTGGCTAATGGTCCATACTATACTAATCTAGTCTACTCTAAAGGGACATGTGTACTACATATTATTGACATATAGTATGATATTATTGTTCTGGAACCTTTTATAATGTTCTCTATGACATGTGACATTATGCTAAACCCTAACCTTAAGTCCAAAAAATGAAAAATAAAAAATAAAAAATAAAAATAAAAATAAAAATAAAATGAAATAGAAAAGAAAAAGTTCAGTCCACTGCCTTTAACTCTGACACCAAAGTAGAATGGAGTGTGTGATCTGTACCAGAAGAGGACAGAGAGTGCAGATAGAAAAGATAGCATTATCTATAGATTGGAATAGATGTAACTAGATTAGGATGTAATACAGATGCAATTTGTGTTAGAGAATGAAGAATAAGACAGAGGTATTAGTGGGGAAGTTGATAGCAAATGAGATATCAGAGACTATAGACATATCTAATAGTTGACTTTATCACAAAGTTACTATTAATAGTAGAGAAGAATGTAATTTTGGTAGTTTATAACAGGTTGTCTAAGATGGGACATATTGTGACAACAATAGAAAGAATATTAGCAAAGAGATTAATGAGGTTATTTAGGAATAATATGTGAAAGTTGCATAGATTATCAAAGAGTATAATAAAAGATCTTAGTTTGCAGCAAAGTTAATAAGGAAGCTGCTCAACAACTAAAGTATTTCTATTTGTGTTATGAACTTAAGTCCTTAGAGTGGGACAGAAGATCAACTCTTGTATTGAGTAACACAAGAGAACTCGATAGAGATCTCCTTACAAACTAATCTACCTTATATACTACTACTGATGGTCTGTGCTCACTACTGTGCACCCTACCCTAAATGACCATGTGTAGGACATGAGGTCAACATGTGGTGTTTATGTTGTATGATGTCATTTGTTCTAGATCCTTCTACTTTGTTCTCCATATCTTGTGACCTAACCCTAACCCTATGTTCTAAAAATAGAAAAATAAGAGAATAAAAAAAGTACAAGAAGAGACAAAAGTGGCATTAAAAAAGATATAGAAAGAGATGAAGCAGCAAGCAGATAAGAAAAGAAAGAAAGTAGAAATAAGATGACAAGGTGATGTTGAGTATGAAAGATTTGATGTTCAAAGAAAGGCTGATAAGAAAACTAGTAGACTGATATGTTAGTTCATATATCATTAAAAAAGTAGTTTACTAATGCAATCAAACTAAGACTGCCAACTTCAATGAAAATTTACCCAGTTGTGAATGTCAGTTGAGTAATCAAGTATAAGAAACTAGTGGAGGGACAGAAAGTAAAAGAAGTGAAACTGATAGAGATAAAAGGAGTTGAGGAGTGGGAACTTGAAAAAATATTGAATAAAAGAAAAATATGAAGAGTTGTGAAGTACTTGGTACAATAAAAGGAGTTTACAATAAAACATGATATATAGGAGAGAAAAGAGGATTTAGAAAATACAAAGGAAGTAGTGGTGAAATTTGAGAGAAGGATAAGTATAGAAGTAAGAAGACAAGAAAATTTAGATATAGCAGAGGAAAAGGATTTTAGAAGAAGGAGAGCTACTAGAAAAATATATGATGAAAATATTATATGGATAGAATGATAAAAAGTTTCAACAAGAACATTTAAAAAAGTTAGAGAGGAATCAGCAAAAATGGAAGTCAGTTTCTCCAGAGAACAAACCTTAAAGAAGAGATAATATCAGAGTTGAAGATAGTGAACTTTGTTTTTATTTATATTCTTTCTTATTTTTATATTATATTATATTATATTTTCTTATTTAGAACTTAGGGTTAGGGTCATAGTATAATGTTATAAAATGTCACATATGTCACAGTTACATAATCATATGACATATAGAAGGATATAGAAGATTCTAGAAGAATAATGTCATATATATATTATGACTTAAGATTTTGAGTAAGAACAAAAGATGACTCTTGTATTGAGTAACACAAGAGAACTCAATTGTCAGAGTTGTGAATATTGGACTTGGTCTTATTTTATCTTCCTTTTATTTTATTTTATTTTAATTTTTAATTTTATTTGGAGTTTCATTTTTATTTCTATTATTTTGAACTTAGATGAAGGGTGTGATGTGATATCACACATGATAGTCACACAAATTACACAATTATATGACATAGAAAAGGACATAAAAGGTTCTGGAATAAGTGATATCATATAGTATGGTAACAACATGTTAACCTTATGGAAAGTACATGGACTTGAGAGTAGGTTAGATATAGTATATACACAGACCATGTAAACTAACTTGTACTCTATTGAGTTTTCATGTATTACTCAATACAAGAGTTGTTTTTTGTCCTTAAGATTTTAAGTTATAACATTAGAACTCAATTCTCTTTCTTGAGACTGTCTAGCATAGGACTCTCTCTTCTCTTACTCTCTTATTATCCTTGACCAAAGGCAACACCACCTTTAGTTAAGAAGAATTGCCAGGTTCTAGACATAAGAGGTATATTAGCTAGACAGAGGAAGTCTAATAATGCATATTGTATTAAAGTCCATTAGTGCTTTGTAAACATATCAAACTTTTGTAAACATGTTCTATACTTTCTTCAAGTAGTAGCTCTATGCTGTTAGTCCACTTGTAATTAGTATACATAGGAGAACAGTGGTTGCTCCTAAAGCATTATCTAGTGTAGAATAGTCTTTTTAGACCAAAATTGTTTACTTTTCTCTTAAAACAGTAGTTAGTAGTTAAAGTAGTTAGTATAAAGTGTGAGATGGGACAAGAAGAGAGCCTACTAAGACTTACAGAGAATATTTCAAGTTCATAATATGAGTCTGAGAGTGAGACTAGCATAAGCTCCCCTCTATTACTTATTTATATGTCCTTGCCTCTAACATCACCACGACTTTTAATATCCTTTACACCAATTGACTTCTCTTCTATATATTATACTATGAGTCAACATAACAATTAACTGTTGCTTTAAATGAGATAGTAGCAAGAACAAATTGTGATATTAGTAGTAGCTCAGGCTAGAGAAAGAGAGATAGAAAAAGGAGAAGAATGAAGAGAGGAGAGAGTTTCTAGATCTAGAATAGGATATCAAGCAGAGATAGCAAAACCACCTCTATTTAGTAGAGAAGTAAGACAAGTAGCAGAGTTTGTGACAACATGCAAACTATATATAAGGATGAGGATGAGAGAGGAGGAAGTAGAAGAACAAGTACAGTGAATATTAACATATAATCAGTAGACATATGGAAAGAAAATCTATTGGATAGTATGGAAGTAGGGAAGGTACAATTTGCATCAGCAGGAGATTTTTTGGCAGAATTAAAAAAAGAATTTGAAGAAGGAGATAATGAGTTGGCCAAAGTAGCTAAGCTCAAAAAAATAGAGCAAGAAGGAAAGACAATGGTGAAATTTGTTCAAGAATTTAGAAAAGCAGCTAGGGAAAGTAGATATGAGGGAAGATCATTGGTAGAGGAGTTTAAGAGAGAAATGGATGAAGTATTTAGAAGAAAGCTCATGGAAGCAGAAAGTCCTCCTAGGAGTATTGATCAGTGATAAAAACATACTACTAACTTAGATAAACATTAGAGAAAGAGTAGGAGGGAGGAGAAAAGATAAAGAGAGAGAAAATAGGAATTAGGGGCAGAGATAGCTAGTGGAGATAGTAAATGACTAAGGGGCATTTAGGCCATACTTATTCCCTCTCCAAATTTGGTCCAAAAGTTAGAAAGTCTAATAGCAGGTGCTAGCAGAACCTGCTCTAGTGGAAGGTATAGAGAGAACAAATGTAGTGCTAGTCAGGAACCCTCTGCAGGGACAAGGAGAAAAAGGTGGAGGAATAAAAAGGGATCTTTATACAATAGATATGGGCAGAGGAAGAAATTGTTATAGTTGTGGAGAGTTTGGCCATCTTGTAAGAAATTGTAGAAATTAGGGTATAGTGGGCCAAGAAAAAAGAGTTGAGTATGAGGACAATATGAACACTATGAAAAATTTAAAAGAGAAGAAGATCTTAGTAGTTCTTGACTAGATTCTTATAACAAGTTTTATGTACTAGCTAGTCAGATAATGGAAGCTAATATTCCGAATTTAGAGAAATTCATAAGTAAGAAGAATGGAAGAACAATTTTGAGAGAAGAAAAGTTAAAAGAAGGAAAGAAGAAAGAAAAAAAGAAGAAGAAAGAGAAACTAGTAGATATAATAAAGATAGAAGAAAGAGAATTATTAAGAGAAGTTATAGTAAAAATAGGGTTGGAGAAGATAGATACACAGAAGGAGATTGTTAGGGAAACTGGGTGGAAGAGCAAAGCACTTCAAATCTCCAGGAAATCCTAAGTCTATTGTCCAAGAAATACTAAACTATACACTCATCTTTAGAAAATTCTAAGAGAATATAATAGGGATTTCTGAAGGTGCCAACTACTTTATATAATAACATGTCCATTCTAATGTGTCAAAATTCTGTTTACATAAGCAAGGAATGATCATACTTAGGTAATCAGAAACAGTTCAGAATAGATAGACCAAATTGGAAGAAAGCCAGAGTATTTAGCAAGTGTTTCTGGAGTGTAGGAAAGTGGGTAAGCAGATGACACTAGCAGATTTCAGAAGACCATAGAGTATTGTGGAAGAGAAAGGGAGTACTGGAAAAGAGAGTTAAACAATATATCTAGATGGTTAGAAGTATTAGTATGTAGCTTGAAGAAGTCCAGAACATGAAAAAGTGGATAAGCAGATAAGTACAGATATGGGAAAGGATCATGTAACATAAATTAGCCAAAAAATGCAGAAGAGAAAAGTCTCAGAAGAGCTAGTCCTCTTACAGGGATTACTATAGAAGTATTGTTAGATAATAAAACAATAGAGTTGGTAATAAGTTATCAGATAATGAATATGTCTGGAAGAAGAAACCATCCACAGGAAAATTTGTAGAAGATGTCAGAAGAGTATGGAAATATTATCCAATGTATATGAATATGATTTAAAAGTGATCTTAACTTTAGCAGATGAGCGGTGTCTCTGTATGTCATTATCATATGTTAAGTCCACTCATTCAGAAGATATGTCCCTGTGATAATGCTGTCATCTCAATATCTATGAAATAAGCCTGTCTTCTATGACAGCCACCCTTCTTGCAACATATTCCCACAGTAGTGATACAACAATCTAGGTATTCAGTCTTTCATGATGGGAATACTCCTATTGAACTTGGTCTCCTATGGCAGGATTCTCCTATCTTACTCCTGTCAGTGTTTCACCACTGAAACTTCTTGGGATAATATACTGAAACCCTGAGCATCTCTTATATCTCTAGCTTATATATAAGACTAGTAGTTACACTACAATTCACTAGTCTGATAATTAATGAAGATAATTCTTATTGAACTTGATTTCCAGTATTCAATGGCAACACACCAAATCAGCACTTATCTCTATCTTAGACTTCATTTAATTCTTTAAAGTTGTGACTACATAGCAGACAGATAGCATAGCATAGAAGATAAAGCCAAGGTTATTCTACAAGTTCATATCACCAAGCCAATCCTACAGACTTTTGCCTCCTAGTATGAACTATGTCTGACAGTCATAATAGTCATATTTTGAAAGGAAGTCATAACAAAAAGAGAATTATTTTGGAAGTCAAACTTCCAAGCATAGGCACTTAGAACAATAAAATACACTAGGTGATTTTCAAGCTAAGAAATTATAGAGTGTCTACATATATTAAATACTAGTACTAAGTATGTCTGAGAATTAGAAAAAATAGGTAACTACTCTGAGTACATTCAGGTCCTTGGAAATTAAGTCTGGAGTTCTATGGAGATTATAAGGAGCCATGTAATCAATAATGAAGTGATTTAACATGGAATGGAACCAGGTTGATCCATACTGGAAGTAGTCTATAGGCTAGAAGGAGGATATCTACTTCTGCAGATATTTTGGGCAGAGCAGAGCTTATGTAATTGTTATCTGTGATGGAGTCAAATGTATTAAATATACTCAGATGGTATGTGACATGAGTTTAAGCTAAAAAAATAGAAAGACTTATTTATGTGTGAAATGTAAATAGTTCTTTCAACAAGAAAAGACTTATAGAGTATACAGTAGAAGTAAATATTTATTATCAAGAGTATAAGGAGAGGACAAAGATAGATGTGATAGGAGAGTAGAAGTAGAAAGTGATTTTGGGAATACTATGGCTTGCACACTACAATCCTGAGATTGACTGGAGAATAGGAAAGGCAAAGATGACAAGATGCACAGAAGAGTGTGGAAAAAAGTGGAGGCCAAAGCAGGAAAAACCAGGATGGCACAAGTAGAAGAAACAAGAAGGAGAGAAACAAGAAGAGAAGAAGAAAGAAGAAAAGAAGAAGAAGAAATTAAAAAAAGAAAGATAATGAAAATAAAGAAAGTAGCAAAGGAGTGGAAAATTTGGGATGAAGAAGAAGAAGAAGAAGAAGAAGCAAGATCAGAGGAGAATATAGAAGTTGGTTCTAGAACAATTCTATAAGTAGATCAAAGTCTTTGGAAAAAAAGCAAGTGAGAGGTTGGTGATAAGAAAGATATGGGACTATATAATTGATTTGAAAGAGGAGTTTGTATCAAAAAAAGGGAAAATATATCTCTTGTCCAGAGAAGAGAGTGAAGAAGTAAGAAAATTTATTTAGGAGCAAATGAGGAAGAGATATATTTGACTGTCAAAGTTACCACAAACTGTGCCAGTGTTCTTTGTAGGGAAGAAGAATGGGAAGAAGAGGATAGTATAAGACTATTAGTATCTTAGTGAGTGGACAATCAAGAATAACTACCCATTACCACTTATTTTGGACATTATCAAGAGCAATGGGACCAAGAAAATGCTTACAAAGTTAGATTTGAGGTGGGGTTATAACAATGTGAGGATAAAAGAGAGATATGAGTGGAAAGTGATTTTTACAACACTAGAAGAGTCATTTGAACTAACAGTTACATTTTTTGGTTTAACAAATTCACTGGCCATATTCTAGGCTATGATGAATGAGTTGCTAAGAGACTTAATCAATACAGAGAAAGTTAGAAGTTTTATTGATGATATGATAGTAGGAATAGATAGTGAGGAAGGATATAATGAATTAGTAGAAGAGATACTAAGGAGGTTAGAAGAAAATGATTTATATATAAAACCAGAGAAGTATAAATGAAAAATAAGGAAAGTCAATTTCTTAGAAGTGGTAATAAGACCAAATAAAATAAAAATAAAGGAAGAGAAAGTGAAGATAGTATTAGATTGGCCAGTCTCTAAATTAGTTAAGGAGGTACAGAAGTTCTCAGAGCTGGCTAACTATTATAAAAGATTTGTGAAAGATTTTGCAAAGATAGCAAAGCTATTACATGAGTTGACAAAGAAGGAACAAAAGTGGGAATGGAGAATAAGGCAGGAGAAGTCATTTGAAGTGTTGAAGAAAAAATTCACTACAGAACCAATTCTAGTAGCTCTAGATTTAGATAAAAAGATGAGGATGGAGATGGATCTATTTGATTATGCAACTAGAGGATGTCAGGAGATATTAGCAATAGTATAAGTCCAGATCCACTCTACAGAGGCTTAGTTATACTCTTAAGCTGATCATTACCTAAACTAGCTCCTGAAAGACTGATAACTGCCTCTTCTTTATTCTGATTCCTGTTGTCTAGTCTACTACAGTAGTACTATAATATATATAGTAGTGGTATAACAGTAGAATACCTTACCAAAATATCATATGGAGTTTCTAGGCACTTACAACTCCTCAAGTAAGACTAATTCTCTTACAGAGGAGTGTTGTCTATAGAGTATATGAATGAGAGATGGAGGCTAGTGGCTTATCTTTCAGAATTGTTAAATGAAACAAAGCAAAACTTTTCATGATAAGGAAATGTTGGCAGTGATCAGAGAATTAGAGACTTGGAAGCATTTGTTAGAAGATGCAGAGTTCAAGTTTGAGGTCTTAACAAACTATAAAAATGTAGAATATTTCATGAAGGGATAAAAGTTGAATTAGAGACAGGCTAGATAGGTCTTGTATTTGTCTAGATTTGATTTTACTTTGAAGCATATGCCAGGAGTTAGGATGGGAAAAGCAGATGGTTTGAGTAGGAGACTAGATTTGAAGGTAGGAATAGAAAATAACAATGAAAATCAGAAGTTGATAAAGGAGAAATGGATTAAATGAATGATAGAAGTAGTAGTAGAGGAACCTGAAACAATGTTGGTAGAAAAGATAAAAAGAGCAAGAGAAAAAGATGAAGAAGTGGTAAAAGTAGTTAAAGAAATAAAGAAAGCAGAAGTGAAGACATTGAAAGGTAATGAATGGAAGATAGAGGGAGAATTAGTATTGAAAGAGAGGAAGGTATACATACCAAAGAATGAGAAGTTAAGATCAGAAGTTATCCAGTTATACCATAATATACCAGTAGTTGGACATAAAAGAAGATAGAAAATAACAGAGTTAGTAACAAGAAATTACTGGTGGCCAGGAGTAATATAAGTGATAAAGAATCCCAGTTTGTAGTGGAGTTGATGAAGGAGTTAAATAAGATGTTAGGAATAAAAATGAGATCATCAACAGCATTCCACCAAAAGATGTTGGGAAATATGTGGAAGGATGTGATTTATGTCAAAGAATAAAAAATAGAATGGAGATACCAGTAGAGAAGTTGATGACAAACAAGATACCAGAAAAAGTATGGATACACTCAATAGTGGACTTTATCACACAGTTTGTTATAGTGCACTTGAATACTAAACATTTTTCTTTTTCTTTTATTTATTTTCCTTGATCTTTTCTTTTGATTTTATTTTTATTTTTATTTTTGATGATGAAAAGGTATGTGACTGCAGTCACATGACATGTCACATGATGTGAGGTCATAGGCCTAGACTCTGATGGAAAGAGTGAGAAGAATAATGTCAAGGAGCATATTAATAGCATGTCTACCTTATAGTGTATACATGGTGCACTCATGGTTGATGCATGGGCTTTAGAGTAGGATTAATTATTGATAGCATGGACCACCTGTAATTTATATAAATAGGGTATCAATTCAGCAGAGACTTCTTGTTGAGTTCTCTTGTGATTCCTACAATGATATCCACCTTTGAGATTTATTGTTTGTGTCTCTATTGGTCTGTGTGACTAGTGGTTGCCACAACACAGTTGCTGTTAGTGACAGGAAAAGATGCAATATTGGTTGTATATAATAGATTGTCAAAGATGGCATATTTCATAGCAACTATAAAGAGAACATCAGTAGAGGGATTAGCAAAATTGTTTAGGGATAATATGTGGAAGTTGTATGGATTGCCAAAAAGCATGATTAGTAACAGAGGACCATAGTTTATAGTGGAGTTGATGAAAGAATTAAATAGAATGTTAGGAATTGAGATGAGGTTGTTAACAGTATTCTATTTACAGACAGATGAGTAGACAGAATAGATGAACCAAGAGTTGGAACAATACTTAAGGTTCTTCACAGAGTATAGACAGAGAGATTGGCTGGAGTAGTTAGCAATAGTAGAGTTTGTAGTGAACAACAAGGTTTATTCAGCAATGAAAGTATTGTCTTTTATGACAAATTATGGTAGAAAGTTGAGAATGGAGCAGATATTAGAAGGAAAGGAAAAATGGATAAAGTAACAGAGTTTGCAGAAAGGATGAGAAAAGTTTAAGAGAAAGCTGAAGCAGTATTGAGAAAAGCATAGGAAGAAATTAAAAGATAGACAGATAGAAGACAAAGAAAAGTAGAAGAATAGAAGAAGAGCAATAAAGTAATTTTGAGTACAAAAGACTTGGTGTTTAAAGAAAGGCCAGTAAAAAAGTTGACAGAGCAATATACTTATATAGTAGAGGAGGTAGTGTCAAAGAATATGATGAAGTTGAAGCTACTAGTCTTTATGAGGATTTATCTGGTGGTGAATATTAGTAGAGTTGTTAGATATAGGGAACTAGTGAAGAGACAAAAGGTGGAGGAACCAAAACCAGTTGAAGTTGATGGAGTAAAAGAATGAAAAGTAGAGAAAATTCTGAATGAAAGAAAAGTATGAGGAGTAATGAAGTATTTGGTGCACTAGAAGAGGTTGACTGCAGAAAATAATATATGAGGAAAGAAGAAGGATTTAGAAAATGCAAAAGAAGCAGTAGCTAAATTTAAAGGAAGAATGGAAGTAAAAGTTAGATGATAAAAGAAGGTAGGAAAAAAGAATTTAGATAAAATATGGAAGGTAAGGTTACATCCAAATGCAGAGAAGCTTAGGAGAAGTAAGCTACCAGAGAAGTATACTGCAAAGATTTTGTTTGGATAGAATAATAGAAAATTTAAGAATAAGTATTTAAAAAAGTTGGAGAGAAATTGGATGAGATGGAAAAAAGAGAAGATGGACTAAGTTTCTCTAGAGAAGAAATCTTAAAGGGGGGGTGATGTCAGAGTTGTGAGCATTAGACTTGGACTTATTTTATTTAATTTTAATTTCTATTATTTTGAACTTAGACAAAGAGTATGATGTGATATCACATATGACAGTCATACAAAGTCACAATGTGGTCACACAAGTCACAATCACAAGTCACAAAATCACATGACATAGAAAGAGATATAGAAAGTTCTGGAATAAGTAACATTATATAATATAGCAATAATATGTTAATCTTATGAAAAGTATATAGACTTTAGGGTAAGTTAGTTGTAGTGTGCACATAGACCATAGTCTGTAGT
>Ga0157363_1006060_pt1 | contig 11349 bp, 5 predicted proteins | sample AttsexASBM1_FD_111477 | JGI IMG/M metagenome (GOLD analysis project Ga0157363, IMG submission 111477) | Fungus gardens microbial communities from leaf cutter ant in Ribeirão Preto, State of São Paulo, Brazil - Atta sexdens ASBM1 | ecosystem: Host-associated > Fungi > Mycelium > Unclassified ...
ACACACACACACACACACACACACACACACACACACACACACACACACACACACACACACACACACACACACACACACACACACACACACACACACAATTTATGGAATATACATCCATCTTTTTTTTTAAGAATTTTCTTTTTTATATATTTGTATCTACTATTTTCAATTGCGTACGCGCTGTCTTTTCTATCGAACAATTCCATCAAATATTCGTATCTAATTTGTCGGATATCGAATTTACATGATTAGCTTTAATTGCACCAATGGTATTAGAGAGAGTTAGATAAAGAATCTTGTACTAACGATTGTTATTTATAATTCAATTTCATATCAATTGTTTTTACATTATAATTTTATCATTAATATCGTTAATAATAATAATAATAATAATAATAATAATAATTTGACAAAGATTGTTAATCAGTAATAGCATTAATCTATGTCGATGTAGCCAATCTTTAGATGAGAAATTACGAGAGATTGTGTGTGTTTTAAAATTGCACATGTAAGAGGATATTTTTCCTGGAAGATCTTTCTAACACAAATAGAAGATTTATAAGTTCGGTCTCTTGCGACGCATTGTGTCCAGAGCTGACCAAGTCGTAATCGTAGCCGGATTTTACCTCACGTTACTTTTTATGAACTTTTCTTCAAGAGCTCGCGTGGGGTGACTGAATAGAATATACATATATACATATATATATATATATATATATATATATGTATGTATATATATATTCGCAAAGTATTAATTTGCTCGTTAGTGTGATTATGCGAGCGAAAGTCCAACAATTTATTTTAATCGTGATGATATGAAAGCAGCTGTTACGAAAAATCCATGTTAAGTACACGCTTCCTATACATATTTCGCGATCTATATTCATTCGTGGAGTTGTTGTTACATCGTTAACGAAAAAGGTTTCTCCTTTCTGCCGCGTCTTGGTGATAATAAATCCTAGTCTTGGAGTATATTGGAGCACTGAGTATTCGAGATGATTTCTCTTGATATTTTTCAGGCGCGATGAGTTCAAGTCGCACGGAACGATGTCTTTCAGTTTCTTTGAAAGTTAATTTTTCGAATCACATTTGATTTACTCACGCATCACGGAATCGAATCGCTCGTTCTCGACGTGGCCCCGTTCGGGCCGTTGTGTGTCGTCACATACCGCTGCTAGGGAGACCACTTCCGGGCACGCATATGCCACCGTCGCTGCTCTGACTGACGCTACTATAGCTCACATTACTCGCTTGTCCTCCCGTTGCCATTCCGGAGATATACTGAAACAAAAGAATTACAATTAATGTTTTTATCACGTTAATTGTTCGCCATTTTAAGAATGATTCATCGTGACAAGAAGTATTACCAATTAACAATTAAGTTTTACACATTTTATAATATATAAACTTGTTATATTCTCCTTCATTTCTTTAGAAATATACATACATACATATACATACATATACATACGTGTATCTTTCGATTGAGACAAAAATAGATTTTCGATAACTAACAAAGCAAAGTGAATTTACACAGATAGAATTTTTTGCATTCGGCTGTTCGTGCTTTATCATTACAATGTACTCTATATTCCAATAACACACATTTTTTTTGTCTGTTTACTCTTAAAAATTAACGTGTCCGTCATTCGCGAGTGCTTAGTGCGTGAGAAATAAAAAGCTATGGATTATCATCGATATTTATGGTAGTACGAATTTGTAATAATTTAATTTGTGAGAAAACGACTCGATACACAAATCCAGATATGTCTCACAATAAATCTCACCGTTCCATTCTACTTTTATTTTACCGAGTAGAAGTTTTCAATTCGTAACCGTTAAGTTTGTATTATATTTTCTTACAGATTCTGCGTTTGTTTTCTATGGAAACCGAACACTTTAATTTATTCGACGGGACGACCAGCTCTCCTGTCGTCGTCCTAGGGACAATCGATCCATCGGCTTCGCCTCAAACGCAACCAATCTCTCCGCGCTCGTTGCTTCCCTTTAAAGGTCGCCACGGATCAGCGACAAGCTTTACACTTCACGCTCATACCCCGTGTACACATGGCTTTGCGCCGAATCGTGCGAATAGTGCGGTCGAAGAGACAACCCCAGCTGAATAGGGAGAGGGTCTAAGTGGTTAAACGGTTTTTCGATAGCTCTTGGCTGTAAAGCAAATCATTCAATATTCGGTCAGCCGTGAAAAAAATGCCACCGCAAATGCGGACGAGTCGAGTTCAAATTTATAGTTTACCGACAAAGTGAATAAAATGGTCAAAATGGATGGACCTTATATACACCAATATTCGTGTTTATATATTTTTCAGACTGCTCGCCTTTAGATAGAGATAAGTAACGTAATTAGTTAAAATATCGATAATCGATATTTTCGTGAATGTAATCGGTATTGCTAAAAATAATTTGTTAAACAAAATTTATTGTATATTTCGTTCTTGAATTTGAGAAAAAAATTTACAGATTTAGGTGTTACGTAAATCTAAGAATAATTCACAAAGAAAGTACAGTTTCATATGCTTGCTTTAATACTTTCGTCCTGTCATCCTGCCACATGGGATAGTGACCGTATCAGAGTTTTCTCGTTTGTTCTATCGGGTGTTGAATTCCCCAAGGTTAGATGATGCTCCTTATTTTTGTCTTCTCCCACTTTTATCCGATATATCCCGTGTGTCCGCGATTCTTCTTCTGGTAACGCGACCGCGAAACTAAAAGTATCTATGTAGGTTATTGGAGATAGCACGAGGTCGCACGTTTATTTTAGATTTTTCAAATGCGGACATATATCAATTTTACTTTATATCCATGATATAATATCTTGTCTTTTGGTATGTGTAATTACGCGAGTACTGGATGATTTATGATCGCTACACGTTTATCACCATCATCAATTCCTTATACTCTCGTATACGTTGCATAAATGTAACTTCTGACAATCAAAATATTCTATAAAGACATTTAAAATTTTAAATTATGTGTTTGCATTCCAGTTGCTTTTTTTTTATTGTATGTAGAAATATGAAAATTTGATAGTCAAGTTAGTAGTTTGAAAAGCTGAACGTTTTATAGAATTACGAGCGTTTCTAATATCTGCACTTGAATTCTTTATATCATCAAACTTTTACATATTTCAAACAGCACGCTTCATGGTTCTTGATCACAAGTGAATTTTTCAGAGGTAATTTATTCGAAATATAAATATATGAAATCTTGCACGAAATATCCACGAGATTTTGTGTAACGAAATAGATAAAATAATTTTTGGGTTCGTCGGCTTTCATATCACAGGGAAAAACCTTACAAAATCGAAAGGAAAATAAATATGCGCGTATATTTTGTTTTCCATTAAAATTCCGATTTGTTATTCAAACTATATTTTGCTGCTAGCTGAAAGTTACGGTTATGAAATTTGCGACTGTTTACGCGTTTGCAGTTATTTTTATGTTTACAAAAGTTTGAAAAATCTTTCATATTCGCGACAGCAGTATTAAATAAAATTACAAGATGCCCAACTCATTGACATAGTTCTGTTATTATAACTGTTAATGCTTGTATCAGATTAGAGTTTTAATTGATCAAATTCAATCTTAATCTCAATCTCAATTTCTAATTTGATATGAGTATTAACATATGTATTATTCGGAAGAAATAATTATTCTGTAAACCGAAATTAAAAATACAAGACATCACCTTTCAAGAAAACTACCAGAAGTGAATACCCGAGAACAAGAAAAGTATCTATAGATCAAGAAAGTGCATCCTTAGATAATGAATAGTGCCATGTGCAGGTGCAAGTATTTAAAATCAAATGTCACATTTACTAGTAAAAACATACCGAGAATTTATATTCTATAAGAATACGTTGATGTTCGTTGATGCTCGTTGATCTTTGATATATAAGGGTTTTGGAAAACGGATAGAGGATCGTGATTACTTGGAAATACCAATAGTTAAACTATATACTGCTTTGTCTATATTGCATTAAGGACGAAGGATAAGCGATAAACAGAAATAAAGAAAAGGTCTCGAGGGATTCCACGATCAGCGATCGATGACCAGCTCGCGATGATATTCCGTTGTTAAATGTAGGTTTGCTCGCCGGAATTTTCTCGACTTCCCCGTACGTGATGAAGGGAATACGCGGAGTAGTATCGTCCGGATGCGAATTTCTGAAAAAAGCAATATACTGGATACGTTCCCTAGTAGTTAGCATTGATAGTATCCTGTCGTCGGAATTGTTAATAAGATTGTGACGTGTGACGCCTCGTTCCTTTCAGCATTCCTATTGACGCTTATTTATCGAAAGTGTAAAATATACATTTCTATTATATTATTACGTCAGCACATATTAAACAGAATATAGGTGACGTATCCTAAACATTTTAATAAGAAATTGCTAATAAATATCATGCGGTTATATTATACAAAACTATATGGAGGGAATGGTTTGTTAACAATATAATTCACCGCACTTTTTACTGTGAAATTGCAAGTACGTGCTATATATTTAAGTACAGCTATGTTGTAATATCTATTACTATTAACTTGGACATTGTTTATTTTTCTTTTCCGAATTTTTTTATCTTTCCTTAGTACTAATTTGAACAATGCACTAACAAAATTTTTAATATTTGATGTGCACATTCCTTTAATTGGTTTAATACTTAATTAAGTCATAATAAGGGTTCATGCGTACAATTAGTTGCATTTCTACTAAAAATGTAGAATTTCCTCGATATTTCTTGATACAAATTGTAAGATAATTATATTCAATTACATTATACTTTTCGTTTGAATCAAAATGCCTGTTCCGTTTTTTTCAGCACACATTTTTAGTATTGTTTTTATTTGTAAATAAAATGCCTTTATAATTTAAATTGTTTATGCAAGGGTAATTAATGAGGGACATTAACACTAGATGTGTATGAATTTAGGCAAGATTGTTCTAGCAGTAAATAGAAATGGACCCAAATTAACAATTACTTTTAGGGCTATGCTATTCAACATTCTAATTGTTGCTTTAAATTAATATTCATTCAAAAAGCAATAAATGTATATATATATATATATATATATATATAACATAATTTAAACTCACCTGACTTGGTTTACATCTAAATGCTGGCTGATATCGTCGTTTCATTTTTCTGGGACAACAATAACACAGAATTCTTACGAAAGCTCTGAAACAAAAAAATATGATATGTCTTACAACGTCAATTAAATTGCGAACGGTGTGATGATATTATGGTAGAAAATATTTATTTGTATGATTTTTATATTTTCTTTGTATAACCATGAATCATCTTGCATCCTGCAAATTAATATCTTAATCAAATTTGCGCTATACGCCGCGGCGACGTAGACAAGTGCTACATTATGCAATGTCACGACGCAATGTCGTGACGCCAAATGTGGCTTTTAATATCAAGATTGCATGATTGCTATATTTTTTTCAAGTATCGTGTATAATATATTTGCATAAAGTCTATCGATGAAAATGTAACACATGTGATCAATGCTCGTATGTGCATTGCCTCATTTCGATACGATAGTATAAAAGAATTCAAAATCTTTTTTTATCTATTAAAGAATTTTTTAATACCTGATTTTAGATAGAGAGTCTCGTTTATTAATAATTCAATTTTTAATTATTTTAAAAAACCATACACAAATACATATCATTTTTGTATAATGTACACATTTGTTCGATGGTATAATGGATAAGTAGTCCACGTCGCGCTAAATGGATGATAAACAGATTATCTTTCTAATGATTCTAATGCACGAACGTGGTATTACGTGATATTTGCATTCTTTGCTCCATCTATGGTATTACGTTTTCGCGAATTGAGTATCCGAGTAGTACATTACTCAGCACCGGTGCATCACTGTATTTCAAAGTAGTTGTTGATGCAATACGCGTAACGACTAATTGTAAGTGCAATAGTTTACTTATGTACAATAGACATGAATAATACTAAATTTGACTTTCATCTACTGCAAAATTATTCACGTTGCGTATTTTTTATTACGCTAATGTTCATTACTTTCGTTACAATGGTATCGTCACAACGTAGAACCGATCAATCTATTATTTCGAAGAATTTTACGGAACGCCAAAATCAATGTAACAAAGCATTAAATTATTTAATACCTTGTACGGTGACATTTATCAAAGAATATTTCGAATATCCGGAACAAATCTCATTTTTACTACCTGATGTGCTACAAGATGTTTCCGATGTCGCAGAACTGTTGATGAACGAATTACATGTGACAAGTGTTACTTACACATTAAACGTCAGTCTGAATGATATGGAAACATACGATACTTTGACAAATGTTGTTATTCTGTTAGAGAACGGAATCGCTTTCGAAACGAATAATTCCTCCTTTGTCAATCATTGTGAGTACAATTGCGATTTTATAGTAGTGCTGACGGATCTGTTCGCCGATGAAGAGAGCTTCCTGATAGAAGCTGGTACGCTAGTACAACAAATGTCACTGCGATCGATTTTTAAGCTCCAGATATTGGCGTCAGTCGGAGATTCGGTTCTGCGCGCTAGTAGCCTTTCGGTTCGGACCAACGACTCGTACGCACTTGCCGAACCAGCACTTTCAGGCAGATGTGAACAGAAAGCTTATATTGCAATTCGATGGCAGAATTTCACAAATAAAACAGAACCATTATTCAGTGCTAATATCTTGAATACAGCAATGTTCGATAATTTTCCATTCGCGTCTCTCAAGAATGACACTAATCATTTGAGATTCGGTGGAGTAGAAGGTTCAATGGTGGAAGAAATTGCAAATAACTTGAACATCAAGCTGAACAGAGAGCTGATTGAATCGGCACATGGGATTCCATTGAATACAGAGATATATCTGAGACTTCATAACGCGACTAACGATTTAATGTTTGGTGGTATCTTGTGGAATTCGAGCCGAAAAATGACATATACCACTTGTTATGGTATGGTGCAAATTTCGTGGATGATACCAATAGAAACAAATGTTTCTTTACGTGGTTTGATAGCTCCATTCAGCATGAATATTTGGTGTGCTATATTTTGCGTTCTAATTATTGGTGGACTCGTAAAACTATTTTTTATTCGTGAAATTACATTTTTGGATATCATAGCGTTGATTTTCAATGTAGCAGTGTCTCAGCCGAAAAGAGTTTCCAGCAGAATTCAATTTATATCTTGGGCTTTGTTCGGTTTTTTTCTCACGCAACTATATCTAGGATCGTTAGCTGATTATCTAATTAGTACATCGGATATGCAGATAGAGACTACGGAGGAGTTAGCTAAGTCAGGATTTATGATAGGTGGGACTCAGCAATTCGCGAATTTGTTACAAACGTCTGATAATGATGACAGGCAAGATAACTTTAAACAAATAATTAAGAATTTTTGTCTTTTGAACCATCACGAATATATTAATCAGTTCGTGGAGATTGCGGAGGGAAGAAATGATAGTTTAGCTCTTCTCGTAATGTTGAATTTGACAAATTATCACCGCAATATAGGATACGGTCATATTACAAAAGACACTATGGGCAGTTATCCATTGGCTTTCGTCACTCGGCAAGGTTTTCCATACTTGAAAGAATTTAATTTCAGGATCCAAATATTCGTTCAAGTTGGTCTTGTGGAATATTGGTCAAACATGGCAACATTGCGACAAAGTTATTCCAACAAGGAAAAGGAAAACGATTCCAAACTTGAAATCGACGATATCGCACCGGCTTTCTTTCTTTTGATCATGGGATATCTTGGTGGATTCTGCCTGCTAATTATAGAAGTTATTTTTTATCCATCCAAATTGTTGTCATAAATTCATTTTCTAACGCTTTTATATAAATAGATAACTTGTTTGAATTATATCTTGCGATTATTGTACACTTTTAATTCTAAACACATGAATATATCTTATTAATTATTGCATATGAGTCTTCTTTATCTAACATTTTTGTTCAGTAAATTCGTACAATGCGATGCCATTCTTGCAATTTTGATGGAATACTGGAACATCATAATTTATTGCTTATTATATGATGTGTAGCGAGCCTGGAAAATGCAATTCGAGAACATATATGCTCGAAATACACTTTTCAGCTTATTAAAAAATAAAACTTCCAGTAAAAAAGTTTAATCTTGCATTTTTTATGTTTACTCTTTCGTTTACTACATTTTAGATCATGTTATGACATTCAGTATATCTGTAGAATATCTCAAGTCCATTATATCTCTTTTTTTATTTATCTATTTTTTTAAACCAGACGTTTTTATAAAAGGTTCATATATCTATGTCTTGTCTTATCAAAACTTCAGAATCCGACATTAAGTAGCTTTGAAACGTGCCATACATTTTATAATAAGACTATCTCGGTTGAACGAAAAAAAAAGTAATATATAATTTCATTTATCCATACATTATTTCATAATAAATATTTTAATTGCACATTATAAGACGATATTGCTAATGTTCGATAGTTTTAAGGATAATATTTTTATCACATATTCGCTGAAATTTCTTCTCGGTTATACGATAACTATCCTGACTCATTAACTGTTCATAATAAGTCTATCGAGATTCCGTGGAATATTTAACTAACGTCTCCTAGATAAAATAGCCCTGCGGCGAGTTAATTAGAAAAGTTTCCGGCTAATTTCATTAAACTTCTCTCTGTTTATCTTGTTCAAGAAATAAAACTTAAAAAGCAAAATGTCGATTTTAAAATTTACGTAATAACATTATTAGTGTGATCTATTAAATTGGTGTAAACAATTTTCATGTCTATTGAATAAAATTCATAATAGTTACAATGAAGTCGAAATGAAATTATTACCAATGACTTCATGTAGCAATGATAGTTTTGATAAAGAAAATATTTTATAAGTATTTACGTTTCGAAAAATTTGAAAATATTATTTTTTACTTTACTATTCCGTGTCGAATTTCGTATTTGATTAAATGTGATATCACTTATCCTGCATACGATTGATCGTTATTGGATATTTTAACAGAATTTAGTTTTAAAGAATACGTTTTTTAAATGAAAATATTATAGACAACAATATCATTAACATTATTGCATTCTAAAATTTTAATATTATGTATTTTTACAGTGGTAATGTTATAGAAATGTTAAATGCTTTCAGATTAGTCTAATTAAAAATTAATTATACGTTAAACAACAATGTTAATAACATTATTTAAAAATAAATTGTGTTGCTTATATATAAAATTTCAATTTCGATCGCAATTTTTTATTATTAGTCAATTTAGTATTCGATACAAGCACGAATTAATATATTGTTCTTAACAAATTAATATTTAAATATATTACTGCGCATTTTTCTGAATTTTATAGTCTTAGCAATAAGATATTACATAAAATCTCTAGCATAAGTATACAATAAAATATATAATTTCTGTAATTTTCAATCAATAAAATAGAAATAATACAAAAGTATATGTGTAACGTCAATTTCTATTTTCTTCGTATATTAGTGTTCAAAGTCACTCTTTTGATTAATACGGAAAAGCAATAGGAAGGAAAGAAGACAAGTTAATTCTATCTTTTTTATATCTATCATATTGCACGATTGATCATACGATCGGATTACGATACGACGTCTAGTCTATGGACTTTTGTGCGAGCGAAAAAGTCAAAGAGCAAGATGGCATCGTTAATCAGAGAAAATCCAAGCGTGATTTCCGGTCATTGGGTCAATATATCACAACGACAAAACGAACCAAACTGCAGACGAAAGGTACGGTATACTATCGTATATTCGATTGGCGCGAATACTCGTGTAATCAGCTATTGGCGTTGAGTTTACGTTCTAATGACAGTGAAGCATTCTGTCGAAATGCAATCTGAAACGCGCGACATACCGGAAATAGAGGTCACGATATCATAATGAATATCAGCGTAACTTATTAACAAATCTTCGAATATTTTATTGTATTTTTCAACGATTTTATTCTAATGAAATGGCTATTCTATAATGAAATTAATTACTTAGATGCTAATATGTATAATGATCTATAATTTAATGTACATTGTTTTATAAGCAATATTTAAGTAAAAACACATTCAAATTCTTTGGATATTTAATTCATAGATAGTACTAGTGAACAATTTTTGAAGAATTGTTAAAAAAATTTGTAAGAATTGAAAGTGAACACGCGATTTGTGAAAATTTAAAGATTAATCGAACTGATAAAATTTATTTCGCGCATAATTCGAGAGAATGTCGATAGCGAGTAACCAAAAAGAATGAGAAAGACCACATAAAATACGTAGGAATATATGCAATTTGGTATCCAATGGAGCCAAATCTACGCTGTTCTCTTCGAATTTTGCGCGTTACGAAAACATATAATTCAAGCTGAATCAAAGTTTATAGAGAATCAAACTAATTGTAAGATAACGGAGTTAAAAATGAGAGAGAAGCAGGAAGTCCAAGAAGTACTATAGAGTGGGCTCCACAACTACAATTTATAGCTACGACTTACTAAGCCTGATCTGGTGCGATCTTACCTTCTTCCACCTTCCGCTTTCGTTCCTACCCTTTTTTACTTATTGCTTTTAGTCAGGCAAGTCTCTTCATTTTTAGTAACAAGTAACAGCGAGATATATACAGACGTTTTGGCGCCGGAAGCGAGGCGACGCGACGTCTCGACGATGTTGAATCCAGATCTTGGCCACTGCGCCATTTATATGGATCTCGCTTTCATTTTTATCTTTTTTTTCGCGACATGGATATTCCGCATCGTCGATCGCAAAAGGACTCGTTAAGGAAAAGTCAATTACTTAACAAACCTTGGCATCCTTTCGATTTTAATTCATTCAAGATATAACGATATAAATTCTCATGTGAATTTATTTAGAAAATTAAATCAATTCCATAGTTTAACCCTTTGTTATATACATATGTACAATTTGATGAACTAGATATTGATTTATTGATTTTAAAGAACGAATTCTAGAATGAACGTATAATATGAGGTGTGGCATTCAACTATAAAAAGTGACTAACTAAATTGTTCTTTCTACACTATATCGTACAAAAAAACTTTACTATAAAACGTCTTTATTTTTTTCATCCTGTTTACGGATTGTGTACACTGTAGGTAATATAATGCCTGCGTTCTCTCAGTGCATTATGTAGAATAAAAATAATAACAGAAGTAGATTTTTATCGCGCTATAACTATAGTTATATTTTTAATATAAAATTTGATAAAATAAAATACAAATAAAAATTTTTATAATCTGAAGAATCTCAAAAATAATAAATTTTATTTTTAAAAT
>Ga0157363_1006062_pt1 | contig 11346 bp, 7 predicted proteins | sample AttsexASBM1_FD_111477 | JGI IMG/M metagenome (GOLD analysis project Ga0157363, IMG submission 111477) | Fungus gardens microbial communities from leaf cutter ant in Ribeirão Preto, State of São Paulo, Brazil - Atta sexdens ASBM1 | ecosystem: Host-associated > Fungi > Mycelium > Unclassified ...
TACAAACCCCACCTGTTTTTGTATATTCGGATTGCGACAGAAATATACATATATATATATATATATATATATATATATATATATATATATATACATTATTCTTTTTATTATCATACACACATATACAATATTTTAATATCTCATTATCAGTCGATGATAGATCATTTCTATAAATTCGACAGACAGATGACTATTACTTAAAGTTTATAAATTAATATAAAGAATGATATATGTAAAGAAAATAAATGTAATAGTATAATAGAAGACATACAACGTACGCAATGTAAAGAATGAAAATACTTATTTGCATTGTAACTAGTAGGAATGATAATAAATAAAGATTGCATATGATAATGCACACATAATATTAATATTTTTATAAAACATCTCAAGTATAAAGGAATATATTTTTAATCACTTTTGTCTTTCTTTATACAAAGTATATGTACAACTTAATACATTGTAGTTTGATATTTCGTCAATTACAAAATAATAGCTTTCTTTTTTTAAGAAAACATTTCCGGATATTTTTTTCATCAGTACCAACTGCTTCGATAATTATAATCTCTGTAAAAGTATCCATCCAAACCGTTCAATGAAAGAATATATTTTATTATGACATTATAAATTTTTTTTAAAATCATGATTTAAAAAATCAATAAATTCTTTCGTCAGATTAAAAAAAAGTAATATAGATTTAAAAAATATTTGATTTTCAAATCTTTGGAAAAATCTTTATGCATTTCAATATGCAGAAATTTATGACGTTATTATTCTGTATAAATATTTTTTATATTTTTATAAAGAAATACATTCTTAATGTGAAAATATTTTGTATTCAATCTATTCTCAAATTCCTTTTGAACAGTCAGAGTAAATAAATTCTTTAAGATGGATGTGTAACAATATTAGATATAATTTTCTCAATATAATTTTTTAAAATATTCTTTTGTTATCTGGCAAAATAATTCTGTCTGATTAGGTACATCAGCATAATTTATCGCATATATTGCACATTTAAAATATTTTGTTATATATTAGGTTGTACCATAAGAAATTGCTGTTTTTATTGACCAAAATAAAAATACCGTATTTTAGAAAGAACAAGTTTTATTCCAACAAAACACGCATCATTAGGCTTAGGATTTGGAACTATCTTAATTCATTTTAATTCATTTTCAAGATTTAGATTTTGAGGAAATGTATCAATTATCATCGAATAGTCCTTTCACTAACAGAGTTCTCTTTAAGATTCGTAATATTTCTATTTATTTGAGCTGCATTACGTTGTAATTTCAAATTCCATATAAATTAATAATTTTTTATATGGAAATAATAATTTCCATATAAAAAATATTTACAATTCTTTCATTTTATATTGATTATTTTTAAAAAATTATCTTATTTCTATGAAGAAGACAAAAACAATTTAATTTGATTAAAGAAAATTATAAATGATATTGTGTTGCAAGCTATGAATATCATAATTGAAATATTTTATTTCAATTTCAAATTAATTAAAAATCAACAATTTTATGTAGTACAACCCAATCCTTTTATTTCTGATACTGTCGTAGTTGTTTTTTAATGACAGAAACTTGTAAAACTTTTTATTAGATATTTCTTAAAGCTAAAGCATTGCGTTAACAAAGAAAAACTTATCTAGCAGTTACTTTTTGTTAAATAATTTATATATGGAACATGTAAGTTTAGCAGAGAACTTTTTCCATTTTTGATATCTTTATTAAAAAAAATATACAAAATAATTCATAGTTTACGATTTCCTTTTGTAATTATATTACATACCGTGTGTATTTTAATCCTTTAGCTACGAATGGCCACAGAGCATATTCTGCATATTCACCGAGTATTAAGCTATTCCTACATACGAACGCCCATTATAAGGGTCATGGCACACAAAAACGTAAGTAATAAACGAATTGGCCAATCACAGTAGGAACTGTAAGTTAATAACATAAGTAGTAGCAACATGTTGATTTCTTAATTGTTTATGTTTTATTGCTTAAGTTTTTTGTGTGCCATAACCCTAATGCACAATAGATACGTATCTACCGTGGGCAAAGTTAAAATGAGAATAAGTTTCCAAATAAGTATGCTAAAAAAACATATCTCAAAGATTCTTTAAAAGTTCAAAACATCGAAGATATTGAGATATCTTAAAGATTTCTTTAAAAAAATAATTTTGTTATTTTGTTGTTCCATATCTTTTTGTTTGATTTTATGTTCCAAAATGTATGATAGTATTGAAAACCTAAGTGTGAATTATGGATTTTTTAATATCATCAATACATTTCGGAATACACTGTACGCGTGTTTGGATTACAAAACGATATCTATTAGTCTATACAGAACAATAAATAAAAAAATTATTTAAGATAATTTTAGAATCTGTCGCATTATCACAAAGTAATGAATTTAAATAAATATTTTATCCGCGGCAAAGCAAAAAAAACTTGTAGTTTTTTTGTATGATAATAGCATTTCCTCGATTAGTGCTCTGCTGTAGCAAAAGGGTTAATTTTCTAGATTATTTGGGCCTTAAAATCTTAGTTTATCAAAATGTGGTATAATTTTAATCAGAAAAGTTTTATGCGAAGAATACTGTATTGCTTTAAGTCTATAAATATAAATTAACAAATTTTACGTCTAAGTCAGCCGTCAACGATTTTTTTTTCATAAGATAAAAAAAATTCACAAATAAATCTTGCATTTCTCATATAAAGAATTATATTACATTGTATGTAATACAATAATATATTCTTTATTAAAATGTCGCAATTATATGACGACTTTACTTAAACTATATCACGGTTTTCTCTTCAGAAATCAAGACATGTCGTGTGTCATGGTCATTGACAATACAGCAACAAGTAAAACAATTAGTAAAAGGATAGTAACCAAGGGGAAGTGTGATTGCACACGTAAAATAGGCCGAATGCGAATTTGTCCAATTAGCCATTCGATATATGTTTAAGAGGACCGAGACTTAATATGGAGGTAGCACCAAGCGCACCCAGATTGCAGCTGCTTGTATTTCTCGCACCGTCTATTGTAATTATCGGTAAGCCGAAGTAACCACCGGTTTGAGCACTTAACTGCGATAAGGGTATATAATTTTGAATGCCCAAGTTTGCCAAACGATTTAAGACATGTGGCGATTTTAAATCCACGACAGGCAAAGCTAATTCCGTGCCTCCATTTTGTGCCACGGTATCAACTTCTTTGTGGTAAGTCTGTTTGTGCGTTGTCAACGCCTGAACTGTAGGATATTGAGCTGGACAAAGGTTACACCTTAAAAAGAAAGGGATCGATCAGTTCTATTCTCATATGTGTTACTATTTAAAGGAAAATAAAACTCACGAGCGAAGTAATTATAACTCACCTGTGAAGCAATTTGCTGGTCGTTCGATGAGTTGCCATATGTTGCGTCAACATATCTTGATTTTGAAAATTCTTATCACATACCTGACACGTTAATAATGCTCTAGAAAAGATAAATATTGTGTCTTATTGTATTTTACGATTGTTGATTAGTAAATCTAATGGCACAATTGTGAGATGGAAGAATAACATGCGAGCAATGATATAGACCATTCTCACCTCGGCGGTCGACCACGTCTAACTACTGGCATCTGCGGTGGAGTATCCTGCGTTAGATCCACTGTTGGTGGTCTTGGAGGTCGCTCGACTTGGTCATTGATTGGCGATTTGTTTTGCTTGTTTTGTGGAACAGCAAACTGCCCTTCTTGTTGCTTTCTTTGTGAACTAGTTGGTATGATAGAAATAGCAGAATTCAGATTGAGCGCTGTAACATTTAAAGGCTGCTGTGAAGGTGATGGCCTCTGCTGCTGCTGGGAAGGTATTTGCTGTTTGTTTTGTTCACTTGTCTTATTTTTATTTGCAGCTGGAGTAACGGTTATACCTCGAGCCGCGAGGACATTCGCCACCGCCTTGGCATCGGATTTCTTTCCTCCCGGATTCGACGTGTTCTGGACTTGAGCTGGGATGGAACCTTCAGATTAGTAAAAGACAATGCTATTTTATTGTAATGCACCCCTTCTGCGAATATAGTAATATAACGATTCTCTTTGAAAGATCCATATTTTTTATATACAACTGCAGCATATATATGCAACAAAATAAAATAAACGAAAAGTAAATAGCAGACAAAGCATTATTTCATTAAAATAAAATATCAAAATTAGCTTCAGCAGAAATAACAGCAATTGTCATAAGAATTTTCAATCGATTGGTTTATGCGTTGTCTACAATGAATAGTAGCAGTAGAGATTCGACGTCAAGCCGATGTTAATTCAACATCACTCGACATTAATTCGATATTGATCGATCACTTGTAGCTGGGGATGTAAGTAATAGATTTCAACCATTTCGCTTAGGACTTACTCTGCGCCCTATTACATTCTCAGCTACAAATGATTGATGGAGCAATATCGAATTAATGTCGAGCGACGTTAAGTCAGCATCAATTTGAGGTTGATCGATCAACCATTTCTGGCTAGGTTGAAAAACCAGCTTACTTCCGACATGTCTACAGCCTCTACTGCTACTGTTCATTGTAGACGACAGTTTATACATTTAGATACAGTGAGGAACTAAGGATAAGAACCAATCATATTAAAGAATTTTACAATAATAGCAACGCTATTTTTTCTACTAAACGCAATCAAAAATAAATTGTATTATTATTTTGTTTGCATAAAAGCAACTGAAAAAAATTATTAGACGAAATCATAGAAACCAAATTTCATAGAAGAGGCACTTTACACAGGCGCATAAAAAAATGTAAGCAGTAAAAAAAACTTGAAATTGATTTCTTATGATATGTTATAAACCTACCAGGTTGCCGAACACTTAAAGTGATTGAATCGGTGAGATGTATCGTAGAATCATTTCTATTAGTTTGTTGTGTAGTAGCTCCTTGAACATTTTGAATAACAGGTAATCCGTCATTTCTTTTCTGTTGAGCTATGACATGGCAATCTGCGTCTTCATTTCTATCAGGTAATAGAACATCCATTCGCCTCTGTTTTGCAGAAGCGTTATTTTGTTGCGTTATAGGTTGTTGCAAAGGCCTTTTCATGCGCTGACGAGGAACTGGACCCGTGGTTTGTGGTAACCTCGGTGCCCTGAAAGTTAAAGATACTATCTAATGAAAATGCTCGCGTCTGTATGCAAGATTTACGCTTACCTGCTATTTTGAACAACAGATGCTGATGGATACCGTCCCCGTGGAACTTGTTGGGGTATTTGAGGATGCATTTGCGGAGGAGGTGCAGGTATTTGAGGATATGGACCCGGAGGATATTGATACAAATGTGCCATATGGGGTGGATAATGTATTCCTTGTGGTCCAGGTACTCTATACAATGGTGGTCGTCCTGGTGGTTGTACAAAATAATTTGGTGCAGGTATCATTGTGTTGGCTCCTGGAGGAAGACTAGGGGGCATTTGCGTCTGTGGAAGAGGCATACGCTGCACTTGCTGGGCCAGTTGCTGTACAGGTGGTGGTAGTTGTTCAAAGTTTACCGGCGGTATTTGCATTTGTTGGCCAGTAGCACCGCCTGTTGCCGCTGCTGCCACAGTCGCATTAAATGTCGGTGAATGCGTCTGATGTGGCGACGTTAAGGGCGAAGTCCTACTGAGTGGATGCGAACCATTCGTTGATGATACCTCTACGGACGAGGCAGAAACGGCATGAGGCGAATGTGTAGCTTGACCCAAGTGTGATGTATTTGTATTCGACGGCAAATGATGAGGCGACAGTTGGCTCACGTTCGGTGAGAGTGGGGTACCATGTACTTGTGCTCGATGTATCGATACCTCCACCATAGAGTGAAAGATGAGATTGGTACATTCTGGTATATTACATTGATAATGACCGGCTTTACTACGGTGTTCATCTAAATGGGCAATATCTTTGAATTTTTCGTTGCAAACACGACATGTGTTGACAGTCTCCGCTAATTTCTCAAGAGGCACGTACTCTGCTGTTTCGTTAGATGACATATTGTTCGACAACGACACCTCATTTGGATTGCGCCTCTGATGTTCAATGAGAAAACTTTGCAAAATCGATCCAGCATTATCCATGTTAGCATCACTGCAAGTATCCCCCTGTTGTTCATTATCTTCCTTATTGAAGTCTTCACTGCTCTTGTTTGATAAATCAGATAGTTGATTCCAGTTGAAATTTTGTGTTTGCGATGCATCAGTCGATTCTCTGTTCTTATCTTCATTATTGCATACCGGAGTGCGTTCGGTTGCATGATTAGGAAATGTGAAAGACTTTGGATTAATGCTGATGGAAGGATTCTGTTCAAGATTATGTATTATATTAGATCCACTTCTGTCGTCTTCTTCTTCTACTGACGAATTGTCAATTAGTTGACTAGTCGATCTGGAACTATAAAGAAACTAAATTTAGATTGCATTTGATTTGGACGTTCACACAAGTTTCTTTCTATCTTTATTAGTCATTACATGAAAAAAAATATTATGATCAAAATATCTGATAGTTGCAGCATAAAAATTTGTATAAACAAAGTGAATGTGAAGGCTATCACATATTTGCAAAAATTGAAAATTTACTATTAAGCAAGCTTTATAACAAAGTAAGTTTCATGTTTTCTCTTTGATTTTATCTTGCCATTTTCATCTTAAATCATATACACATTATAACATTTTTATCATTCAGTACATAAGTTTTGAAAAATTTATAATTTAATAATTTTAATGTAATAACTGATAAGACAGAAGAATAAATATTCTTTCTTATTTTCTTTGTTTCTATTTCTTTTTGTAAGCAACTCTAAAACGACAATTTCTTAGTTATGTTATAGTAAATAAACAACATAATGATAATCTGATAATAACAATAATATAATATTTACTAATATCCAATATTATTATCCATGAACTTACCTTGATTGTTCACCAAGTTTTTTCAAGTTTTCAATAGTTTCTCTGCATGTCGCTTCCAAAGCGTCCGTATCCTCATGATCTTCAGATTCTGAAAGCCTTTTTTCAGAACTGTCACAGTTATCGGTATTTGGTGTATCATCGACATTTTGATCATCCTTCTCAGATGGATTTGCCATATCACTCCCTACATCAGAGTCGCTCTCATTGATTTCTGTGGACGGTCTTTCATTATCTTCCAGAGGATTTTGATGATCGGTGTCCAACTTGACATTGTCGTAATCATCCTACAAAGAGAACACAAACAGAAAATAAAAAAAAAATTCTTCAACATCAGAGTCTACAAGGAGACTCACTTGTTGGTCTACCATCACGTTTTCAAAAGGTTCGTTGATCGAGTTCTCCGCTGCCTTATCACCTCGTGGATCATTTTCCTTAGCACCTGCCACGTCTCTCTGTTGATAGTACTGAATAACAGGATAACAGTTATTGTTCACTACGGTGAAATCTTCCGACTCCGAGGACTTCTTTAAGGTAAGCTTCAAGGATTCGGCAGCTATGTTTTGTTTCTTCAGGGTCAACTTCAACAAACCGGTCTTTTCAGGATCCAGCCAGTACGTTTCCTTTTTCACCTTCACCACTTTCGGATTCGCTACTCTCTTGAGGACAATACGAAGCTTCCTCAGATGAGTGTTGATGTGAATACGCAGCGGTTTCTTCGAGGTGAAACGCTCACCGCAAATGTCGCAATCCAGAAGCAAGTGCTGATCGTTCAAGCTGTCGTCTGACGAGTTGGGAGTGCCCTCGCTAATGTCTGAAACAGAACGCATGAGGTCCCGGTCACTATATCTTCTCTGACGAGAAGGTTACATCTTCCCGTGTCGTATTCGCGCCTGTATATCTCATTACACCGCGTGCACACACATCGTTCGCGCTCACGTACACGTCAGAAAGTTTGTTGGTGCGCAGAAGTTACATCGTTTCTGCTGGGGTAGGGAGAGAAAGAGTGAGAGAGAAAGAGATGAACGCACGGAAGAAAGAGAACTAGAGAGAGAGAGAGAGAGAGAGAGAGAGAGAGAGAGAGAGAATAGATTCAGGTACAAACGTACTCGAGATGTTATGCCACTAAAGAGATCCTTAAATGATCACTCTGGTCACAAAACGTCGTTGGTAAGCCACTTGTGATTTATCGCGCTTTCCTTCATCAACGTTAAACTAAAACCAGTTCCTTCACCGAGGTTCACCGAGGTTCTGCCTCAACTTGACGCGGTTATGCGCGAGCGCACGTTCACGTAGTTAACACCACGTCCTACGTAGAATGTGGGGGAGACGCGGTTCACGCAAATTACGTATATACCGGTTACATACGTATATACATATTTATTTACATGGAGAGGCCGCGTAAACAAATCGACGCGCGCGATCTAAACGCGCGGCAGGAATCGGCGGTACGATACTCGCCACTACTCGCGCAAAATGGCTGACGTCGAAGAATAATTGCTACTCTCGGCCGAGAATTGAAAACACGATTCGCCAATCGATACGCGGCTAAAGCGCGCGCCGCATTGGCCGCTTTCGTATCGGCGCGCGATTTCCCATCACCGATTGGTCGGTCCGGCGACGCGGCGATGTTCTATTACGCCCTCGACGCCGAGCAGCGGCGAGTTCCGAAAGCACTCCGGAAAAGTGCTCGTGGAACACTCGGAACACTTCAATGTCTCCAATTTCCCTTGCTGACCGAACTCTGCGAACGATCGAGTTTTCAACCTTTCAACTGTGAATCATCAATCAATCGCTCATCCCGGTTTATCCTAAGATTCGACAGAAAACATAAAGGAACGGAGATAAAGGAACTTCAAGTTCGTCCGAGGTATAAAACAGATTTTGCGTGTTCATTCTAAAGAAAGCACACAAAAAAAAAACAAGAAAAGACTTCGGGACGCGAACGAAAATACTAAGGTCTATTTTCTGTGGCTGAACCAGTGTACACTTTTGGAATTTAAAGTGAAATAGGTATATGTTTGATGTTTACCGAAAGCGAGAAAGAGACTTTTAGACTTGCAGGAAACTCTAGTGCAGGAACAGAAAACAGACCACTAGTAAACAACTGAGGAACGCTCGTCACGAAACGTTTTAAGGAAATTTGGAAAGCGAAAAATAAAAGATGACGCACACTTGAGTAATCATTAATACGAAAAAGTTCGATGAACGAGCAGCGGATGTTTTGTTGCTCGTCTTCGTCGGCGAAGTGAACGAGAGAACCTATTCTCTCTCGACGAGTAAAAGCAGAATCGCGATGGAACGTGTTCATCGTGAAAATTTATTGCTCGATACGATTATGCGCGCCCTTCTTACCGCGTGTTTACGAATTCCTAACCTATACGGTCGACGCCGAAATGATCGGAGTTTTACTCGAGTAACTTTCGCGTCAAACGAAGATTTATGAAAGTTTGAATATACGATACTAATGCTCATATAATATGTATAAATGCACCGAGTCCTGTATATAACAATATTTATGAAATGTTTTATCAGAGATGTATACATCATAAATGTATATTAAGATATTAATCTTGATTTAAAGAAATAAGAGACAATTAATGCGAAAGAAAAAAAAATGTTGCTGAAAAGCGCTCGGATACTTGCACAACGAGATCAGACGCTGTAGCTGTTGATAGTTGTAATTCATAATTATTTATTGGATCGTGTCTTTCATAATGCTACTTTATAACATTTAGAAGGAAATACATATAACACGAGATGATAATAGGAGATACATAGAACTTCTTTGTGCAAAACAATAGAAATAGGGATACATTGCTAATCCGACAGTTATAAAAGTTTATCACAAAATTATAAGTTCGCAAAATAACACAGAGTAATATAGAGTAATACTCATGAACATTATAAAGTATAATACCATCAAAAAATCATGAAAAGAGAATGTTGATCAGAAACTGAGGGAAAATAACTTTTTTTTTTCATAAAATAAAGAGAAATATCAAGACAATTGTAATATCCATATACACATTTATCAGTACATCTATAAGATAGATATAAATTGTTTCTCATTATAGATTTTCATTTATTAAAAACGTAGAATGAATATTAGGAGGATTCATCTCCATTCATAAGAAGCAGAAGCAAAGTTAAAAACAGCAAGTATATATAATACATAAAGCTTAAGTTTACTTCAATGGAGAAGATAAATTTTGCAAAAAGAATAACAGTGATATTAATAGTAATGATTAAAAAATTCACTATTACAGATAATTTTAATATATTAAATATGAAATTTTTAATATTTAAATTAAGCAGTAATGAATTCATTTAAGTAGCTAGTAATAATTATAAGATTTAAATTAAAAAGAAAGTATTATGATATGTACTTATATATATTAGGAAATATATATATATATATATATATATATTTTAATATTTAAATTTTTCAAAGTTTGAATATTTCAAAAATATTATAATTATTCAAAATTTGACATAAGAATATGGTCTCATATTTATATGTCAATCTGTACAGAATTATACTTTATAGAATTAGTATTAGTCTATGTTACAACTGATTATTGTTATACAAAACACGTACCGAAATTTTGCAACAGCTCCACAGCGCCGTCCTCATACATCTTATTTTTTGCAGAAAATTTAAATTCCTGAAAATCGTGATACAATCGGATTATTCATTTTCGCAATCTGCGAATAAATAAGTAATACTCGGAGTTTTATCGAGCAGACGGAAAATTTTTATATAACATCCGATTACATCAAATCTGCGCAAGTTTATTAAATATAAACAGGCACGCAGATAGTTAAAGTTTCGCTTTATAGCGAGAGGTTTTATAACGATTTGCAATTTTCCTATTTTCTCGCAAATAACGCGTTTGTATATTGCGGCAAGCTTTTTATACTTACAGACATTGTTGTCAACATCGGCTTATCCTTGGGTGAACAATCTCGGACGCTATAATCGGCACGAACATCGCGTACTATCAGCGATTATTGGCCAATACTAATACGCGCGCACTATCACCGGTTGTTCTCATTGAAACCCGAAATTCGGTGATTATTCTCAATTGAATCCCCAATTCGAGAAGTGGGCGGTCTTTCGGTAGCCGCACGAATGACCGCGTTAGATTCATAACAAACTGGAGCACAAGAAGAAGATTAAGATAAACTACATGCGACACCGGCGACTTGACGTTTCTTTAATAACCTTTCAAATCGGTAAACGCAAACAATGTTCAACGGTAGGTAAAGTCAATTAATTACGCGCGCTTTCTTGGCGCATTCGGCGGGAGACAGCGGGTGAGAGAACTGAGAGAAAGAAAGAGAGAGAGAGAGAGAGAGAGAGAGAGAGAGAGAGAGAGAGAA
>Ga0157363_1006063_pt1 | contig 11345 bp, 3 predicted proteins | sample AttsexASBM1_FD_111477 | JGI IMG/M metagenome (GOLD analysis project Ga0157363, IMG submission 111477) | Fungus gardens microbial communities from leaf cutter ant in Ribeirão Preto, State of São Paulo, Brazil - Atta sexdens ASBM1 | ecosystem: Host-associated > Fungi > Mycelium > Unclassified ...
AAAATTATATTATCGAAAGAAGAACAACACATTATTTTTTGTATTTCTTGAAATTAAAATAAGACACAAATATTTGAATCTAAGATGCATCATTGTATTAATATAATATAAGATGCATTTAAACTATGGCAGGATGGAAAGCGAAAAGAAACAGAGTGTGGGAAGTTCAATTAATTGTAAGACAAGTGGACCAGATAATGCGACGCTGTTACGATTGTTATGCTATTGCGCATTTCTTTTAGTGCATTTAATTGTCACGCGATAAAGTTCACGCGTAGGTTAATGATCTTTTCCAGGTGACAAGGTATGCATTTCGAGTCATCGTTTTTATCGGTGGAAATGGTGAGTCATGTAAAAAAGAACACAACACATCGTTCCTCCGGGGATTATTACCTTGTAGTATTGGCGGAACCTTCATATACTTAATTTCGTTGCGCAAAGGAGAATGTTAGGTTTTGACTGTGTTACAATCATAATGAAAAAATTTCGAAGTGTACGAATTAGACATACTTATATCATATTAAAGGACTAATTTAAATGGAATCGAATGTGGCGTATTGCTTATTTGGGAAAACATCGGGAACATGAGGGAAATCGTTGATAAAAATCAGTAAATTTAATTCATTAGTTATTATATTCATTGATAAAAAGTTATTCAAGACATCAAGACATCCTGGGAATTGAACAACAAGGACTGCATTGTTACTTAAACACATATATATATAACTTGGAGATCTTCGAGCGATTCACGAGCGTTGAAAGGTCTGACAAAAAATAATCGAATTTGATATCAAATATTAGCTTTAAATTAGATTATATATCTTTAAGTTCCATCGGGTCAATTTCAAATGACTTGATTATAACATTGAATTACACTATTGATATTTTTATTTATATTTGTTATATAACATATTATATTTGATAAATAATATGTATTTCATTTATTAAAAATTACAAAGATTATTACTATAAAGAAGAAGGTTTAATATCAATATCAATATTTCATCATATATCATAATTATACGTTATACATAATATAAGAATTGTATAGCTATTTTCTTTTTATAATCAAATTATTAAATGGAATGCACGAAAAGTTCAGTGTGAGTTACGAAAAAAACGATTTTGCTGTAGAAGCATTTAAAAATAGACAGAAAATAATTTTATTAAATTATCAAGTAAATAAACTGTAGAACGCTCAAACCGGTGCTATAATATCAAAATTTATTACAGCATTGCTTATTTCTTTCTTATAAGTATTTTGATAGTGCAACAAAATTATTTTCAGATTTGTATTTAGCTAAATTTTTAAATATTGAATGAGTGCAAAAATTCGTGTCCAATTTATTATTCAAAATTCAAACAGCTGCTATTTTTGTTAAAAATAAAATAAAATCTAAATCTTATTCTATCTCATAAAAGAATTTAAGAATCTGTTTTTTTTAATTGTGATGGTCTTGACGAAATTATAAGTAATCAAAGTAAAACTATTCTTTTTATTTAATTCCCAATAACTTAGTAACAAAAAAAATCGTAGGAAACGATTTTATATGGAAAACTTTAAGCTTTTACATTAGAAATTCAAAAATTTTTATCAAGTTTTTTTGAACGTGTGACAGGCTTATAAAATGAAAAAAAATTGCCCGTTTTGTGTAACTCGTACTTTTCTATATGTAAAAATTACAAAACAAAAAATAAATTAATAATAACCCTTCGAAAGTAGAGATTTCAAAAGCTTTAAAACTTTTTTTTTTTTTTTAATTTAAATTCCATTTATTTTTAACAAATAGCAGCAGTTTAAATTTTAGAAATTTTCACAACGTTTCGTCTCGATCCCCCACTACTAGATTCATCAGTAAGGCGTAGTGGGGATCTGCCTTAGATACCTGATGCATGATCTATAATGAGCAATAACAATAGTTGATTAAAGAGTAGGTATAGAAATCGACCAATCATAGTTGATTATTTTTCTCACATTCAACTATGATTGGTCGATTTCTATGCTTACTCCTTAAGCTACTATTGCTACTGCCCATTGTAGACCATGCATGAGAGATCGAGATCTTATTTAAACGGAATTCGTGTGGTGCTTATAAGAATCCGAGCGAGTTCCGTTGGATCTCTGGTGACGAGTCGCCACAGCACTTCAGCACCTGAATAACAACGAATGACAATGAATGATAACGAACATCACCGAGCTATATCAATTGTTTCACGCTTATCTCTGTTCCTTATCATTCCGACGCAATCCGTTGGATCTATTTTTCGTTGGATTTATTTTCTTTAATATATACATATATATATATAGCAATTTTTTACGCTCCCGATGTTTCCTCATAATAAGCGATATTCCATTCAATTTCACTAGCCTAATAATATAATATTAGGTGTAGTAAAAAGAAATCCATTATTTTTCCATTCAATTTCATGCAAAAATAATGGATTTCTTTTTACTACACCTAATATATAATTTGTATATCTCGCAACTTTTTCATTTTGGCCGAAAAATAGCTAAACCTTAACGCTCTTCTTTTTTTCATTACACATTTTTGCATGACAACACAGAATTATATAAAAGATCTTTAGAAAAGATCTTTTAGAAAATGAAAGAAGTTATTAGTAAATATAAAAATGTGGCGTGACATTTAACGTTAGATCAATAATTTAATCGATATTGCATTTTATTTTCGATAATCTTATTTAATTCCTATTTCCGGAACAAGTTTTCCGCGGAAATGAGAAGTTAATCGATTAAGACTTGGCTTGGACCTAACGACAACTTTCTATTAAATCGACGTTTTATAAAATGCAATATATATATATATATACGTGACTATAATAACGGAAATGTTTTACGCAAAAGGCAAGGCTGTTGCTATGATATGTCTATATCATAATTAAAGGTATGAAATGAAAGTAAAGCATGATAAGTAAAATGCAAAATAAATAGAGAACACAAAATGCAAAATAGACACATTAAATGGAACGTATATTATATTAGAATATATGATATGTAGAACGTAAAATAAGATTAAAAAATGCAAAACGTATGCAAACGAAGTGTAAAATAGACAGAGGTATAGAAGAAAATATGAACAAAGACAGAAGCTAGACATATCATATATTGGCGGTATAATTATCGGAATTCATTGTGATTATTTTAAATAAGCAGACAAAAAAGATATATCATGAAATTATCTGATTTTTCAATCAAATTTCCTCATGTAATAGTGAATAATCGATCATTTCCTAAATCGTTGCTTGTAGTTTATAAACATTATTGATCGGATACATGCAGTTTGCGTCTCAGGCAAACGATTATGGCAATGGTCGCTCGCGCAACAATGTCCGGAACGATTGCTGCCATAATTGTTCCAGACAAACGGGCAAGCGTAATTTTCAACGCTCGAATGCCGTAATCATAATCGTTGGGTACTTTTTGCCGTCACTCCAAAAATATGACGTGCAATTGTGATGCCGTAATTAGCGTGTAGGTAACAAGTCGGTCGAGGTCAGGCGTGTGATAGGATTTTCCGGTGTTTCCATATAAATTGCATATTTCGTGGTGAATTTGAATATGGCCTCTCTCGTTCACCTTTGTCCGAGGAACATTGATCGTGGCTCTTTACAATGTAACGTGTTTTACGACGATAAGCTTTCTAAGTAGAAAGCGTGTGTGTGTTTACTACAAACTGTATTATTAATTAAATTATAAAATAATATAATATTTTATTTTGAGACTGATTTTATTTATATTATATAATTGTATAATTTATTTTAACGCGATTGAATTTATATAATCATTTAATTATTTTAATAATAACATGTATACTTTACTTTAATACTTACAATAAATTAAAACTGTAATATTAAAATATTCATAAAATATGTTTCTTTATACATAACATATTCTGCGTATAAATTATGTACGTATAGTATTATTTATCTATTATCTATAAGATGTGATAAAAACAAACACAGCAATAACGTAACTTAATATGCTATTAATGACTATTATGTTACATCACTCTGCAATGTTAATCTGCGGAGATGGTCACTACGGATAAACGATTAACGTTATATTGATCGTCGTCATTGATTCCGTTTATTCATACTTTTACTATTCCCTCTTCCTTTCGTAAACAATAGATAGAATCGGTTGTCGTAAACTTCCTTCAACCGATATATCGTCGCAGTGTTAAAGCACCGTAAAGTTGCACACTTTTTCTCTTTGCATTGGAGATTGATAGTGTCTATTCTTGATAGTGTCTATTCTTGATATATGATCGAATTTAACGAAATAATACGCTGACACAACGCGAACGAATGACTTTGCGACATGTGCTACTTCTCGCAATGCGACGTAGGCAAACTAAACCTTACAAAGTGGCGAACATAAAATTTAAGTGGGACGTGTCTTCCACGCTTGCAACAACACAGCATTTGCACCCAGCCATTGAGACAAACACACCGTACAACTCATGGCATAAGGTACTTAACTGCGGTTACAACTGGCATTAATTGTTTTTAGCATTGAATTTATGACTAAGCTATAAACGAGTTGATGAATCGATGAACTTGACGAACAGTGGCCGCTATTTCTCCACGATTTTTCCTGCATTAATACATATCATATGAGCTCGTGTAGAGAAAGTTTCAAAAGCATTTAAATGTTCTCTTCTTTAGACGGAGGTAAAAAAAAAAAAAAAATGTGATTACTGACTCGTTGAGAGACAGCTGAAGGAAAATCTGTTACAATAACCTATTTTCTATAAAAGACAAACGCCGGAAATGATACGAAGATATATGATGAAAATAATGCCATTATGAGAAGAATAATTTGTTATTCGGGTCTTGATATCCGTTGGGTGCTAATCAAAGCAAATTTTCATTCTTACCACGTGTTGAAATAGCACGTACCGTCTCTATTCCGGTATCGTTGCGAAAATCTTATTGCTATAAAAAAAAAATTTAACATTGCGATTTTACATAATTACATTGTATCTCGTGATCCTTCGTCGTTGCAACTTTTTATCTTTTTTTTATTTATAGATCTATTATTGTTGCACTTTGGATTTCTTTTACGTAATTTAGAGTGAAGTAAAAAAGTTCCGTTTCGAATATGATTTTATCATTATTATTAATCGTCCATCATTATAGATTACATTAACCATTTCCTGCAACTGTTGCATTTCTCTTAAGTGGAAAATTATCGCCGAGCAATTCACGTACTCTTTTAGTCCGAACATCTCATCTTCAAAAAGGTGAACATCTCATCTTTTGTGAGACCGTTTCGGCATCGACTGCTGTCGACCTCATTACCTACATTTTATCGAGGAACCGAACGAGAATGTAATAATGAGGAAGAAGCAGAGAGTCAAACCGGGATGAACGGTCTTACGAAAAGTATTTAAATCGGTTATACAAATAACGGCACCGACTTTCCGTAGGTGTGAACCGAAGTGAGAGAATAAGAAATATAAAAATAGCTGGAGGTTTATTAATCTCTATTAAAGATCGAGCTTCTCAATTGCAAATTATGAAATTCGTATCGGATTTTTAAACTTATTAAATACGTGATTATATATTTAAAAATAAAACTAAAATTAACAAAAAAAAAAACAAAATCTAACATATATTTGTTATTAAAAATTATTTATTAGAAATTATGCTTATTGTTAAAAATTACGTTAATACACTGAGAAAAAAATTGGCTAATAAATATTTTTTTATCTTTGAATAGTCCTAGTGGAATATTTACTAAATATAAATAACACATATTTATTAGATACAAGGACCATTTTAGTTTGCTTTAATCATTATTTTTTTCATTTATCTAAATATTTATTTACTATAAGTAAATATTAAATTAAGATTATTCAAAGAAATATTAAAATTTAATAAATTTTTTCTCAATACATATAAATTTCATCTTTTCTTTTTTATATATAATTTTATATATATATATATATATATATATATATATAAAATTATTGATAATTATTCGTTTTTTTTTTTAATATATGCATGAAATTATTTCTTTTTTCCTTTTTCCAACAAGAACAATGTAGGGCTTTCTCGAAAAGTATGTAGGTCCTCTCTTCGGAAAGGGGGAACATTAAAGAGAGAGAAATATGCGGGAGAAAGAGAAGATCAAAGAACAAAAAGCTGTAAAGTATCGGCTCTGCCTCTCTTTCTTCTTCTTCTGGTAGCAGCCCAGCGGCCCATCGTAAGCAGCAGTTTGCTTGTCACGATGAACCCCAATGTCTCCGATTATTCATTTAACGGGACTCGCACGTCCATGATGGTCGGAGAATGATTTCTCCAGAAGGCAATGGGTTGAAGATTCGGTTCGTGCGCTCAGTCTTCTTCTAAGCGAGTGCGCGTGTGGATTGTTCTGATTCCAAACAGAAGGAGATAATCGCCGAATTTTCTTGATAATTCCCAAATAATACGTCTGCCGTTCAAAGGAATTAAAAACAAGCCGTGTAAAAAAGGAATTGTGATTTTTTTTTTAAAAACGGCAGACTCTTTCGATGTTGAAGAGAATATAGATCGAATTGATCGCCTCTAATAATATACAGAATTCTTCAATTTGACTCGATTGGATTATCCTCTCGGATGCGACGTTACAATCGGTGGCTATAATACGATGATGATATAATTATTATTTGATTAAATGTGATAAATCGTTAATGTCCTGTCAACATTGTCATAACACTGTTTAACACTTGGCTCAGTAATACTTAAAATCTCATATACTTAGAGAAACTCGTTTTCGCGTACAACTGCGAAGGACAAGCTGAAACTTTTGTCATCTCGTGCTGCACGTTTTCGTGGATTTGCAAGAGGCTTTCTTGTCGATGACGCAAGGATCCAGTCACCTAGCGTTCAAATAAAACATATACCATAGCCACGTGGTGTTCAAATCAACAGTGAACGTCGACGCGAGTAACTCTGTTAGTCTTATCTCCAGACAACAGTTCTCCAGAAACGGAGAATTTTTGAAATCTAAATATTTAATTATTCGTACGTTATAAGCGAATTCTTAGTGTGTAAAGTGTTAGCCAATATCGCGCCAGTAATTTGCTTAAACCTTAAACCAGTCGACTTTGAAATATCTATCTGTACACATCGCACGGCACGTCCGTGCTATTCACTCACGCGCTAACTCAATAAGCAGTTCAAAACGGGTTCCGTATTATCGAACGTAAGTCGTCGCGCGAGTATTTTACTTCATTTCCGCGTATTTATATTGCGATGATTTTTGTAAAAGCTAAGCATATCGAGTAAAAATTCCTTTTCTCTTCTCAAAAGGTTTTCCTGGAGCATCGGGGCAAGGATGAGGTAGGACAACTAGTCGGTGCCAAAACCCATGGCGCAACACCCTTAGTCATGGCATGTCGGAACGGACATTATGATGTGGCGGAATACCTCATCGAAAAATGTGGGGCAGACGTGGAGCAGCCTGGATCAGGTCAGATCTGCAATCCTTTCACGACTTCTATTCGAGCTGATCTATTTACTATTGAGAACAATTTTTCAATAAAAAATGACGTTCGACAAAGGATGCGCTTTAGTGCTCCTTTTTTTCTTTTAAATCAAGTGAGATTTTTTTCTTGGCACTACATTGATGTAAGTAACTTAAGAATTATGGTCGCTATAATCAACGTCTACGCCATAGGCTGATACTGTACTTCACGTGATTTTACTTATGATTATTACGTTTACGTTATTATTGTTTTTGTATGAAAGCTAATAAATCTTCTGTTGTGGTACTAAAATTTTACTAAAATATTTCTTTAAAAACAGTGGTTTTTGAGGGTGAAACAATCGAGGGTGCACCACCTCTATGGTGCGCGGCTGCCGCTGGCCACTTGTCCCTAGTGAAGCTACTTGTGAGACGAGGAGCTAAGGTGAATTCAATTACAAAGACTAATTCTACACCTCTCCGTGCTGCATGTTTCGACGGGCATTATGATATCGTCAAATTCTTAGTGCAACATGGTGCAGGTGAGGAAAAATACAAATATAAATTTGAGAATTATTTTTAGAGAATTAAATATTAATAATTTTTTTTTTAATTCCGTACAACTTTTTTATTTTTCTTTGCGAAAGAGCCAATACAAGTAAAAAAAGCAAGCTTTACAATATAAAAAATGTAAGACATTTGCAAAAATTTATATAGTTTTGTAAACATTACTTATTAATCGAAAGGATTTGATTTTTTTTTATTTAAAAAAAGCAAGATTGGGAAAGTGACTTTGTAAAACTAGTTACAGTTACAGGTTTTTTCTCTTAAAAAATTACAAGTTACCATTATAAGTTATTGATTCTGAACTGTAACACGTTAATTACATTTGCTTAAAGAATAACAAGTCATTTTTAGTTACTTACAAATACTTTCCAGTTATTTTTTTACATTATTATTTTATACATTTCTGAATTATTTATATATGTAATAGATAGTACTTGAAATCACTTAGATTATTGAAGCAATATTAAGGCGTTCACATAAATCAGTATTAAGACTTTTATTCTTAATGCAGATATTTACAAAGTGTAATTATTTTGTCAAGGATAAAGATATGTTCCAATTGCAAGAAATAATCATTGCTTGTTCACTCATTCTGGTCAATCCATTATATTGATGAATAAGTTGTGATGAATAAGTTGAAATATATAAAATAACTATAAAAGTAATTATTAAATTAATTACAAGTACGAAAAAACATAAATTGAGTTACAGTTAAAAAGAATGAGATTCCAATAGGCTTTCTACAATAAGCCGTTATCTAAATTGTAAATCTTAATCCGTAAGAAACTGATTAATGGACTTTCTACAATAAGTCATTAGTTACCAATCATGTCACATTAGTAAATAAGTCAGAATTATAAGTCATAAATCTCAACTTTTATCCAGAATAAAACATATTAGATATCAATAATTATAATTCATATTAGATCTATGAGAATAAATTAAGAAAAATAAATCTTTTACTAAAAATAGGTTTATTTTTCTTATTTTTAGTCAAAGCAGAATTTAGTCTTTAAATATTTCAGAGTGAATTTATTTACATATCCAATTCTGTAAACCGTGCACCGAAATCTTTTTCGGTTTTGAAACACAATCGTAAACAAAACTAACAGTAATATCACATAAATTATTAAAATGATAAGCAATTTAATAATATTAGACTTAATGTTAGAATAATGCTAACAAACATTTTAGAAAAGTAGTAATAATTAGATATGTTAACACAAACTAGAAATATATATAGAAATCAATGGTCTAGCTAGATTTTAAATGCTTGTATTCTGTGCGAATTTATACTACGTACATATGTAGTCGTTTGAAACGCGCGCCGAAATTTTTCGGTCTTGAAACACTAATTCTATACTAAACCGCAGTAATATCACGAGTTAAATTGACTAGCAATTTTAATAATTTGATTTTTTCGTATTTTTGAATGATTTTAACAATGTTGAATGATATTAAAATCTGTAAATAATTAATTGCGAAAAATATTATCTCGGCCAGGAATCGAAACCAGATCTCTTGCTTTCCGAACAAGCGCCCATCAAATGGTTAATTTAAGCATCTTAATTACCATTCTTATAATTTACATTTGTTTTCAGAAGTAGGAGCTATTTTAAAAAATATATGCGTTAGTCGACATGATTCTTTCGTGTTCCTCTCTTGTGCGGACATCCTCCTTCATGAATATAAATATATAAATTTCAGGATTGGTAAAAAAATGTTTTAAACATGTTTTAAGCAGTTTAAAACGCTTAACATATTTAATTGATGTTTTTCATCAAAATATGTTTTAAATGTTTTTTTATAGTACTATTTAAAGCATATTTGAAGCATTAAAAACATATTCAAGAAGAAATACAATGTTTTATTCTTAAAAAAAAACATTAGTCTTTACCAACTCTGATAAATTCTTTCCAAAATATCTAAACATTAATATCCGCTTGGACTAAAAATATATTTATTTCTCTTAATTAATTTACATTAGATCGTTACATCACACTATTTCAGAAGATGATTGTTCTCAGGGCAAATTATAATACATTATGTGATTGATCAATTATAATGGTCGCGTTCAATGGAAAAAACGTTCAGTGCGATTTTTTCCGCTGAACGCAGCCAATGCAATCCAAGTTTCTAATCGTAAGAAATGGAATTTAACCATTTTCACGAACTAATTACTGATTTATTATTGCCTTATGATACACTACTAACTGACTTACAACTCACTCTCTACTTTTATTAATATTAACGGCTTATTGTAGAATGTATGTAACTGTAACTTCCGTTCTGTTACAAGTTATTTCCTAATCCTGAGTAGAAGTTACTTATTTATATCGCAGAATATTTAAGAAACTTCATCAAAACTTTATTGATCTTCTCCGTTACAGATATCGAGATGGCGAATCGACACGGGCACACATGCCTAATGATCGCCTGCTACCGAGGTCACGTTAAAATAGCGAAGTTCCTACTCGCCCTGAAAGCAGACGCGAATCGCAAATCCGTGAAGGGTAATACAGCGTTACATGACTGCGCCGAAAGTGGATCCTTGGAGATATTGAAAATCCTTGTCGAGCATGGGGCCCAGATGGACGTGGACTCTTATGGGATGACACCACTCCTCGCGGCAGCAGTAACAGGTTAAAGCAGAAAGTTCCACGCACCACTCGAAGGTTCCCCTAAGACAGTTTATTTAGCTCCGAGGAAAAAGCGAGCGCTGACCGAACGTTTCTTCGCTTCCTCTCTTCCAGGTCACACGCATATCGTCGAGTATCTCATAGGCATTCCCCAACTGTTCAGCAGGAAAGAACGTATCGACGCGCTGGAGTTGCTTGGAGCCACATACGTGGATAAAAAGAGGGATATGATTGGCGCCCTGCAGTTCTGGAAACGTGCCATGAACGAGCGGTATGTCATACACGGACAGGCTGTTAATCCATAACCGAAAACCTTTTAGAACACTTTCTAGATAATTTTGTATAATCAGAACTATAAAGAATGACCTCAAAAACTAGCTTTTTTACCAATTAATCTAAAAAAAATTTAAGATGAGTATAGAAGTAATCTTAGGGAATCAAATAGTGCTAAAAATTTTTTTGTGATTAATATTGTTTGACAATGCGATTCGAATTTCAAAGACTATAAACTGAAATTTGGGGATCTTTATAAATATAAAATATTTTATAAATTTTTTATAAATTTTTTAAAAGAAATATAACTCTAATTTTTATTTAAAAAAAAGTTTACGCTATATGTTGAGTAATATATAGTTATATATATATATATATATATATATATATATATT
>Ga0157363_1006064_pt1 | contig 11345 bp, 11 predicted proteins | sample AttsexASBM1_FD_111477 | JGI IMG/M metagenome (GOLD analysis project Ga0157363, IMG submission 111477) | Fungus gardens microbial communities from leaf cutter ant in Ribeirão Preto, State of São Paulo, Brazil - Atta sexdens ASBM1 | ecosystem: Host-associated > Fungi > Mycelium > Unclassified ...
GTTGAGGCACATATCTATCCTAAACAATGGCCTGAGCCACTCAACCATGACTTTGAATTCAGCATGCAGTATCGCGCGAGCCAGCAGGTCTTCGATAGCTCAGTTGACTTTTTTCGCCGCTACTCAGATAGATAGTAAATACTTACAAACTTTCATTCTAACTGGAGCACCTTAAGTAACTGCTCCAGCGATTGAACTGGCGTGCTATAAGAAGGGATGGCAGGTGGACAAGAGGGTGATACCGAGGATTGTAGACAAAAATCAGCCACACACTGGTACTGCTCTATCCCTTCTAATAGCCCAAAAGGTACCCATAAATAAGGAACCTGCGCTAACGGATTAGGAACCGTGCTACCGCAGTGCTGGCAAAAGTCATTACGATACCCCGATGCCTTTTTCCAAGAGTGAATACTTGCTTCGCCTGCAGACCAAGTGAAGTCTCGATCGTGCACTAGCGTTGCATAATTAGATTCAGTCCCTGTTTGACGACGACATAAGGAGCAATGGCAACGATAGAAAGTTGTCGGGCTATAGGATAAGGTGAATTGTATTGATCCGCATAAACAATAGCCTTGCATGGGTGCCTCATCAAGTAATAGTGGAAGTAATCAAGAAACTTAAAATTAAATGACGGTGCAGTGTAAGGCTCTGGAGGCCTCACTATCAACTTGTTATTTAGTGATAGCGAGCACTAACAAACTTGGTCTCAGGGGTACCTTAAATATTTCATGCATTAAATTTAATGAATGGTTGATTGATAGTGTTTTTAACGAGTTTCTGATGCTTCCATCTCAGTGCACTGTCCCTCTTCTTCCCTAGACTGAATGTTATCAGTAATGGCTAAAGTACTGCCGGTTATAAGCGTTATCTCTACGAGCAGTGCGCTAAGACACTGCAATTTTCCTTTATCTATAAGGCATCCAGCTCTATACAAACTGGAAATCATCGACATGGCTATAAATAGCACTGAACCTCATGCGAATGCTCACATTAGCACTATGGGTTTTAACAATTTTTCCCCATTTAAAAACTCGAGTTCCGCTTAGTAACGTCTATGGTATTCTAAATCAATGATTTAGTTGTTAGCGCAGAAATCGATGAGAAGTCGGGCTATCTAGGGTCTAAATCCCGTCAACACTTGTTATCCTTGGCCTATGACAAGGTATGCAAGTTTGTTCAAACCAAGATCGGACAACAACAACCTCGAATCACCTTCTAAATTCGCTATCGGATATGAAAATAGTCGTATTGATAAAGAATAGAAGGCCACTATATGAATTACAGTTAAGGAGGAAGTTTCAAGTTATCAGTAAATGCTATACAAAATTGGATGAAATAAACTTAATCACAGTAATATCGGGCAAGCCTCAGACGAGAGTCTCTGTCATGTTCAAAATCGAGGTACGGCATAATCAGGTTATAGGAGACTTTCTCAGGATGTAACAACATTTATAAATGGAAATATTACCAAAATTCGTTATCAGTATGCACGCTAATCAGCTTTAAAAAACGATATGAATAAAAGTAAAAAACCTAAATTCAAAATATAATAAATATTTACCGAAAAAATGACTCATAGTACCAAAATACAAAATAAATCCAAATAACATATAATAACTAGTTAGAAAATTTTGGGAATTGGACTTAGTAAATTATTTCCAGAGGAGTAATACATTTTAGTAAAATTAACATAACCCTATGAAATATAATGATAAACACTCCCCCTAATTCAAAAAATTAAGTTGTCAAAACAATAAAAAAAACACACACAATCTTACAATTTGTTTCTATATAGCCTAGCTGATAAGAGGAAATTTTATAAAGAATTATTTGAATATGTTAAGACAAAACCTGATGAAATATTGATATGGTGCCCACATCCTGCTGAAATGATGGTCAACACATTTAGTAAATCCGCTTGTGAATTTAAACCTAACAATTTATTACATTATGGATTACATGAAGACATTTATTTCCATGGAATTGAAGGTAGTGACGACTTAATTTTTTATTGTTCTTATGCAATATCTACCGTAACTACATGCCTATTGGACTACGAAATTCATGATAAACGAGTCAATGTTTTTGATTGTATTGGTGTAAGAAGATTAATCTCTAAATTTAAAAGCATATCTAAATTTAGTCAGGCAGAAGAAATTAAAAAAAATGCAGTAAAAATAGAGACGGTTTTTTTGAAAAAGTTTGATGTAAAGATATTTGATGATCTAATCAGTCAATCAATAACTGATGATAGTTTCAAAAATTACCACTATATTCCTTAATTTATATATGTAACAGTAATGAATTTAAGGATATAAATCATCAAGTTAATTTAAAAAAATAAAGACCCCTAAATTTATATTAATTAGGGGTCTTTAAACCATAAAATATTAAGTGAGTAATTGCTTTTCATACCTATCACTTTTATAATTTGATATATAAAAATAAAAAAACAACATTTATATGATGAATATTTACAATAAATATCATATAGTTTTTAATTATTTATATATTTCCTTCAATAAAAGAGTTTAGTGATAAGCTGCAATTAAATTATAGATCATCTCAATATAAAAAATGAACGTCAAATTAACATCTATTCCTATGTTAGAAAAAATTCCAGTCAATAAATTTTTTATCTTAGAAAATAATCCAAATAGATGTATAAAATTATAGCTATGACGGTAAAATACTAAATATCAATAGGTAGTATTCTTGATAATCTTATTAAGCACTTGATTTAGAAAGAAATTTTTAAGGTTAGTTAGATTACGAGTCAAAATTTAAAACAAGTTAAGCTACCAATTAAATACAGCTGTATCAATTAGTTGAAGATAATAAGATACGGAAAAATTATTAATTTTTAAAATATTGAGGTAAAACATTTTTAGGGGTCCCATCCATCTTTATTTTTCCATGTTCAAGCCAAATTATTCTAGTACAATTTTTCTTCAACAAAGCATGACTATGGCTGGCTAAGATTAATATCTTAGTTGAGCTTATAATATCAGAAAGCCTCCTCTCTGCTTTATCTTTAAAACCCTCATCTCCGACTGAAAGCCACTCATCCATTAACAGTATTTCTGGTTTAAAAATTGTAGAAACACTAAATCCTAAACGCATTTGCATGCCTGAAGAATAGGTTCTCACAGGCATATCTATAAAATCGCCGAGGTCCGTGAAATCGATTATTTCATCAATTTTGCTTTTGATTTCTTTCTTTTTTAACCCAAGCAATGCACCACGTATATATATATTTTCTCGACCTGTAAATTCTGGATTTATGCCTAACGAAATCGATATAAGTGAACCAAGATTCCCATCAATTATAGCATTACCAGATGTTGGATGATAAACTTTACTAAACATTCTAAGAAGAGTTGTTTTGCCTGATCCATTATGACCAATTAATCCAACACGTTCACCATCATTAATTTCTAAATTCAAGGATGTAAGAGCCGAAACAACTCTTTCACCATTTTTACTTCCAAGTTTACCTCCGGTTGCAAATCCAATAAAATTCTTTTTTATCGATCGAGAGGTCGCATCATATATAGGAAAATCTAAACTCGCATTTTCTAATTTAATTAAAGCCATTTTACACCCAATAAGGAATTTTGTATTTAAACTTAGAAATTACCATTGCGGAAATTGATATTCCAATAATTGCCATTAAGCTTGTAACTATATAGCTATTAACATCAGGAACCACCCCCAGTAAAGGAGACCTCACAATATTAATGAAATGATAAAACGGATTAAACTGCAATAATTGTATACCTATATGATGTGTTAGTAGTTTTGGCATCCAGATAACAGGCGTAAGATAGAAAATAACCTGCATTAAGCTTGCAATTATTTGCCCCATATCTCTAAATCTTGCACAGACTAATGATATCAGTACTAATATCCATACTAAATTTATGGCTAATAACAACAATCCAGGCAATACCAATAATATACTCCAATTAATCGGCACTTTCAGAAAAATTAAAACAAAGGGAAATATGATAATATTATGAAGAAAAACAATAAAGTTTTTCCATAATACTTTTATTATATGAACACACAATGGAATTGGTAATTGCTTTATAATTCCCTCGGAGGAGATTAACGCATCGCAACCTTCTGTTATAGAACCCATTATATAGGACCAAGTAATAATACCCAAGGTTAAATAAGGTAAAAACTCTTTAACGTTCGTTTTAAATAAATTAGCAAATACTATCCCCATAGTAGCTATCATCACAGCCATGCTAATAGTAATCCAAAAAGGACCTATGGCGGATCTTTTATACCTCTGTCGTATATCTTTCCCACCTAATAACATTATCAAAGAAAAAGATTTAAAAGATAAATATAAATCATTTTCACTTAGTTTACTTTTTTTATTCATCATATAAGACCGAACCCAAATGCATTTTTATCATGACCAGTCAGATACTTACCACCGTAAGGTCTACTTGTTATTATTTCAAAAAACTCAGCCTGTTGCTCAATCGGAAGTTGACTTTTTATCCTTGAGATATCTTTGATATCGCAAACCCCTCTATAAAATAGATCTAATTTTATGATGGGTAATCCTAAATAATGTAGCAACACGCAATTTGTATGAATCTGCGACCCTACAATATATTCCGTTAAAAAATTACCGATTAATTTTTCTTTAAGGAAATGACCATTAGGTATCAGATCTAAATTTTCAGTAGAGAGAAATTCAACAATATCTAAATAATTCAGGTCATTATTCCCATTTTTTTTCGTTTGTTTATTTTTTACGATATATCTATCATAAAATGATGATAGCAATTTATCATTTTTGAAAATATCTAAAACAGATTCTCCCCCCCAAATTTTATTACCATCAATTTTAAATTCACTTATTTTATTTAAAATCATAGGGTTGGTACTAATTACGTTTTCAATATAACTTACATCATAAAGTGCTTTGAAATTTTTAGGATCTCTAGCTACTGTCCTTAATAGTTTACTAAGTGCTATTTCACCTCTTTTTATAACCAATGGCCTTACGTTTGTTAATTTATAATTTTCCCAGGATTTTCTAAAACGTATGTCATTAATGACTGATTTCGAATATGAAATACAAAAAGATCCTAAATGATGTGAGTATTGCATATTTTCAGTCGCACCCAATATATCAATTTCAGTATCTAACATTTCAGATATAAATTTACTTAGGCCTAATTTTGAAAAGAAAAGACTGTCATTTATCATCAATACTCGATTACATAATTCAAATATTTTCTTCTCGTAAAGATAACTAAAACCTGATTGATAGCTGCCAAAGTCTCGACCTAAATTATCTTTTTCAATATAAACATCTATAAGATCATTGTGATAATTATCAGGATTAATTTTTAATGTATTGATAGCAATAACGTAAACATTTCTATTCTTGGCTTCTTTTAATAACTCAATGGTATCAGAACGTAGCTTACCCTTTTCATATAGGGCTAAAATCATAACATCACCACCTAAAAATTTCTTCTCAGAAATTACCTCCCTGAATCTTTTAGTAGTATATTTTTCTTTTTCAGATAAAAATATATAATATACATAATAGCAAATTTTCTTTAAAAAAACGTATAATGACTTAATAACTCTACTCATTAAAACCTCTTTTTTAATTCAACTTCTTGCCTAGAGCCATAATTGTGAAAATAATAGTTTCTAACAACGACTGACGATAAACCCTTGATTTTAAAAATGAAAATAAGTTATTCCCATTATTTGAATAATAATTCTCAATCAAAATCCAATCTGAATAATCTATATATTCCTTGTACAAGAAGATAAACTTCTTATTAAGAGTATTCCATTGTTTTAATTCACCTCGGTATATTTTTTTCAGTCTTAATAATTTGGACCTGATACCTAGATTACTTCCCACTAAGTTATTTTCATGTTGCCGATAAAATAGACAAGGATCTTTATCGAAGATAACTATCCCTTTGAGAGCTGAGCACAAAATATAGAGAACCCAATCATGAGAAATAATTTCAAAATGTTGTGGTAAACAACAAATCTTATCTCTTAACGCATGAGTAAAAAGCATAGTATTCCCACCTGAGAAACTTTGTACTAATGCATTTCTCAAACCTAAAGGCCGCTTGAAATTAGGTGAGATCCCGATATTTGAGCCATTTTCATCGATTAACCATGTTCTCGCACCATACAACACATAATCATTCAATGGATCTATGGACTCTTGTGAAATCTTATCAATAGCTTTTTCTAGCTTATTATTTACCCATATGTCATCTTGGTCACAAAAAGAGAAATAACTACAATCTTGTCCATTATTTTGCAGTGACGTGATAAAATTCGAAGCAAAGCCTTTCTTTGGCCCCTGTAAAATATACATTTTTTCAGGACCAATTTTTGACTGAAATTCGTTAAGTATAGAAAGAGTTGCATCTGTAGAACCATCATCAGATGCATAAATTATCCAGTTTTCAAACGTTTGGTTAATAATTGAATCAAGTTGCTCGCGTAAATATTTATCGCCATTATAAGTACATAGTAAAATAGCGATTTTATTTTCTATAGCCATAAATCAATCAAATATCTCCGCAACAGAAAAGTTTAATCCATTCTTATCTTTTTCTGAAATATTCAAATTATCAACTATTGGCCAATTAATATTAATATCTTTGTCATTCCAAAGAATACTTCTATCATGCTGTGGTGAATAATAATTCGTCGTTTTATAGACAAACTGTACTCGCTCACTCATCGCTAAAAAACCATGGGCAAACCCTTCAGGAATCCATAACTGCTTCTTATTGTCAGCACTTAAGTATTCTCCAGCCCACTGTCCAAAGGTCGGCGAAGAACGGCGTAAATCAACAGCAACATCGAAGACCTCACCTTCAACACACCTCACCAGTTTTCCCTGAGAGAACGGTGCTAATTGATAATGCAATCCCCTCAAAACACCTTGTTGTGATTGTGAATGATTATCTTGTACAAAGTTAACCTTATAGCCTACCGCTTCTTCAAATATACGTTGGTTGAAACTTTCGAAAAAATAGCCCCGCTCATCACCAAAAACTTTAGGCTCTATAACTAACACTTCCGATATTTTTGTAGCATAAATATTCATTTTACATCCTCTAGCTCACTAATTAACCGACTTATACCGTGTTTCCAATCAGGAATATTGATATTGAATACACTACTTAGCTTACGATTAGACAGTCTAGAATTTCTAGGGCGTTTTGCTGTAGTGGGGAAAGCATTAGAAGTAACGGCTGATATATCCTTAACCACTAATGGTACACCCAGCTGCTGCAGTAATTCATGAAGATACTTTGCATAACCATACCAACTGGTTTCGCCACTTGAGACTAAATGATAAATCCCGTAGTTGTCCTTATGTTCTAATACTTTTCGAATGGCTATCGCAGTACAGTCTGCAATTAATTCTGCCCCCGTTGGCGCCCCAATTTGGTCATCAATCACGGATAAGGCTTCTTTATTCTTAATTAATGCAGAAATAGTTTTAGCAAAATTATTACCCCGTGCGGCATATACCCAGCTTGTTCTGAATATCAAATGTTGAGGATTATAACGACTGACTGTCATTTCACCCTCTCGTTTGGTTTTACCGTATATATTCAATGGGTTAGTTTTCTCATCTTCCTCTCTAAAATGGCGTCCCTCACCATCAAATACATAGTCTGTTGAAAAATGGACTAATAGCGCGCCTAGTTTTGCTGTTTCTTTTGCTAAAACTTCCACTGCCTGACTGTTGATGAGTTGAGCAGAAACTTCATCCGTTTCTGCCTTATCCACTGCGGTATAGGCCGCTGCATTAACTACTACTTCAGGCATTATTACCTGTATAGTAGTTGCTAATCCATTGAGATCAGCTAGGTCTCCACAATAGCCAGTACTATTTCTGTCCAGAGCAATAACTTCACCCAAAGTCGCAAGAGAACGTTGTAATTCCCATCCAACTTGACCATTTTTACCTAACAATAATATTTTTATCATGAATATCAATGCCCTACCAGGATACGAGCTAAATAGCGTCCGTATTCTGTTTTATTCAAGCATTTAGCTTGTTGTGCAACTTCATCAGCCGAAAGCCATCCCTTTCTATAAGCAATCTCCTCAAGACAGGCGACCTTCATTCCTTGACGTTTCTCTATGGTATGAATAAATTGTGAAGCTTCCATCAAGCTATCGTGCGTACCGGTATCAAGCCAAGCAAATCCTCGTCCTAGAAGTTCAACTTGAAGTTGATCTTTTTCCAAGTACATCTGGTTCAAGCTCGTTATTTCTAACTCACCACGCGGGGAAGGCTGAACTGTTTTTGCCATCTCGACAACTTGATTATCATAAAAATACAGTCCAGTTACCGCCCAATCAGATTTTGGTGAGACCGGTTTCTCTTCTAATGAGAGGGCTTTAAAATTGGTATCGAATTCCACGACACCAAAACGCTCAGGATCAGGGACTTGATAGCCAAACACTAACGCCCCGCTATCCAGATGTGCTGCATTTTCTAATTTTTTACCAAAGCTCTCACCAAAATAAATATTGTCTCCAAGCACTAAGGCACAACTATCGTTACCGATAAATTTCTCACCGATAAGAAATGCTTGTGCTAATCCATCCGGAGAGGGCTGTATAGCGTATGAAAAACTCACACCGAACCGGCTACCATCCCCCAACAAGCGTCGAAAGCTTGGCATATCTTCTGGTGTAGAAATGATAAGAATTTCTCTGATACCGGCTAACATCAAGACAGATATCGGGTAAAAGATCATGGGCTTATCATAAATCGGGAGCAGTTGCTTAGAAACACCCTGAGTAATCGGGTAGAGTCGCGTCCCCGACCCGCCAGCTAAAACGATCCCTTTCATTATAAATCTTCTCCTTTAACTATTGTATCAAGCCCTAAACGTTCACCAGTATAAGAACCATCTAATACGCTTTCCCACCACTCGTTATTAGCCAGATACCACTCCACCGTTTTTTCGATGCCTGTTTCAAATGTCTCAAGCGGTTGCCAAGTTAGGTCATTTGCTATTTTGCTCGCATCGATGGCGTATCGAGCATCGTGACCTGGGCGATCTTTTACGAAGGTAATCAACTCTGAAAAACTGCTAATATTAGCGGGTTTAGTACTTATTTTTTTATCAAGAATTTGACAAATAGTTTCTACCACTTCAATATTTTTTCGCTCATTGTGACCACCAATATTATAGGTTTCGCCAATTTTCGCTGACGTTGCCACTAGGTACAACGCTCGAGCATGATCCTCCACATATAGCCAATCACGGATTTGCTGGCCATTGCCATAAATAGGCAGTGCTCTACCCGCTAATGCATTCAAAATGGTTAATGGAATCAGTTTTTCAGGGAAATGAAAGGGGCCATAATTATTCGAGCAGTTGGTGATGACTACAGGTAAATCGTAGGTACGGTGCCATGCTCTGACTAAATGATCACTACTCGCTTTCGAAGCAGAATAAGGACTACTCGGCGCGTAAGGGGTTTCTTCGGTGAAAAGGTCAGTCGTTCCTTCTAAATCGCCATAGACTTCATCAGTGGAAATATGGTGGAAGCGGAATTGTGCTTTTTTGCTTACTGGAAGGTTGTTATAAAAGTCCCGAGCCGCCTCTAAAAGGGTAAACGTACCGATAATATTGGTATGGATAAAATCCGCCGGGCCATCAATAGAGCGGTCAACATGGCTTTCCGCGGCAAGGTGCATAATGATATCAGGCTGAAAAGCGTTAATCTGTTCAGCAACTGCGCCTTTATTAGTAATATCTGTTTTTGAAAAGTTAAAACGCGAATCATCACTAACCGTTTTTAACGATGCAAGGTTACCAGCATAAGTTAAGCTGTCGAGGACGAGAACGTGGTCATCGGTGTTTTCGATAATGTGTCTGACTACAGCTGAGCCGATGAAGCCTGCGCCCCCAGTTACTATTATTTTCATTAAACTTTGCTCTTAGGTTGGAACATTATTACTAATTAATGTTGTTTAAGCACGCTACCGCCATTGGCTGTCGTTACCAAATCACGGCTTATAAAATTAGGGTATACACGAGTAGTAAAAGTATGAAGTGCTCTACATCGTCACTTTTCAGCCTCAAGCAGACACACCATACTCAATCTCAATCATTAAAACTAGGCTGACAATTATATAGATTTATTTTACTAAATTGAAACTATGACCATTTTTTTTCCAGATTCATCAGAAAAATCTCACTAATCGATCCTAATAAGTCTAAAATATAAGGATTTATCAACTACTGGCTATCTCATTATTTTCTCATCCGAATCATTTTTCCTCTGATCTAACCATTCAATTATGTTCTTTGTACTACTTTATCTCTAGAATATTGAATAGCTCAAAAAAACATCACCACCTCTAAGTGAATTTGGAAAAGACTTATTAATCATCATCCTAATAGTTTCATAGATATCTACACAACTACCTGGATTACCCTCGCTTTAGTCAATCTGGTAACTTTCGTGCTATTCGCTATAGATAAACGCGCAGCGATTAAGCACACTTTTCGTGTCCCTGAAAAGTGGTTGCTACTTTATTGCTTACTGGGCGGCTGGCTCGGTGGCCTCATTGCTCAACAACTCTTTCGACACAAAACACGTAAACAGCCTTTTAAGAGTCTCTTTTATCTCACCATCCTTTTGGACTGCATAGCAGTGATACTCTACTTGTCTCGTGGTGCCCTGCTCCATTAGCGGTAAATCTTCGCGAGAAGTCAGCCACTCCTCGCGAGGTCGCATTTCTATGTCACAATGACTTCAAGAATTAACACGCCTGCTAACCCAACCACTGAGATAATAGTTTCCATCACGGTCCACGTTTTTAATGTTTCGACGACACTCAGGTTAAAGTACCCCTTGAATAGCCAAAATCCTGGATCGTTAACATGTGAGGCGATAACGCTACCTGCACCGACTGCGAGTACCATTAATGCCGGATCGGTATGCGTTACAGCAATAATCGGGGTCACAATCCCCGCTGTCGTAATGGCTGCAACGGTAGCTGATCCTAAGGCAATCCGTAACATGGCAGCAACGGTCCAACACATTAACAGTGGTGAAAGCGAGGAGTTACGCATCATCTGCGCGATATATTCGCCTACCCCACTATCGACTAAGACTTGTTTGAATGCTCCCCCTCCGGCGATGATAAACACAATCATGGCGATAGCCGCAATTGACGAGCCGCACATTTCCATCACTTCATCAATCTTACGCCCATTACGTAGACCGAGTGTTACCACGGCAATAATCACTGAGATAAACAACGCCACCGCAGGGTTGCCAATAAA
>Ga0157363_1006065_pt1 | contig 11345 bp, 2 predicted proteins | sample AttsexASBM1_FD_111477 | JGI IMG/M metagenome (GOLD analysis project Ga0157363, IMG submission 111477) | Fungus gardens microbial communities from leaf cutter ant in Ribeirão Preto, State of São Paulo, Brazil - Atta sexdens ASBM1 | ecosystem: Host-associated > Fungi > Mycelium > Unclassified ...
AAGATATGGCTACGATAATAGGTATCAAGGATGTCTTCATGGATTCCTTTGAGGAATCTGTATTAATGTTCATGTATGTCAAGGTAGATATATGTACATAGATACATGTACTATTCACAAAAGATCAAAAACTAATATGAATTGTAGATTAAAAATGTAAAACGATTAAGTGAAATATTTTTCAATCTATTGTATTATATATATATATATATATATATATATATATATATATATCTGCCATTTTTTTATTAAAAAAGTATTGTTATTACACGCTAATGAAATTTATTTTATTATTTTATGAAATTTTACAAATATTACAGAATAACATTTTATTACTTTTTTATTATTTTTATTGTTTATTTTTCTGTTTATTTAAATTATATAGAATTTCTGTTCTAAGTTGATTTTGAATTTATTCTCTTTTTTTATTATTTATACATTGTTTTTTACATTTCAATTTTATAATAATTGACATTTTGCTAATTCATTAAGTAATTACACCCTTTCACTTATGATTAATTTAATAACATTGTATGCAAATGCGTAATTCAATACTTAATTTAGATTATTGTAAACTGTAATTTTGCTACAAGAGAGAGAGAGAGAGAGAGAGAGAGAGAGAGAATTTTTGAATTTAGAATAGCTAAGCATGTAAAGTCTAAAAAAAGCATGATTTCATATATCACATTTATTTGTACATCATATAGTCTCATTCGAAAGCATAACAGCTGAACGTTAAATATCATACATCATGCATTGTTCGAATCCGAGATTACTTCCGGCAAATAAATTGAGCGCGTGCAGTGCAACACATCGGATTGTAATCGATATATAGCAGCTTTTCACTGAAATAATATAATCGCTTGACCGTTTCATATTCTCGTTAAATTTCGTCGTGCGATCTAATATCGATGGCATGTTGCATTTTAAAATTTATATTTCAACGAGAAGTGGGCAAAAAAATTAGAATTTTCCATTTATCTTACAATTAAAACTCTGCCTTCTTGAGAAAGAGGATAAAAATCTTACTTTAATTAAAATTTTAATGAATTTATGCGATGTAAAAATTTTTATCTTTAATCACACATACCCTTGTTAGATTTTATCTAAGAGATATATATTATTTCTTAAAAAAATTTTCTTCATTGCTGTCTTTGTGATATTTTGATGCAATTCCGATCTGCGAGGCCAAGACGCTACAGAATCGTCGCGTGTAGTTCTCTTGTGGCGCAGATGACACATTCCAGATTCAATTGGATGACAAAAGGCACATTTATGGACAATACGTGTTACTGAGCTATAGAATAATTCCCCCCTTTTGATGTGCCACGATTAAGTACCCTAATCTCACTGACAATGCTCGTGTGGTGTCATCAGGATTGGGTCGAAGTCTCTATAAGGGCACTTTTAATTGAAAGAATGTAGCTTTAATAAACGGATATATATGATAATTCGATTAAAACAGATAGTGTGCATTATAGTTACGTTAAATATGCATTTTGATTAAATATAGTTACGTATATATTTTGCTTCAGAATAGGATTTCTAAGTTAATATAGGAAAGAAATGTTATCCAAGTTATGTTAAATAAGAAAAATTTTCAATAGGGAAACGAATAATATATTCTGAGGAATGGAATAATGCAGCAATCTTTCGTTGAATTTTAGTCTTACAGTAGAATTTTTTCTTTTGCTTTTATGTGGAATCTAGACACATTGCATTTTCTGTGATATATCATAATCTGATCTTGCTGATTTGAGTTATGACGTTGCGAACAGCGGACAAATAAATGGTACCTGGTGGCGCATCCCTTTGCGGCTGGTGCCAAAAAGGGGTGCTAAGATGGGAAATAGGGGGATCATCAGAAATCCCTCGAGTATATGGCATAATGGATCAATTGAGCAAATATCCTGTGAAATAGGAATATATCTCTCTTTCTTCAAAATATAAAATCTATAGATAATATAGAACAATTGCGCAATGTGATAATAATTAAATAAGCATGATAAAATAATCAGCCGTATTAATAATAACTTTAAAATCTCCTTTATGGCGTATTATATCAATTAATATTTTATAATCGAATTGATTAGAAGGAAACTATATTCTACAATCTCTCTCTCTCTCTCTCTCTCTCCCCCCCTTCCCTCCTCTCTCTCTCTCTCTCCTCTCCCTCTCCCTTTTCCTCCCCCTTCCCTCCTCCTCTCTCTCTCTCTCTCTCTCTCTCTCTCTCTTTCTCTCTCTCTCTAGACGATATAATAAAATAATTGAATCTAATGATTGAGCAGTGTCTGTTAAATTCGCTGGTTAAATTTGCGCAGCTCTAGTCAATCTCCAATAGCCGCATATAAAGTTACGGTAACAAGAGGTAGCGATTGGCTGTGTCAAATAAATTTAATCTATTTTGAAGAGCTATACACCGTCACGCGAACGATACAAAGCGATGCTATTTTTGAAATACGTTTCCCATTTCTCAGCCAAATTATTACACATCCACACTCATGAAATATATTTGCTTTAATAATATGATTGCTTGAATATTTAATATTTATTAGTTACTGAATTTGTTTCTTTTTAATTTATGATTTTAATTTGTTTTTAATTTTATTATCACAAAATTTCTCTTTCTTTTCGTAAAATTCATTCTATTACTGCGATATCTAATTTGGAATGATAAATAAAGTTTTGATTCGTGCGACAGCCTGGTTTACTGTAATGGGATATATATTCCTATTGCTATGTAAATGAAAGTTATTTTTCTGACCTTTATTATTCAGATAGTCTATCCCTCATTGTCTTAAAATTAAACCGACACTATCTTTCTACGCTAACAATGCTTGCCCTCGAAGCGACTTGAATTATGGCATAACGACTAGCCAGAACGGATAAATGGTACTTGTCATGATGCAAACTAGTCAATAAGTGATGAATCTTAGACGAAAAGAAGCTAATGCATTGATCTTGGCATCTTACTAGGCGAAAGAAAGCGAGAGAGAGAGGGAGAGAGAGAGAGAGAGAGAGAGAGAACTATTTATTATTATCTTTCAAAAATACAATAGTTATCAAATTTAATGTAAAAGGAAATAAATTTAAATCTTGAGTTAACTTTATAAAATTAGTACCTACTCCATTTTCAGCGCCTCACTACAATTGATTAAATCCTAATTTATCTAGAAGAATTATACAAGACTTTCTTTCTGATATGTTATAAGAGAAGATCTAACCAAAGTGTAAAAATAGGAATCTGAAAATGTAGAATCTTTACTATATTTTCATTATCTGTCATAATCTTTTTATTTTAATTGCGATCAAGAATTGATTTAATATCTCTAATAATTTCTTTAATAATTTTCGACAAAATTCTTAAATTCCAGAATTCTTAAAAACATATACAACCAATAATTCTTAACGACAGTGTCAGTATCGTTATACTATTATCGACACATAAATATTATATATGATGAAAAAGTTGCTGCGCAATAACGTAACGATATCGAACTATTAAAAGTTACAAAATCAGGATATAAATCTGTAAAAAAATTTTTATTCTCCAAAAGTTACAAGTTTCCATCTAAAAAACAAATAATTGCCGAAATTCTTTTATTTTTGTTTGTGATTTGAATATTGATCGCAAAAAATGTTTTCCCATAATAGTAACAATATCGTTGATAGCACACATAACTTGATGATCGATCGTGAAAATATATTTATCCAGAATATATTCAAAAAACGTTGTACAATTACATTTTAATTTTCACATTTTATGCAGGCAACAATTTACATTTTTTAAGCTCTTCTACGTTGTATGATTTATTGAAATTACTTGTTTTAAAAAAACATGTAAACAACGCACGTAAATGTTGCGGCATCTGATTATTCTTTGAGCTAGTATTACTATATTTGCGATGCAATATAGTACGCTAAACGCAGTCACGAGTTTCAAAGAGAGTTTTTGACGAGCGGGGCGAAGAAAAGGGGACACGGTGCAAGCTGTTTCGTGAGAAACTTTTGAATTATTTCTTCGCCATTTCTTCGACTGCGTGGAAGGCACGTCGCGACGGGATATTATATTCCACAAGACTTTGTCTTACGATGCCGATGAAGGAGAGGAGAAGTTCTCCCCTATCTTTAACATCGTTTCCGTCGACAGGAGAATGCGTCGGTGAGTCCGTTTCGTAGAGAAAGTTGTGGTCGACAGTGCGCAGATCGAATAACGACATTGTCGGTAATGGGGTCCGCAACGACTCAGAAAATACGAGAGTCTAAAATCCCCTTCTCCTATTTTAACGATTGATTGTCACTGCTCTGCGTTTATCACGCGTTTTCATGCACTATTTTGTAAACGACCAGTTGACGTATATTTCATATAATGGATTACAACTTATTCTTGGTCACAAACAAAATAGTATTGGAGATAGTATTTGAAACCTTTCACATGCTATTTTATTTTTTAAAAAACCGGATGAGAAAAAAGAATTTTATGGATTTAGATTGTTAATTTTTCCTGCGTTTTGTTTTTATAATTTTTTCATTTTTATTTTTTCTACCAGTCTACAATTTTGAGGGAAACGTAACGTAAATACAAAGGTGTTGTACAGTAAAGTTGGAATGATTCAGAAATTGTTTCGATTGTTTTTCGGTTATTTTTGTAAAAGTATCTTGTTTACGATTGTACACAAAAGAAAAGCGATAACAAGATCTTTTTATATTTTGAAAGGCTTACATGTTTGTACGTGAGAGTTTGGTTGAAATATTTTATATTACGCAGGAAAATATTACGTTTATTATATTATAATATAAAAGTTAATTTAGAATCCTTTTTTTCACTGCTTTCAATAATAATTCGATTATTCGGATTAACGTATCTTGCGCTGGTGTATTTAAGAGAATCCATAAAGGATAATGCAAGTTCTTCATCCTCTTAAAACCACATGAGCTTCCGGAATTATAAGTACCACATTTCCGCATAATGTCGGCCATTAACGCTAACATAATTTTCATAATCTTGCAGGTACCGACGATCTCATGAATTAGTTACTTGCTACATTAAGAAAGGAAGAGGAGCCATCCGGCATATGCGAGTCGACATACGATGCACTCGTGAATCATCCCCTGTCATTATATAACGGTGAATTTCCCCGTTTCCGTTGGCGCCAAGTGCAGTCAAAATTGCCTGAAATCGCGCCGAGAGAGAGAGAGAGTTTGCAGATTCATGGAATCGTGATCAGGTAAGGGTGATTTTGATGTCGTTGCTGCACCGAAAAGGAACCGCCACGAAATTTATACGTCAGGACCGGAAATACGTGCCAATCTGACTCGGTATCTAGGACGGTAATGTAACTGTCATAGGAATAGGATAGGAAATTTCCGTCGAAAATGAGATCGGATTTTGCGAAATCGAGCGTGCAACATTTTCACGAGATGCACTCGTGTCAACTAGAGTGCAATGATAAGCGATTGAAGGAATTGGCGAGTTACCGATGTAACATTATTCGAAGCCTGTTTAGCAGAATATTATTTATTTAATTGACAGCTGAGTAATTTAAAAATTCTCAACAATATGGAATTTTATAATTATTTATTATATAATTTGATAATTATACACAATGTGTTTTTGCACAGTGCTGCAAATTTTAATTATTCTCCAAATTCCAATTAATATTATACATTATCACGACAGAGCATTGCTAGGATTTCAGAGAATAATTAAAATTTATACAAAATCCTAAATAAAAATTCTCACATGTGTGTGAAATATAAAAATTACAATAATTTTAAATTACAATAATTTTTACAAGCGATTAAAGTCGATCAACAGGATTGTAAAGCTAAGATCCGTAATTGTATTTATATATTTATCGATTTGTCGTTAAATAATAAGACGTTATAAATTGATCGATATAGCTTCATGCGATCACACACATACACACACACACACACACACACACACACACCCACACACACACACACACACACACACACACACACACAAAATACGCGCGCGCGCGCGTATTTCGTATTATTTTTTATATAACAGAATAGTCACGTTACATTCAAATATACGTTACATATTCCGTTAGATTGGTCTTGCTATTTGTTGTGTACGAAAGGACGGAAAGTATATCGAACGACACGTATTGCTATTCGCACGGTGAGACTAGAGCAAGCGGGTGCGATCCGCTCCGTATGTATGACGTATGTATCGCATTATCACTCGAAACGTAATCACGAGAGATACTTAAAAAGCTCTTCCACCTCAAATGCGTCGGTTCTGTTAATGTACGCAGTGTAATATCAACATGCGTAATTAGTTCTCGTGCTTAGCTATTCATGTTAAGACGACGACTATTTATTGAAACGTATATTTCGTATGATTTATTTGAATTGAAACGATAGCGGATGAGAATTACAAAATTATTATATACTTTATTATATTTAATATCGATGGATTAATTATTGGAATTATTATGAATATATTTTGCGTCGAATTAAATATAATTTGCATATTCTGTCATTTCGAGAATACATGAATTGTATCAGAAAAATAGTATCATGATTCTGTAATTTTTAACGATATTTAATTGATATCTTTATATTGTCATTTTGTAGATATTATTTATGGTAAAAAAACTGCTCAATGACAATGTAACGATACTGAACTGTCGGTAATAAATGTTACAGAATCGAAATTTTACAGCTCGAGTAATTCAAATTACGCAAATGTGATGTATTGAACGTTTGCAGGGTTACCACAGATCTGGAAAACCGGGAAAACCGGGAAAAGTCAGGGGAAAATGTAAAAAAGTCTGAAATTTCGAAATTTGCTCACTTCCTTAAACTACTCCTGTTAAATCAAATAATTGTTATAATTTTTTAAATATTATATCTGACGTTTGTAGTTCAAAATTTGCGCACTTTAAATGATTTTAACAAAATAATTCAAATTTATATTTTATTCAGTATTTTTATTTAATCCCTCTTTTTCGTCGTAACTGCATTCTTTTTTTCAAAACTAATTTATTGTTGCTGACTCGAATTTGCATCCAAAATTTTACTATGCTATTTGCATATATGCTATGCTTAAGCTTTTTTTTTGCGTTTTTAATAATATAGCTTTCCTACAATTCTTGAGTCTAAATGTTAAAATTTACATATTTTATATTTGTCATGGAAAATTTTCCTCTGGAAGACCTGGAAAAGGCAGAGAATTTTTAAATTTATTTTCTATAACCCTGGTTTGGCAATAATTAATTCGAAACATAAGATACAGAATGTTCATCGTGAATTTATTTCATAAAACGTTAAATATTCAAAATCTATGTTTCTTACGACGCGCGTATACAAAGGTCAACGGCATCAACGCGCGACCGGCGCAATGTATTGTCATTCAGTCGATGAGACTCGAACGAACAGGCAACGGCATAAGCCGCTCTACGTATCACAGAATTATTCATGGAAGTGCGATAATTCATGTATAATTATCAGCCGATGTATTAAGTTAATGATTTTACATTTACATGATTGTATATTTGTTCTGATAATTTGTAAGATTTGCGATTCGTAGTTGTAATGTGATGTGTTCCGCGTTATTTTCCATCCCAACGTACATATAATACAAATTGCATGTCGCATGTGGCTGACGTCGGGAGTGCTGTGCAAAATGCCGTGTAATTCTTTTATTCTTGCAATTAATATGCACGATTAAATTATGTTTTCGCGAATATTGTACAAGTGTAAGAAAATCTGAATGGAGAAGGAGACCTGGAAGGCAACGGACGATAGCGAAACAAAATGGGGTAAATAACTCATTTAATTTCTTAATGTTCTTGATATCTATAAGAAATTGACTGAAAATCAATATTACATATGCGAAAATTAATAATAATTAACATATTGACAACTTACAATTACGGATTCTTAGCGCGCAAGAATGTTGTTCAACTTTTCCACGTAAAACATCGTAATTTTTCAACATATTAAAATTTTAATTAATTAATGCACCGCTTAGCGATGCTAAAACACCGCGACCGTTTTTTTTTGAAAATGTTAACGGCCATAATTATCGTACGACGCGACGTGATGACGTCACGGAGGGAGTCTATCGCGCGTCAGTTCGCTGGACGACCCGACACGCGCCGGTACGTATTTTATATGTTTTCGCGTCGTTTCGTGTTTCGTGCGTACTTTTTCCGTTCAGAACGAGTCTCGTATGAGGAATGAATGTTATAGGATTATCAGGAACACAAAATCTGGCGATAAATGTCGTCAGGAGTAACGCGTGTCTATTCTTGTTAATCGCGGATCGTTGGCTCGCTCGAAGTATCAGAGTCAAGTATCAGAGTCAAGTGCCGCGGAGTGAAGTGCCTTCCTGTAGTGTTATTAAGAATGTCGAAGGATTATCATAAAGAAGGAGCATAAATTATATAAATTAATACGTGCGACCGGCAAACGATCCATATTTCACGATATCGATTCTACAGATTGTGTGGCATTGCTCTGGTCAGATCGTTGGCGCGTCGAAACTTCTAGAATTGGAGTGAAGTTGTCGCGATCTTCCGAGCGTCTTGAACAGGTCTTTAGCGCATCGGGAGTGTTGAATCTGGCAGTGCAAGTGAGTGATTGTCGTAGCATAAATTAGCATAAATTTGTACGTGCGATGATTAAACACAATTTGAATCCGCCCTGTTGCGTCGCATTAGACGATTGCAGTTGGCATATCGAAGCTTCGAGTATCGACGTGAAGTTGCCGTCATCTTTCGAATTTCGTAAAAACGTATGTCTCGGATGTATCGGGAGTGTCAGATTCAATAATGAGCGGTCATCGCGAAGCGTAAATCAATGTGCATGTTAATATTTTTTTGAACCTTTGCGATTTTCAGTTACGTCGATTGCGTCGATCATGTCGAATATTCGTGGTTCTCGAAGGTTCGATTTTACCACGCTTGTTCAATTTTAAAAATAAATATTTGCATGAGCGAATAATTTGTCATTTAAAAAACTAAAATTAAATTTATAATATTATTTAAAATTATCTTTTAGTATGATCGGAAAAAGATTATTAGTATTGTTATTAGTACTTCTTTTTTGAATATTATATTTTTTGGAAAGTAATAAAATAGCGCACACATATAATTTTAATATTCAAATTTCAAAATATTTCTTCTAAAATATTTCACGACATTTGTAGGGTACTCTATAGATTGATGTTTCTATAATTCTATTTACGTGTAAATGCTATCATTTCACATGTATTGTTGTGTGTACGTGTACGCCATTTTATCCATTTATTAGACGAACACATTTGTATTTCGTTCAACGTTCCACCGATGTATTCGCTCTTTACATCGCATGTGGGTCAAGTGTAAGCTGTCAATATTTCGCTTTCTGCGTTTCAGCTGCAATGTGTTGACTCTCCACAGCACGGGATTTCCTTTTTCATTCCTGTGCATTTTGACTTTCTACTATGAATCTTATTTTCACTCTCTTTTTAATGTAACCTTTCAATTTTATTTTGAAGCATTTTCTCTCAAAAATTATAACTATTATAGAAGAAAAGAGAATACACAGTAAGCAGACTATAAGTTTTTTATTTCTATAGAACGCGCTCGCAAAGAATATAACAGAATTTGTGAATTTTCGTAAGATTCTTTGATCCTTTTACGAGGACGACACCGTAAGTATACGATGCAAGAACTATAATGTTTCGTAAAATCCGTGTGCGGCAAAAGAGATAATAACGACAACATAAGCTTACAATAGGGTAGCATTGCGTCCTTTTATACTCATATATTTTGTGGTGCATCCGCCTATATCCTGTTTATATACATTATGCTTTGGCGAAAGCCGAAATCATCTTACCATAGATACCTATATCCGATCGAAGATACTTCTACCTGACTTAAAACTCGAATTATTTCTTGAATTTAGACGTCCCGGTAAAAAATTTTTTATGTATAAATATATATAAATCTGTAATATGTATAAATATACAAATATGTATAAACATGTATAATTACATATAAAATATATCCATACATGTTCATACATCCCTCTTTTTTTTAAAATTATTTTTTAGTGCAATAGAAAAATAATAATAGTAATGTGAAAACATTAAAAATAATTGACAGAATAATTTTTATACTATTTGTATACTATTTTTATATTATTTTATACTATTTTTATACTATTTTGTTTTACAAAAAATCAAGTTTGAAGAAATGTAAAAAAATTATTTATGTATAATTATATATAAAAGTACATAATTGTATGAGCAATTTTTTTACATTTTTCAAAACTTGTTTTTTTTTCTAAAATAAACAATGCGAAAATTATTTTTTAAATTATTTTTTATGTTTTTACATTACTATTATTATTTCTATCACACTAAAAAATAATTTTATAAAAGAAAGAGGAATGTATGAATGTATGGGAATGAATGTGAGGGATATATGGACGTATTTCATATATGATTATACATAGTTATGAATATTTATATACGTTATACATATTTATACATACTCATGCATGAAAAATTGTTTACAATCTATAATTCATCAGAATTCAGAATAGTATATTATTCTGGTTATCACTTTATATCTAATATAATATGAAAAATATTTAAAAAATTAAAATACGTACATGTCATAATATGTATCTTTACAAAAATCTAATATTTTAATACTAAAAGACAATAATTATTTTAAGTATTAAAAAAGTATTGAACACTATTGTTTAATACTTTTAGTACTTTAAATAAGCAATTAATTATTATCTTTCATTAATAAATTGGCTAATATATTAAGTTTCTGTAAGAGTTATGTATATCAAAATACATGACACATGTTATTATACAAATAGAATTCTATTCTTGACATACGATATAAATGTTAGATTATATATGATTTTACGATTGATTTCTTGAAAAAGTGTGTGCATCTAATTTTTAAAAAAGTTAAAATATTTAATCAATATTAAATCTCTATAAATCTCTATAAATATTAAATCTCTATAAATATTTAATATCTATTTGTAAAAAGGATATAAATTTATGTCTGAAAGAAATACAATTTCTGTTCTTATATCTTTTACTATTTACTGCTATTATCATCATAATCTTATTGCCTCAAAGTATTGCGCGTAGGTTTTTCATCGACTAAATTCGCAGTGACTCGTGATAACGCAATGGTTCTGACGGCAAACGCAATTTGGGAGCATGATGACGTTTTAACTACCATATAACGGAAGCAATGAGCATAACACCCCTTGCACGAAATACACACACACACACACACACACACACACACACACACACACACACACACACACACACACACACACACACAAAC
>Ga0157363_1006067_pt1 | contig 11340 bp, 6 predicted proteins | sample AttsexASBM1_FD_111477 | JGI IMG/M metagenome (GOLD analysis project Ga0157363, IMG submission 111477) | Fungus gardens microbial communities from leaf cutter ant in Ribeirão Preto, State of São Paulo, Brazil - Atta sexdens ASBM1 | ecosystem: Host-associated > Fungi > Mycelium > Unclassified ...
TAAAACATTAACGCAATAATTATTACTAATTGCGTATAATTACTATATCACAAACACTTATCGTTACATCAAATTACTATTATTAATAATCGATATACATATCTTATTTATGATTTATATAGAGAAACGACTCATTCATATCATTTTACTTTGAACTGTACCGATCGTGACTTATAATAACACCAGTTTATATCCTAGGTTGAAATTACAATAAAACGTCGTTCATTATTAGCAATTACAATAAAACGCCCCTATACAAATGTCGATCACCAAGAGTATGAAGTGGATCATGATACGTTTGCGTCATTACTTTCGCTTATCATGAATCATGTTCTCACAATGCAATTTAAGGCACATTAATCTTGAATACGAATTGCCGCTTAAACATTGTCTACAGTAGCTACAGTCGATATTATTTCTCACGATATACGTTCCAGATAATCATCATGAATCGTAATAAATTAAGGTATCCGCATATAATAGTAATACAAAATAAAAGATGAGATCAGATTTTGATAAAGGAATTAGGCTCATTGTTCTGTTTACAATAAATTACAATAACTGAACAAAAATAGCTTTTTTAACAAAAATAGCTTTTAGGCAATAGTTTGCTTTTTGTATAACAAATTTAGTGACAATAAGTGTTTTGTTTTAAAAAATTTTATTTTGTGTAAGCTGTTTGGAGCATGAAATGAACTTTTCCATATTGTTTAATTTGGTGAAAAAAATAATTTAATTTAAAAAATATATTAAACGTCTTTATATTGTATCAATAAATGTAAAAGCGACTAGCTGCTTTACCGGTTACCGTCGTCCAAAGCAGTTCAGAGAAACACCGTTCCTTTCGAGATTCTCTCTGAAGAATGAAAATACTCGTTCAATGTTATCAAGCATTCAACTATCTTTAATTTAATTTTTAAACATTAATGACTAATAACTTATATAAAAATATTGAATACTTAATTCAAAAAACGCCACAAAATAATAATTTAATTGGATGCAATTAAAACGTATTATTTAAGTCAATTTAATCTTTTACGTTTAAAAGTTTCGTTAACTTCTAAAAATCGGGATATCTTTAAAATTATTCTCTTCTGATTGCGATATGTAACGCTGCGTAGGTAGTTCGTTTTAAAGATGAAACGAATATCATATATAAATGTCAAATAACTGGCTTGAGATCCTCTCACTCTAACTCAATTAGATGATAGGAAATTTCATAACAGAATTACTAACCACGAAGGATAAGCATAATGATGACAAAATTTAAATTATTAGTTTGACCAACGATTTTATTTTAAAAATGAAAATCTCTTAGTTGAAATTAATAAATTAAATGTCGTAATTTTTTATGGAATATTTATAAGGATGCGATAAAGGTAATTATATACGAAATCTGATCTGTCTTCTTTATCATACCAACGATCATCGAGAATTTAATTTTATGTCATGATTAAATATCAAGTTATAAATGTTTATTGAAACGAAGAAGAATTCTTCAATTTATGTAAAAGGAAGAAAGCCTTAAACCGTGAATATAATTTAAAGTCCGTCAAAGCTCTGACATTTAAGCAAGCTACCAGCCTTCTCCTGTTACACTACGGCGTTCGTGATCTTAAGACTTTACGGACCGCAATATTTTTTAATAAAGGGCAGTGATGTCGTTTACGCTCCGCGTAATTGCCTTAGATGGAACGGTTTCGCGAATTAAGGCGAAGAGGAGCGGCGGGAAAGATAGAGGAAGCGAAAGGACTCCGGTGGACCTGGAAAACAGACGAAAGGGGAAGTAGACTTCGCGGCCAGCGCGCGATCTTTCTCGATGCGACAAGACGATGGCGAAGGGGAGAGACTCTTACTTTCAGCCTCGACGTCGCGTGCGCTAATGGCGCGATTGCATAACTGTTCCCGTGCTCGTACCGGAGACGAGCATGTAAGTCGTTGCTTCAAGTCGTGAGTCAAGTGGCAAAGCCAACGTGCGCGCTCCAACCAAAGTGGGTCGTGCAGAAATTAGTCGCGGATGCATTGACTTTACCTCCGACAACTGCACCGCAATGGCGCCAGGGAAGCTTCTACCGCAATGAAACTTTAGGATTGTAATAAAAATCGGAATAGGAATAGGACAAGGAACAATCAAAGATCGATCGATCACCCTTTCGAACTTCTTCATTCCGTTATACCTTTGATGCATCGTAGGAATTTATTGTAAATTGATACAATGAAATAAAGCAAAGGATCTTCTATTATCTTTTTCTTTGCGTTTTGTCTCAGGAGACTCTTTGTCAGATTTATATCTAAGTTAAAAACTCATATAATAAATCGCAGTTTTATTCTTCTTTACAAGAATGTATGTATCGAAAGCAATGTAATTTTATTAAAAATCGCTGCTACTTCCGCTTGAAAATGATAATTTTACACTTAGCAATATTTCCAAGATTTTATGAGAAAATTTGACTCATAAGATCATGATATCGATGATAATTAAAATTATGGAAGATATGTATGTGAATAATATTCTGCGTAATTGTATCCGATGCAAGTTTTTATTGAATGCTTCCAAGAAGGAATACTTATTTCCAGTTTCGTTATAATCATTTAATTTTCCGGATTGAGTTAGTAATTTTTCTGAAGGGAAAAGTTATAAATTATTCCCTTAAGAATTTACTCACAACAAACTTTCATGTTTCCTCGGAGAAATTAGAGAAATGTAGGATAATGAAGGTCGAAGTAATGAATTTAATTAAACATTAATTATATCGAATTTATTCTTAAACGTCTTGCGATATATGTGATTATTCTTGAAGAATTAAGATGAGATTGAAAGTGTAGAGTGAATTACGATCAAGGTTATTGATTTGGCGGAAATTCGTTGCCTCCGGAAATTGGGTCGACAAACTTATCATTTAATTTCATGCTGTCGATAGAATGCAAGGACATTTATCAATTACGAGTAGAAAAGAGCAAAAGTCCAAGATGTTTTAAGAAAAGCTTTAATCTTGATGATTTTCTTGTTAAATAACATTTTCCTTTTTTGTATCTATCCTTTATTTTTCAAATAATACAACATCATACATACATATTGCGTATATAATATTAACAAAGTATGCAATGTATATGTATTTATACAAAATTACAAGAAGTATTAAGCCTTATTTATTTTTGTTTGTTTTTGTTATTTATACAATCTTCTCAGTTTAACTTCTTAATTTGAAAAACTGAAAAAATTGAATAATTACGCGAATTTTAACATTATTTTTGTATGAATTCTTATTTTCTTTATTTTTTCTAGAAACTTTTTTAGGAAAAAGGAAGAATATGGAAAAAGTAAATAAGTACGTAAGGCGCAATTACTTTACATTAATATTTATTTCGTTTCCGTAAAAAAATACATATACTTTGCTAATATCGGTACAAAAGTAAGACAAGCAAGTTGCTCTCGAGCGAAGATCGCTAAAGACGAGTACATCCCTACTGGTCATTCGTTCTTCCTAACTGGCACACGTCGCCGTGCCGCGTCCTCGTTGCGATCGGATTCGAAGGTACGATGGTCCGGTACGCGATCGTCTACCAGAGATTCGTCCCCGATTCCGATCCAGGTACAAAGTGGCAGATATCGCTGCACCGCACGGCAACGTTTCGGATCGGTAACCTTCGTAACCTAAGACAATCCTCACGGCTATCCGTCATCGTCGCAATGAAATCTTTTGCACGACGATAATGGAAAACCAGCCGGGAGATAACGATATTAGTGATGACCGTAACCTAAATCACCACCTACGTATCCACTCTCATATCCACCAGCGTAATAGCCGCCATGTCCATGGTGCTCGTGATGAACGGGCACAGCCACCGGTACTTTAACTGGGTAAGGTACAGGCTTCTCCACGGCGTAAGGCACAGGCTTCTCGACAGGAACGGGGTACGGCCTATCGACTGGAACCTTGACTGCTACTGGCACAGGTTTTTCGACCGCGTAAGGTATTGGCTTTTCTACTGGATACGGCGCCGGTACCGGTACTTTAATGTGGACGGGCACGTGCTTCTCGATATGCACGGGGTACGGCCTGTCAACTGGAACCTTCACGGGGTAGGGAACTGGCTTCTCGACTGGGTAAGGCACGTGCTTCTCAATGTGTACGGGATAGGGTACGGGCTTGGGTACAGGAACGGGACGGTCAACTGGAATTTTGACGGGATAAGGTACGAGTTTCTCAACTGGATAGGGTTGGGGTACGTGAACTGGAATCTTCACCGGTACCGGAACTGGCTTCTCGACAGGGTACGGATGCGGCACTGCTACTTTTACCGGAACATGAATATGCTTTTCAACTGGATAAGGCTGTGGTACGAAGACCTTGACCGGGACAGGACGGTCGACTGGTACGTGCACCGGATAGGGAACCTTCTTCTCCACTGGGTACGGCTGGGGCACATGTACGGGCACCTTCACGAGGACCTTGACTGGATAAGGCACGTGCTTCTCAACTGGGTACGGTTGTGGTACGGCCACTTTGACGGGGACCGGTACGGGCTTCTCAACCGGATAAGGCACATGCTTCTCCACAGGATAAGGCACGGGGACGTTCTTCACAAGGGTCACCGTCTTTATATGCTCATGATGACCACCGTCAATATATCCTCCGCCAAAGCTTCCTCCGTATCCACCATATCCACCGCCTACATCAAGGCCTATGTGTCCACCAGATCCGATGTCGTATCCGCCATCATAACCGTAACCATAACCAAGACCTAGAAGACCACGCTTCTCTTGTTTCTTCTCGGACTTCACCGATTTCTCGATTTTCGCGGTCTCCTCCGACAGTACTGTCGCAACCACGAGGGCAGCAACTGCCACGTAGACCTGAAAATATACGCGTCATTCGTTCTTATATAATGATATATACATTTTACGATGTAAAATAATGCCAGTGTTATGATCAGCGCATTCAAGACCGATGGCGCAATCTTTAACTGAATGACGCACATCGAAGAATTGATTGAAAATATTGCATCCGCAATGTTGAACTTTTCTATCAATAACGTATGCAATAATGCACAAGCGTGTCTCCGATATCGCGTGTTACAAAATGTAAAAAAAGTACAATTAATTTTATATATATATATATATATGCGAAGGTATGTTTTAAATAATATTCTAGATTAATATAAACAACCACCTATCATCTCGATTTAATAAATCCATAGGATTAAATACACAAATACATTACCGCACAATGTATTATATTCTTTCAAAATTCTAACAAAAATTTAAAAATAAATAGACTCAAAATGTTGCAATAAAATGTACTGAATATGAAGACGATTCGTTCACTTTGCAAAGTGAATCCGCTTTAAAAATCGATAACCGACATTGATAAAATGCGAAACGTTTGTTTAAAAAAGAGTACACTCCTCGAGCAACTTGTTCGCGAAATCCCGTAATGATTTTCCATATCTACCGCGACAAAGATGCGCATTTGATCTCCCTCGAACGATTCACACCCCGATTAATCCCATTCTCCATCGTTCACTTCTCGCAGGCAGTGTTATCTATCCGGGCCTCTTCGGTGCATGAGGCTTCTCGGACGAACTTCCCGACGCGACACTAGAACGAAAAAAGTCGACGAGCGAAATCGACTACGGCGGTAGACGTACCAGGATTCTCATTTTTGCTCTCGCGATGTTCCAGGTGCGTCCAGAAGTGAACTGGATGCTGATTGCCGTCGATTCCTGGTCTTATATACGCGGCACACTTTCGCCTTCGCCACCCGGAGGCCCATCGGATCCGAGGCCCCAAGTCGTATACCCCCACGTTACACCTCTTTGTTCAGCTACGACGACGACGGTCCCACCGTCCCGAGCGACCACCACTCCCCTTTGGGACAGACGCCCCACTTCTCCTCCCTTAACAAATACACGAGCCACGAAGAAACACTCTTCTCCTTCTTTAACGAACAGGTTTTATTCTCTTCCTCCTTCGTTGAATGCTCATACTTGCGATGCCTGACTTCTTTTTTTTCTCTTGACGCATATCTTCGCCAGTACTTTTGCTATGCTTTGGTTTTATATGTTACTTTCTCTAAGAAACGATGGACATACCAATCGTATCATCGTAAACTCCCCTTGGTGTTGGAAGCTGCCGACGTGACATCGATCGCATCCGCGTGTTTTTCCAGTTCAAGCGAATGCTCAGATTAATCCAGTACATTAAAACTCGTTGCATGTAACGTTTACTCGAATCCGTTCTTAACAGATTACAATCCGTTTACCGATTAACCGATAAATCTGTCAGTCTATACGGATATATCGAATAGAAACGCGACACATCAATTCAATAAATTCTCGTTGACTGTCACTGTGCCGTTGGCATCCATGTCTCGCACAAGAGATTTATACATCAATATGAGTTTAATAAAATTTCGTTGAAAAACCAGTTTTGTCAATTTTGGTTACATCTGACGCAATCTAATGATGACGTTTTCTTTCTGGGATTTTCTTGTTTCGAAATGCGATTAAAATGCGCTCCAATCCGAGTTTTAAACTGCGTGTCGTAGTTCCTTGAAGTAGAAGTACCTTGCGACTGAAACGGAAATCGGCAAAACCCTTCCGGGGAATTGAATCGCAATCATCGAAATGCGCAATAGATTGCACGTTTTGCGAAACTTGGTATTTTATTATCGTGAACTATGCACGATCTGTTGTCTGACATCTAACATGGGAGAATTGTATTGTATATTCTGATTAAATTTTATTCATATATCTTTCTTTTTTTTTTTCAAGACTCTTTTTAATTTATCTATGATAAATTTCAAACTACTTATATACGTATGTGCTAGTGTAGGACATTGACATATCCCAACCTGGTTTCTCTGTCAGTAAATTACACTAATTTCTTATCCTTTTCCTACAATTCCGTGTTCTCCTGCAAGAATACATAATTCGCATTCCAGCGTTACGTCTAGTCTTCTCTATGTGTCTTCAATATTGTAAATTTCTCGCTTTCCACTCTGCCGTTTCAAAAGCTTAAAATATTTTAGTGGAGCCGTAGAAACGTTGCTCCTTTTGCTTTATTAATTCACTTATGATTTCCAGATTTATGTAACTCAGATGTAATTCAGATAATCAAGTCTCAATTTATATATTATTAATCATTAATTGCGAGACAGTAGAGAAAATAGCTTCTGGCAGTTTTGTAACAATTGTATTTTTTAATGTAATTGTACATTTAGATCTATAATGAGGAACTAAGGGCAACCGTATTAAAGAATTTCACAACAGTTGCAGATCTACTTTCTCTATTGATATAATATTGATCATAGTTAATTTCAGCCTTAATAAAAAAAAACGAGAACACTTAACTCGACAAATGGTTAAAAACTAGAACAATTTCTTGAATTACACAAAATTTCCTTTCATTTTCATATCTTTCTCGATAAAGTCTGTCGTACGTCAATTGCATTGACGCAACGTAACGTACGTTTCATTCTACGTGCCATTCAATACGTCATTTTTCGTGGCGATCGACTGCAACGGTCACGCGAATCGCGCGCGGATCAACGTCATCCTCTCCCTTTCGCTATTACTGTTCCGTTTTCGTCCTCACCTCGCCCGTGTACGCGGTGCTCAACGCCTCGTAACGGTGCCACGTAATAGCGTACATATATATGTATATATATATATATATGTATATAAATATATATATATAGATGCATACAGACACCTCGCTAGAATTTATCTCCCACCGATCTCGTGGGTGCACCCATTGCTCCCTTTCGTGGGACACGCGATCTCACGTCACGATCTTGCTCAGCCGGTCGACTAGTAAGTTCCGTTTTCCTCCTCCTCTTCCTCCCTCGTCTTGCATGCGGCCAAGTATGTCGATGTTTACCGTCGCATTATCCACGAGACATGATTACGCGACGAAGCTGTATGGTATTATATCAACTTCACCCAGCAAATGATACCGCGTAAAGTTACTCGCGGAAATCCATGGGGTTACAAATTGTTTTTCACGGGCGAAAGCGACGTGTTCCGTAATTGGAATGAAGGAAGAGGAAAAGAGATTCCTTTTTCCATCGAGAGATACAATTTCGCGCGTTTTAATTTATCATGTAACAATGACTAGTCTGGAACAACTAGGACTGGAAGCAAAAGCTCTCTAAAGCGATTTCATAATCTGACACAGAAATATGAATGCCTTACTGTAAATTAGAAAAGACAGTAGAATTTAAATTGAAACCAGAGAAAGTGAATCGACGAGTGGAGCTTTCCAAATTTGAAATGTATTTATTGTATAAAAAATTAGTGATATGTTAATTACAGAAAAATTAAATAAGTTTATATAAAATCTTCTTATTTATTTTCTTCTGCTGTCCTAATTTGTCATCGTTTTTTTTCTGTTTAATTTCGTCATATTTGCTATCATCCTTCCGCTATTAATTATATTAACAAGTGCTCGTAAAAAACAACTTGTAACCCTGTGGATTCTCGCGAGTAACTTTGCGCGGTATCATTTGTTGGGTGAAGTTAATGTAATATCACACAGCGTTGTCGCATAAGATAATTACATTTTATGGATAATGCGCCGGTAAACATTGACATACTTGGCTATCTGTGATTTTAATAAAGTCATAAGGTTACCGTTTTCTGACTAAAAAAACCGCATCTGAATGCTCGAAATCGTCTGACGACGCTTGTCATTTAAAGCAAAGGTCTCGGCTCCATTTAACCGTGTAACCCAATTTAATAGCTTTTTCTTGCGAGACGATTCTTTCCCCTTGAATACCGATATGACGCCTCGCTTTGACTCTCCCGCATTGCTATTTGGATGTGCTCGCCTACCCGTGAAATGTGGGTAAACAAGAAAGGTTAATCGATAAAATTTGTTGGTAAAAACAGCCGTAATTGCGAAATCAGGTGGCTGTCTTCTCGCAAAGAATTTCGTAATGTCATAAAATTTATATCGAATTTTATATTCCAGGGTCTGATCGGATTATCCGATCTTACTGCATCTGAATACTGACTTCATAAATATCATCTCTCGCAATTTCGCGTCTGTATACCGAAAGAGCAAATTAACGATCACTATAATTAAAAGTACCATAATTAATAGACGCACAACTATTTACGCCGGTTATAAAATCGATTAGAAAACCAATGCCGTGCAGAATTCTATTTCCCAACAATCCCAATATACAGTAATGCATCTGGGATAGTTTACGTGGATGATCGCATAAGCTGCGCGTTCCTTCCTGAAAACTCTATTTAGCCTGGGAAATCAGATTTCATTAATTTCGTCGATGACTTCATGCACGCACTGATAGTCGCAATATATACATATGTATACATGTACGGATGTCACGAGTGTTACAACACTTTCGTACGTTATTTTCGAACGACGGGAGACCCGGTCAGCGAGCGAGAGAATCATGGAAAGTGGAAGTGTCGGAATAACGACCGCAATTCTGAGTCGCGGTTCCCCGGGCGGATCGCCTGGACGGTATTACGTAAAGGTCGTTGCCGATGAAGAGTCTCGGTGAAACGACGGCATGCTTACTGATTTATTGCTAAGCATTCTCTTTCTTTCTCTCTCTTTCTCTACAGTTACCTGACAGCAATGACGGTCTACACGCTCGATGAAAGCGAGAGTACTATCTTTACCATCACATTACTAGATCCATAGAAACCGAGGTTCTCCGTAACCTCGCCGACCTTATTGACACTGGCCTTGAAAGCGACCGCTTCAAGATGCACGAAAATTGACATTGGATTAGCGCATCGTCTATCTTTAGAACCGTTTCGACTTGAATCTAGACTAGTCATAAATAAGTAATCGAATCGCTCGATATAATTTCTCTCTCTGATGCTTTATAAAAGACGAAAGATGCTCGCTATATATAATATATTAGGATAATAATTTATATATGCATATGATATATTAGGATAATAATTTACGTTATACAATATATATTAGAATAATAATTTATAGATATTAAAATATACCATTTTCCTTATAAATTTCATATAATTGTTATCAAACTTGTATAATTTTCGTCGAAACGTCTTTTTTTCTACCTTTCGCGAATATTTTGTTAACATAATTTTCAAGTCGCGCTAATATCTTTTAATATTGTATATTATAAAGTTCAGTTTCAATTATAAATAAATTAAATAAATGCGACAGAAAGACATTCGTTGATGTAATGAATGGCCGTTAAATTTTCACATTAGAGTATACTCATCGAATTGTTTTTATACTGTAATATTTCTTTCCGCTCGAATACAAAAAAAAACAAAGCTGATTCAACATTTCATTAAGTATGTCGAAACATACTTAATGCGTAAAAGGTATGATATAAGTTAATTAATTTCTCCCATATTTTACAGGAATTTCGTGGCTGGGGTCCTGCAATTCCAATTGTATCGCGCACTATGCCAGGTTGCGGGTCAAAGATCCGAAATCGACAATCCGAGGAGGCCGCTGCACAGATGTGACTTTTACAGAAAACCCGAGGCCGGCAGGATCTTGGGGTGAGATTCAAAAAAATTCAATAAATTATCGTGCACTTATAAAACCGGACGAAGCCGGCAATCATCTCTGCGTAATTTTTTTACGCCACGTCTTGCGCAAATTCATTTTGTATGAAAAGCCGACGTGTAGGCGTAATAAAAGCCCGCGTCTTTTAATAATTGGTATTTAATCAGCATGTACTCCGAGTACATGCTTTCGCAACGGCATGTTTCTTTATGACACGAAAACGAATGCGATGAGATCGATGATCGATCGCGATCGACTTTGTCGAGTTCGCTCGTGGACGCTCGAAAGAGCGAGCGTTTCTCACGCGCTTGCATATCGTAATTTTTTTTTGCAATTGAAAAAACTGCGTCGCTAGTTCGAGCTCCCTTATTTTGACGTCCGGCAGGTGATGCGGGTGCGCAAAGCAAGTAAAACCACAAGTACCGCTTTACTGGTTAAATGGTATACTAAAATATTGTAAAAAAGTACATCGGTGAATACGTAACCAGTAACTCGTTTGACGCCGACGGATGTTTACGTATAATATAATTGAAAAGAAACGATATTGATGCAGAATTTTTTTTTTAATTTACGTGACACAATATTTGAGGAAAGGATATTTGCAGAGGCGTGTGGCATTGCATTATAATATAAAATGTTCGCGCATTTCTGAGAAGACTGAAGATCATCTGAATAAACATTGAAATTAAAAAAACTGCCGTGTAATCTAGGTCGAATAAAAAAATGTAGATCACGGAGAATGTTATATCGAGAGAAAGGAGCAGAATGAAGGAAATCGCTCAATGATACACGTAACTTCATCATTA
>Ga0157363_1006068_pt1 | contig 11339 bp, 8 predicted proteins | sample AttsexASBM1_FD_111477 | JGI IMG/M metagenome (GOLD analysis project Ga0157363, IMG submission 111477) | Fungus gardens microbial communities from leaf cutter ant in Ribeirão Preto, State of São Paulo, Brazil - Atta sexdens ASBM1 | ecosystem: Host-associated > Fungi > Mycelium > Unclassified ...
TACTTACAAAACGCGTATTAAATTGTTAAACTTTGTGCTAGTACTTTTAAATTATTTGTTTAATAAATAAACAATTATTATATATGATGTAATAGATGCAGGATAATATATCATGTAATTGAAAAATTGAAATCAAACTTCGAAAATTTGATTTTTTCAAAATTTGGCTTTTTCAAATTTTAGACTACTGTGCGACATTTAATTTTGTCGTCTGTGAAAATAGAAAGACAAGAGGATGCCGTTTCGCTCTCGTCGGGCAGTTATAACACAGTAAAGACTGAAGAGTCTCCGCACAGATAACCAATTATCCGCAGAGAGGGGACCGAAATACGACAGATGCGTCCCGACGCGATTCACCGTGATGGCGCGCCGTCACAATCGTCGGATTAGCGCAAATCCTCATGGATCGGTTAGATGCAATTAAGTGCATCGTGCGTGGACAAGAACGAAATGTTCGCACAGATTCCCGCGAGACTTGTACTTGAACTCTCGCACGCAAATGTTACTACTCCAATAACAAAGGCTGCTTCTTCCTTGTTTCTGCTTTGTATTCAAAAATGAAAACTTTGAGAGCTGAAGTTAATATATTTCATTAAACATTATTTTTTTCATTATTTTATAATATGTTTCATTCCCTATTCGTTAATCAAATGTGCACATTACAATTCAGCAAATAAATAAATATTTTTGTCACTATACTTTAATGTCAAAATGGCAAGTAATGTTAGTTTGCTGGGAAATAAAGGGTGGAGAGGAAAAGTAGGAAAAAGAGAAAGAAAAAAGAGGAAAAAGGGGAGAAAGAGAAGGTGAGAAAGGATAAGGATCAAAAAGGAGAGAGAGAAAGGAAGAGAAAAAGGAAAAGAGGCAGAAAAGAAAGTCATATACAATGTCGAAATTAAAGAGAAATTATCGGTAACGCGAATCATCCGGGGTTAATATCGAGTTAAACATTGAGCCATGTGGGCAAAGTTGAGTAAACTCATCCTATAATGCCGGACTACAATGTAGAATGGTGTAATGTCGAATCCGCCGGGGGCCCATCGAGAGCTAACCGAAGAACCGCCGCTATACGGCCGCCGTTGCCGCATCGGCGACGAGTTATATCCGGATATCTGAACCGGTGGTAAAGCCGGTAGCGCTCGTACGAGGAACTATTACTGTCCCTTGGGAACGACCATCCATCTCCATCGGATCCTTCTCATGCGCGAGTCGGAATCGGCCGCTTCGGTCTCTCGCTTGTCCCACTCCACGTTAGGAATACGCAGGCGCATGCAGCACTCGATATGCTAGCTATTAACCCTCCATGCGTGCGTGCTTTTTGAAAAATGAACAGGCTCGGCTTCGTGACTGAAATGTAAAGTGGCGTACCCGACGGCCCTCGAAAGCCGAAACCGATGATATCCGCGGTATACAATTCTTTTCCCATCACGGATTGAGTTGCCAGACTGTTAACGAGTGCGTCGATGAACTATTGTGCGCGAAGGATATTTGACCATAACGAATATTGTTATCTCTTCAATGCTCTTGTATATCATATAATCTCTTGTATCGTAGAAAATGAAATCGCATTTATGCCCAACTTGTTTGATTAAAATTATACTCATTAAAATTTTACTAGAATAATTATTTTGATACGAAAACCTCGAGGAGCAGCAATGAGTACGCTTAAGAAATCACATTATCAAAATGCCATACTATCGTTTAACTTTACATAACTCAAAATGTAATGTCCAATAAAAAAAAATTAGATAATAAATAACATATTAAAATACACATACTATAGTTATGTAACAATATGCTCAAGTTTAAGAAGAATGAGGAAGCATGTGTAATCATATAAATGCTAAAGTGTATCTTAAAAACATTTCGAAATGTTTGAAAATAAAAATGCTTTATAATAAATACTGATTATTGTGTATTGGTATATTAATGTCATGATATAACTATTTAGTGAACACATTAAAATAATTTTATAAGTAATCACTAGAATTTATTGCTTATAATAGCGAAGATATGAGGATCCATGACATCTACACTACATAATATTACTACCTTTTTCTCTAAAAAATCTCTAATAATTCATTCCTATTTGTTCAATTCCTGTGAATATAAATAATACATTCCATAATCAGGCTACTCCTCACCCTGATGAAGTGGTTTGCAAAGTTCACGAAACGTTGATATTCCAAGAATGGACCTGGACACGAAGGAAACCCGCGAAACGCATAATCTTTATATAGAAAGCACCCGTGGAAGCCTCATTCCATAATAATCATTGAAACTTCGACTCACCTGTATATTAGCTTTCGTCTAACACTCCTCTTGAAAAAACCACTGCAGCCGTTGCAGGCAAGTATTCCATAATGTTTGCCGGAACTAGTGTCGCCGCAGACCACGCATATGAGGCCGAGACTACGTGGTGGTTTGCTGCCATGCTGTGGTTGCTGTGGCTGCTGTTGTTGTTGTTGTTGCTGCTGCTGATGCTGTACCTGACCCAACAAATGTGGATGACCGTTCCCAAGTGCAGTTAAATACGGTGACCGGGCTAGAGGAAAGTCCGTCGGCATTCCTCTGCAGAGGGGTACCGGACATTCTTGAACCGATCGGGAAGCATAAGGATCGTGGCTTGACGTAGACCCCGTCGCTCCCAACGGACTGTAACGTTCCGGCAAACCCGGAGAAATGACGCTGCTCTCGCCGGAATCTGGAATGCGAATTTATTTATATAATTTTTGTAATAATTAGGATTTGATAAAAAAGAGAAAAAGAAATATTGGTGGAAAAATTTCGCTGAAACTATTTCATATTTTGGAACACTTTTCAACGAAATTTCAGCAAAATTTTAGCATTTCAGAAAAATTTCAGTTGAAAAATTTCAGTTTCATCGACTTTTAACTGAAAAATTCATTTTCAGCAAAATTTTAGCAGTTCAGCAACAAATTTCAGCAATTTTTCATTTTATATTAGCTGTGAAAATTTCAGTAAAATTTCAAAAAATTTTCAGCAATTTTGCTGAAATTGTATCATTTTTACCGAAATTTCAGTAAAACTAATTTCCAGATTTAACATAATTATGTACGATCATATAACCGTACTTGATCAATCATACAATACATAATCAATTTAGAATGATACTTGGTGAAAATTTCACGTATTTGTTTGCCGATCTGGCTAGTACCAAATATTTAAAAAATCATTGTAAAAAATAATCTCTGTAAACAAAATTTTTATTGCAATTGGATAAAAAGAACACATGTCGATGGACATCTTGTAACATAAAATTTGACATTAGAATGTCAATATTAATAATAGTCCTATTCAACAAAGAAAATTTGCAACAATTGCAAAATGGCTCTATTAGTATGAATAATGAATCGAATGCTAAAAATGTATGTATGAATGTATACAACTATGTACGATCATGTATCGTGCAAAGAGTTCGATATGCTACTGTATGGAATTATATATATATGATCATGGATTGTCATATAATAACTCGCATATGTTCATGTATGGTTCCATACAAATCTGTACGTGAATGTATATAACCATGCATGAATATACCACACTTAACCATTCATTATAATATAATAGCATTCAAAATTATACATTATTTAGTGTATGACTTTGTGTGTCCATGTATAATCATGTATAATCATATATGGACCATTTGTTCTCGGGCTTATTTTAAATGTATATTAAGATTTAAGAAGAAAAAATGTATATATTACTTTTAAGATTTGTAAAAACAACATAAAAATATCCTATTTGTTTGATGAAAATATAGAGGCCAGAATTATAATGTCTGTACATTTTTTAGTAGTTCATCAATCAAATTTATGTTGATATTGTTGATATTGTTGTTATGTTGTATATTGTTGAATTATTGCACTGTTATGCCATTGCGTCTAAGAGTTCTTTTATCAATTTCTAATTAAATTAATACGATCAACTCAGAAGTGCCAACAATAGTTTAAAGTATCAAGACGTAAGTATCTTCTTTCTCTTTCTCTTCTAAGATAAATTGTATTTAGTTATCTCGTGCAATCGTGATGATTGCATGTGTCCATCGATTAGTATTAAGGAGATCCTAAAATTATCTGTATTACCGACTAAACATAATTCTTATATAATAATTTTTATATAATAATTATTTATTTTTTCCTCTTTTACAAATTTGAAAATTTTTTTCCAGGATTAAAGTATACGCATTAATACGTGTCTGTGAAGTGGAGTTTATGCCGAGAACGAAAAAAAATTGTTTAAATCGAGATCTTTTTAAATCGAGATCATTTCTTACTCCAATATGACATAGATCAATATCCTAGCATTTGCTTATATAAAAGCTTTGCAATCTTGCGAAATTGTAGTCCACAGACTAGTAGTTCATGAACAAACAACATAAATTTTCTTCTTAAAGGTATTCAAAGTTCAAAATGCGTGTCTGAACCAGGATAATCGATATTTTCAATGCTTAAAAAAAATATATGAAAAGATCTTTCTTTATTTTTTACTGATTGAGGACATGCAAATTAGAAAAAATATTACTTTTTTGTTAAATATATACAATATAAATTTGTTTTTATGGATTCGTGACAGTACATTAATTTCTTATTATTTATTACTATAAGTTACAATCTGTCTAAATTAACGAGTTTGGTATCAAAAGGAATTGAACTCAAAGAACATGTTAATTATACAAATTATAACTTTAAACGATCTGTATCAATAATAAAAGGATTCAATACGAATACAGAATTAAGTTAATAAGAAATAAGTTAATGTATATTGTCTCCATATAGGTGTCGCCGTATCGAAATTTTTTAAAAAGGAACTTCCAAGAAGAAATTATATCGAGATAATTTGCAATTGGTAAATTATTGTTGCATTCTTCAATATTAATACTCATGAATTTATTGTTATCTTGTAGTAGATTTAATACAATTGCAGAAACTACAATTCAACAATAGTAGCCTTTGAATTTTCTCAGGGAACGTGTGATCGTCAGAAGTAATGAAAAAATTATTGTAATTCAACACCCACTTCATATTTTCTCATTTTAGATCGAAACATCGAATAATTTCGTACTTTTATTAAACGCATTTGTGAAGATATTTGCACGCAAATTACAAATATAAAATAAAATTGGAATTGTTAATAATATTAGTTTGATCCTTGCGCAATTTAATTGAAAATATCGTTCGATTGTTAAATTACCTCGCGCTTACCTGTGATTATAACTTTAATTACAGTTTTAATTATAACGAGCTCCAATTTAGTTGAATTACTTATGGCATTTACATATTTCTATTAATTTAATTCATTACATTTTCAATGAGACAAAAAGGCAACAGTTTTTAACAGTTTTTAACATTATAATTTTTTACAATTTTGTGCATAATATAAAAATTAGTTTCATTTATTACATATTAAATATAATTACTTTATTTTGAACGAAATCAATATAATTCTTTATATATCGTCATATCGCGACTAAGCGGAAAAAAATAAAATCGGATTATTTCCTCAACTGCAGTTATAGATATCTAATTGTGGCAATTCATTATCTTTTTCGATCGCAGAACCGCTTCTTGGCAATACGATGAAAGGCTCGAGATTTATGATCAAAATATCATTTTTCCACAATCAGTTCGGCGTTTTCATTTCGAGCAGTCGACCGTTACTTTCGACTTAATCCCAGAAATCCCTTTCGCAGTTTCGGGCGACCAACCCTAGCCAGGGTAGATCGTAAAATCCCCGCTACATCCTTGATTGATTTCGAAGAACAAGGGTCGGCAAATATCTGATCGCACATCAAATAATTGTGCATACCATCTAACATTTACTAAAAAAAAAAAATATTTTATTGACGAGCGGCGAAATCCTCTTAACATTTCTTTTAAGCGAAAAATTTTACACGAAGTGTATGTTTGTATCTATAATACGTATTCATCTATAAAAAAAAGTGGAGGTTATGACCAAGAGTAAATTCCTTCATAGGAAATTTCATTATAGTAACTTGAATAGTCTTTTAAAATAAAGGGATACGCTAAGAAATAAGTACGTAGCCTCGCCACGAGATGGACACCCTATTTGTAAGAAAGAAATATTGGGTTGTCCGGAAAGTTCGTGCCGATTTGGAAAATTGAAACGCAGAAGATTTAAATTTTAGTATACATTTAGTAAATTATATAGATTAGTCGGCACGTTCTTTCCGGACAACTCAATATTATTTTATATAAAAAGACGTATGAAAATCGAGTTGGAGTCTTCTGTATTAAAAAAAAATATTTTATTCTTTTGATATCCTCTTAATGTTAGAAAATTTTTCTGACATATGGCCTCAAAAAGGTAAAAGAATATCATATAACTACGAAATGTTGGGTAAATTAGATTTAAGGTTTCTCTTAATAGAAAACTAGAGTTAGAAATTACATTGGCATCATCCTATCAATCCATATAATAAATCTTAAACGAATTTTATTTGACCTCGCGGAATTAACAAAGCCGAAACAAGTTTTCGATCAAGTTTGCGGATGGTTGACAAATACGATTCCGGTGAGATCTCGTGCTTTATTGAAGACACCGGCGGCGGCGTGACTAATAAAATCGAGGTGTGTCGCGTCGCGTCGGTTGGCTTCGCGCTTGGTTCATAGTCTCACAATCCGCGGATTCGATTTCGATTTGAAGAACGAATTCGCTTCTCACATACACGGTTTTCCGCATTAAAAATTAGTTTTGTCTTCATTAAGGGGCAATATTACTATTTGATGTTGATAATCTGTATAAGTAGGAATGATTAAGACTAAGCAAAAGGCTTAAGACCGATTTCATGACGGGTTTCATCTTGAAACGATACGAGTTTAAGAATTGAATTTAAACTGATTGTGAGTATTTGCTAAGGGTGGCTTCTATTATCGAGGAGGCATAACACTGGATCATGTAATCCTCTTTATTATATGGTCATCAATTCAATTATTTCGTCGTATTCTTCGCTATACATTTTCCAGGATTGTAAAAAGTTTTTGTCAAAAGTACTTTAATTGAAACGAACTTACTATTAGACGCGAATAAAAATAGAGCAAAATGTAATCGCTCTGTTACAAAATGATGTTTAATTATGATATAACAATCTAAGTATATTTATGTTAAGTAAAAATGTTTGAAAAATATGTTTGATGTAGTTATATAAATATTCCAGATTGATATTCGTTTATATTATAAAAATGTATATATTGCATACGGACGAAAAGTTATGATAAGTTCCGAAAATTTTAATTGAAGTAATTCTGCAGGTTGATGACGCGTGTTGCCCTACGTCGCGTATTACAGAGGAATCGTCCCTTCATTCATTTGATATAAATATTTATATTTGAGCGCTCTTACTTCCTGAGCTTTTTCCAAACTCATTTCCCGATGTAAATATTGTTTGCCTTCGCAATCCATTGGTAAGCCTTCGGGGATGCAAAGGAAGAACAAAGATTTCCTTAGGGTGCCTGTGAAGCTATCAAATACAGTAACTTTGCGGTTCCGAAAAAGAGATACTCTACCTTTGTCAAAATTTCTCATCCCCTCAACATCTCGAAAATCCAAACCTTATCAGTATTTTCGAATACGTTTGCTACTCAAACAATTTGATTGTTGAAACGTTTCTGATCATTATCAAATCACGTCAGGCGATCGATGTTAATCTTATTGTAATTTAACTCACGTGACTTTGTATAAGCGTACGAGCTTTTCGAACTCGTTAACATACACCCTAATCCTGTCGATTACTAGAATATTCTAAAGTGCTGATTCAATCTTTGGATAAAGGATTTGTTCGATGATAAGATCCTTTTTTGGTAAATAAGATGTTGAGATATGATCGATATATGATGACTATCTTTTTATTCATAAATGGTGACAATCGATTATTATTTAGGTTGTGGATTACATAACTACAGTATTATAAACAATTGTAAAATCGTTATTTCATTTTTAAATTAGTTTCATATATAATATATATATATATATATATTTAAAAAGTACGTACATATATCTCAAGAATATCGCATACATATACATACACGCGATTGCAAATTATGGCATTAAGCTAATCAAATCTCGTTCCAGTGCAATCTGTCGATCGTGCGGGGTTAACTGAAAGGAGAAAAATGATGGCCCAATATAAAATACACACCCACTATAAGCCACCCGCGCCGAGAGTAACGCACGCGAAAGCAGGGGCATCAAATTTCATTAGCATATCAATGCTGGTGGATGGCAAGGCGCCACCTGCGCCCTCGTATTATAGGATCATCGGGAAAAGCTAGAGGGAGTGATTGTGAATGGGACCAGGGATTGTACCAGTTAGAAAGATAAAAAAAATTTGTTCCTCGTTTTCGATTTTGCTAATTTCAACAATACATCGCGAATGCAATAGTAGTAAGCATCTCTTACGCTTTTACTATTTTTACTAAAAGAAACATGTTACTTTATAAATGTTATTACATAATTACTCTTAAAAAATACAAATAAAAAAACAGCTACCTTGCAAAAGTGTACGTGTACACTCATTTTTTAAAAAACCAGAAAGAAAGAACAAATCTTTCATTTGTTATTAAAGGTAACAAAGTAGTGTTACTGAAATCATAATATTTAACGTTGGCATGTAATATTAATACTGTTATTTACCGAGTATTTAATAAATAAATACAAGTTAATACTACAACTATATAGATAGAGGAACATAATGGATGCGTTCAGCAGAACGCAACTGTTGCGCAACTGATAAATTGCAACATTAAGTGTTTTGTTAAATGTTCTTATGATATTAGCTATTGTGAGTAATATAATATTAGCACAGTGAGTATATAAAAGAATCTAATTTTTATATGCAGAAAATATTTCTTACTTATATTATACATAAAATATATTTAAGCTATTATTTATACACATTTTTAATCCATTGACAGACGGTAGGAACTTTTCATGTGCATTAAAAATGTTTATATGAAATTGTTAATTACATTGTCACATACGTATATTGTACTTTCAAGAATAATACATTGGAGACAGCCATTTTGGTCAATGCGTTTTGATTGAGATTCAGCGTAAGTGTACGCTGAGTTTCAATTTGCTGGAAATCAATGGCAATTGCTGAGTGAACATATTGAAATGTTGAATGCGTTTAGGACTGTTCAGTAGACAATCCTAAAATGATTGCAAGCTGTTGCGTTTTACTGAATGCATCCGATGTGCTAATTATATAACAATTATAAACAGAAGTAAAAAAAGGAAGCAGAATACATACATTACATGTATATATAATAAATAAAAATTAATTACACTTAAATAAAGTTTATCTAGATTTTACTTCAGATTAGATAAGATTTTTAATGTCAGAGGTAAAAAATCAGAATTGTAATAAGAAGATATGTATTATATACGTATATATACATGTATATGCGTATTTTGAATCATTGACAATCTGTATACTGTAAAAAATAGCGGTGCGAATTTAACATCATGTGATGTCTATATAATTTTATCATGTTGGTGTTAAATTTACACCAACATAGTGTGAATTTAACATCATGGATGTTAAATCTACAATCATGGTGTTAAATCCACACCATGATGATGTTGATAAATACCAGAGGTTTTAAATCCATTCCACGTTGATTTAACATGATGAGAATAATATAGACACATCAGAGATGTTAAATCGACACCGATATTTTCTAGAGTGTAATAAACTGGAAAATATCATAATTATTGAAGAAAAGATTAGTGAAATGGGCAAAGAGAATCATTCCTCTAAGAAACGACGGATTGCGAAGCAAATGGATAGAATGCACACAGATTCACCCCGCGATGGACTTTTATACGAGTTACAGTCGTGGGGTAGGATATAAATGGAAAAAGAGGGTAACACGTAGGCAACGCCATTATACCATTAGAATAATCAAATCTCGGATGACCCGACGCGAGCGGAAGGAGAAGAATCGCGCTTTGAAGCAAGTTTACGCATTACATTACGCAATATTACGTATTACATTATGCCGTAAAAGAAATGTCGCGACAATATTAAGAAAATTAGACTGTGAAATATATATCTAAACATCTTCAATCATTCAAAAATTGCAATATATATGTACATACATATACATTTATCATTGCTTCTTTTCCGATTGACAAATCTTTTTCATTTAATTTTTTAAATCTTGTCTTAATAAATCAATATTATTATTTTATTATCATTTATTGATAATTATCTTTATTTTTAGTTTCCACGTGTTAAAAGTGTTGAGATGCGTTACGATGTATTATACATCTACGTATTCCGCCTATCAAATACATGCTTTCTTTTTAACATGCATGATAACGCTTCATATATCATAGTTCACCATATCCATCATCGAGGTTAAATAAAGAACAAAAAATAGCAACAAAAAATAATAATATGAATAATTTACAATAAACAGCTAAATAAATTAATAATAAATTCAATTATTCTTCGCAAAACTTTTATTATACTTTTATTATACTTAAATATTATATTTATATTGGTAGTTAAAATTGTAAGAGCTTTTATATCTGTACATATTGCATATGAAAATATGTATGCTAACACGTGTGTTTGACATACGCTATAAATAAATTTTAAATTATAATAAATTGTTCAACGTTAATAATTCATTAAAAATTAAATAAATAAATCATTATCCTTCCTTAAAGCCATTATCCAATTAATTAAACCACGCCTTTTTTCTGTTCACTTATATTACGCTCCACGTATATACGTACTAATTATTGACAAATATAAATAAAGCACGGAAATGTGTGCATGAAAACTATAAATCAATGTACCATTTAGAGGTTAAAACATTATAAACCTCGAGTTAATTTGATTTTTCTGCATAATATGAAAGCTTTGAAAATTTATTAAATGTTCATATGTATATAATCTTATTATATCTTCAACATTTAAATATACTTTTTGTGTTATCTCACCATGTCTAGCACTCAGTGGACTGGCGGGACTCCGTGGATGTTCCGAAGTCGTTTCATTCTGTGTTTGCTGATGCTGATGATCTTCAGTCGCCGTGACTGTCGCTGCCCCGTTCATAGTGCCTCCTCAAGCATTCGTTATCAGATGTCAAACGCGCTAAAATCGTTATACAACTTCTTTATACCGTGATTTAACGATAAAATTCAATAAAATATAAAATATAAAACATATAAACGTTGTTAAACATGTTTGTCTTGCAACCTAGCGAAACTAACTTATTTTAATATGAAATATCTGTAAAATTAGTCTATGCTTTTAATTTGATCATTTCGATGAAGATTAA
>Ga0157363_1006069_pt1 | contig 11339 bp, 11 predicted proteins | sample AttsexASBM1_FD_111477 | JGI IMG/M metagenome (GOLD analysis project Ga0157363, IMG submission 111477) | Fungus gardens microbial communities from leaf cutter ant in Ribeirão Preto, State of São Paulo, Brazil - Atta sexdens ASBM1 | ecosystem: Host-associated > Fungi > Mycelium > Unclassified ...
GGAATTACTTGCCATATTTGAAGTTTTCAAGATTTGGCAACACTGCTTGGAGAGTCTGAGCTATCCAATCAATGTTGTTATGGATCATAAAAACCTTGAGTATTTTTCTACTACCAAGATATTTGTCAAGTTCACAAACAGTAGACTTAGTTTTTCTCTATTTTATTTTTCATTTTCACTTTTCTTTTTGTTTTATTTTTTATTTTTAGAACAGCTAGGGTTAGGGTTAGAAGTGATCAGTCACACTGTCACATTAGTCACAATCTGATGGTGTGGTCACAACATTAGTCACAAGACCTGAGAAAATAAAGTAGAAGGTTCCAGAAAAAATGATGTTATACAACATGGATACCACATGTTGACCTCATGTTCTACACATGGTCATTTAGGGTAGGGTACACAGTAGTGAGCACGGACCATGAGTAGTAGTATAAAAGATAGACTAGTTTGTAAAGAGATCTCTATCGAGTTCTCTTGTGTTTCTCTAATACAAGAGTTGTTCTTATCTCCAACCCTAAGGAATAAGTTCATAACAATATTAACCTAGAGGTAAGCTGTTATAAGATGAAAGTGTGAACAGACTTTAGAGTTAGGGTTAAGATATAGTAGTAGTAATTATTAGTCTACGATGAGAGAGAGAGAAGGCACATGACTAGGAAGTCACATGACATTATATCATAGGGCCTAGATGTTGTGGCAACCACTAGACACAATGTCCAATGATCTCACTAACGAGTAAACTTCAAAGAAGAAGTATAGTGTGGGATTCACAAGAGAACTTGACAAGGAGTCTCTGCTTAATTAGTGTCCTATTTATACAAATGTGTCTTGGTCCGTGCTACCACTACCTAAGCCTGCCCTATAGTCCATGCTTCGTCCTCATATCTGCCTCACTCCTTACTCAAGGCCACCATGTGTACTTCAGGTGCCCTGACATCATCTTCCAGACCCTTCTACTATGTTCTAGGCCTATGACGTCACATCATGTGACCTGTCATGTGACTTTCTTGTCATGTGCCTTCTTCATTGTCTCTCCAAGAAAAATAAAATAAAGAAAAAGAAAAGTAAAATCAGAAAAAATAAAATAAAATAAAATAAAAAAATGTTAGTGTTCAATGTCCCATAACACTAGAGTGGTCTAGAACAGTCTGGAACAGTCTAGGGTTAGGGTGATGTCAGAGAATATGTTAACAGCATGGTTTTCTCATGGTGTACACATGGTGCACACATAGACAGTGGAGATTAAAAGTATGACATCAGAGCACATGTATATGGCATGCTGGCCTTGAGGTAGATGCATGGTAGATGAGTAATAGACATGAGAACAGGGCATGGACATTAGGATAGGCATAGAGAAGTCATATCACGGACCAAGGATACTTTATATAAATAGTTGGTAGAATACTGTTGTGGTTCCCTGTTGAGTTCTCTTGTGAACTTCCCACATTATATCCATTCTAAGAGATTTACTTGCTTGTGATATCATTTGTCATTGTAATGAGTGGTTGCCACAACATAAATGCAGTGGTCCAAGTATCTTTCTCAGTTCAATCTTGTCATCAGGTTCTGTTCTGGTTGTCTTGGCACCAAACCAGATACTTTCACTAAATGGTGGGACATCTATTCTAAAGGGGAGAATACTGGCTACACTACAGTCAACTCTCACAACTTCAAATTCATCTTCACTTAAAAACAACTTATGGCTTCTATACAAGCTACTGTCTTTCTTTTCCCTTCTCTCCATACAGCTACAGTCATGGATCTGGACACCCTACATCAAGATATCCTTTCAGCCCTCTCTAGTGACCCAACTGCTACAAAACACATCTCCACAGATAACCAGTGGTCTATGGATCCAAATGGTCTTCTCCTCTTTCATAACAAAATCTATATACTATTTGCTGATAACCTCTGCACATGCATTCTCCAATATAATCATGACCACATCATTATCAGACATTATAGTCAAAACAAAATACTAGAATTAGTTTGCCACAGATATTTCTGGCCCAGCCTCTGTGCTAATATATAACAATTCTGCAAGTCCTGTGTCACTTGTATGCAATTCAAGCTACAATGTCACAAGCCTTATGGATCTCTCAAACAACTTCCTATTCCTGAACAACCATGGAATTCCATTTTTATGGACTTTATTGAGAAACTTCTGTCATTCTCTGGGTTTGTCACTATCCTAGTTATAGTCGACTGGCTCACCAAGCAGGCAATCTTTATTTCTGCTCATGATACCATCACATCTGTGGACTTAGCATGTCTGTTCATCCTTCATGTGTTTTCCAAACATGGCATTCCTTCCTATGTCACCTCCGACAGAAGCTCAGAGTTTATATCAAACTTCTTCCGATCTTTAGGCACTGTTCTTGACATGTGGCTTCACTTTACTTCAGACTACCATCCTGAAGGTGATGGACAGACCAAACGTACAAATCAGACTCTCGAGCAATACCTCTATGTATATTGTAACTACTAGCAAGACAACTGGTCTGAACTCTTACCTCTCATGGAGTTTGCCTACAATAATGCTCTGAGTGCTACTACCAGTGTTTCTCCATTCTTCACTAATAAGAGATATCATCCAAACATCACTGTTCATCCTAAATGCAATATTGCTTCCTCCTGAGCTTGTGACTTCGCCATAGATCTCAATGAATTACAGAGTATCCTCAAAGCTAAAATCTCCAAGACCTAATAGTGTTATCAGAAATCTGCTAATGTACGATGTTTCCTTGCTCCTGATTTTAAAGTAGGTGACAAAGTCTTTGTCAAGGCTCAGTTCTTCCAAACTACTCAGCCTTCAAAGAAACTCTCTGAAATATACCTCAGATCTTATGAAATTATTGCCCAGCCTGGTACTCTATCATTCACTCTCTGTCTTCCAGAGTCCATGTACTCTGTTCATCCAGCTTTCCATGTGTCCATGCTCAAATCTGCCATATCCAACTCTTTCTCTAAGAGAATACAACTGGCCTCTGCTCCAGTTATAATTGATGAGGAACCTGAATATAAAATTCCTCAGATAGTGAATTCTAAAATTGATCATTGATGGGCATGCAAACTCCTGTACAAGATGATCTTGCTAGGGTATGAAGACACTAGAAATGAATTAGAATGGATTCCCATATTGGAACTCACCCATGCCTTCAACTTGGTATCCAATTTTCACATCACATATCCCAACAAGCCCAGTCCACTCTCTTTGTTCTGATCACACTATCACACTTGTCCTCTGCCTCCATACATTTTCCAATGGGGATTTCCTTTATTAATTTCTTAGTCTATTCTATCCACTTATCCTCATTAACCCCCAGCTTCCACACACTTTTTGGGGTTTCTTTTCAAAACTTTCAGACTTATTTTCATTTTATTTCTTGATTTTCTTATTCATACATTTAGATCACAAACAACAAATAGAATAAAAAATTAAACTAAAGAAAACAAAACCACTATACTAACTGGAGGTAGATGATGGAGTCTCCTTCTCCTGATTTTTCCTGGGGCCATCCTCAGATCCCTCCTTGTCATCTCTGCTCTTCTCTTTCTCATTCTCTTCTTTCAAGCCTCATTTCCATTTCATCATGTTCCTAATTCTCTCCAACTGGGCCATGTTCCTCTCCTGGCCCTTCACCAAGTTCCAGAGTGACTGTCTGACTCCTTAGTACTCCTCCACAAGCTCTCAGAGTGCCTTTTCAATAGTACTTAGAATCCCACCATATATAGGGATCATGGCCAGGTGTCAAGTTCACAAACGGTGGACTTAGGTTTTCTTTATTTTTATTTTTATTTTTATTTTCTATTTTCTATTTTTAGAACAACTAGGGTTAGGGTTGATCGGTCACGCTGTCACATCAGTCACAATCTGATGGCGTAGTCACAAGACTTGGGAGAATTTAGTAGAAGATTCAAGAATGAATAACATCATACAACATGGACACCACATGTTGGCCTCATGAACTACACATGGTTGTTTAGGGTAGGGTGCACAGTAGTTAGCACAGACCATCTGTAAGACTATATAAGGTAAACTAGTTTGTAGAAGAGTTCTCTATCGAGTTCTCTTGTATTACTCAATACAAGAGTTGTTCTATTACCTTACTCTAGGGTTTTAGTTCATAACACCAGGGGGTTGGTATTGATGTAGGGCTTACACCACTGCTTGAGAATAATGCACCCAGCTAGAGGTGACTTCTTTATGCTTAGATTCTATGATCTGAAATCCCTCAGTGTCCTCCAATAAAGTGGCGTTCTCCACTAGCACCTTGTTCCAGAGTTGTTGGAGGTACTCCAACTGTTTCTTCTTCTTCTTCTCTTCTGCAAGCCTCTGCCTTGGCCTCCATCTCTCTCCTTACCTTCTAAGCTGCATGCTCCACACAACAGGCCTCCACTGCCTCTTCTAAACAAACCAGGAGCTATCACTTCTTCTTATGCCATCACTGCATTTCACATCACTACTCTTTAAGCATATCAGTGTCATGTTAGGAGATGTTGGAGGGGGTAGGGGAAGACATGATGATACAAAAGAAAAGGTGAAAACTTTCTTTTCTATTTATATATTGTTGACTTAGATACCATCATGGGATTCTTTGGATAAACTCAATAGAACTTCAAAGGCTCAGTCCTAAGAGAGGAATACTGTCATATGCAAGTCTACTTGTCCAGAAATTACATCTCTGCGGTGATATTGCCTTCCATATACAAGCTTGCCTTCTATGATGGCCATCTTTCTTGCAACATGCCTCATGGCAGTGATGTAACCATCTGGGTATTCTGTCTTCCATGATGGAGATACTTCTATTTGACTCAGTCTTCCATGACAGAGTCACTTCTGTCAGTATCTCAACACTGAAATCTCCACTTAGGGTAATAGAGACTATACCACTGAAATCCCAAGCATCTTCTATAGTAGGAACTCATATATAAGACTAGTAGTTACACTGTAATTCACTAGTCTGATAATCAATAAAGATAAACTCTTATTGAACTCAATCCCTAGTGTTCAACAGCAATACACCAAATTAGTACTCACTCCCATCTCAAACCTCTTCCTATTATCTGAAGTTGCAACTATGTGGAAGACAGATGGTGCAGCATATAAGCTGAAGCCAAGGTCATTCCACAAGTCCACACATCTCCAAGTCTATCTTGTGGACTTTCAACCTCAGTGTGAACCATGTCTGACAATAGATCAAAGTCCAATGGAAATGAGTGTTGATAGTGGTATATCACTGTTTAACACTAGAGATTGAGTTTACTTGAATATTTGACTATTAAACTAGTAAATTACAATATAACTACTAATTTTATATACAAAAAGATTAACAGGAGATGTTTGGAGGCTTCAGTGATGAAATACTAAAAAGGATCAATAGGAGAATTCCACTGTAGAAGGCCAAGTTCAATAGAAATATTTCTATCATAAAAGACTAAGTGCTTGAAGAGTTCAGGAATGATTGTATCACTACTATAAAGACATGTTACAGAAAGCATGACTGTCATGAAAAATAGGCTTTTATCAGAAATCAAAGAAGGTGTTATTACCACAGAAAACAGTCTCTAGAATGGGTAGACTTGGTATATAACATGAGATATTCTTCAATTTAAACCTCTGCTTTCTTGCAAACTCTGAACTCATCACTAATTCTGTCACACCACTATTCAACAATGCTTCTACTGTAATTCCTTCTTGTGTATCTATCCTCTCCAATCCAATCTTCACCATTACTTCTCTTAACATGTCTCCATTGTCCAGGTTGCAACAAGATGTATTGTCCATTGCTCTTGCAAGCATTGCAAACCTATTGTTACTGGAATCTAATCGAAGACTATTAGATCTCCTTCCCTATTTAAATTATTTTGTTCATTTCTTCCTTCAGTCCTTCTTTGTCCACTGTTCTCACTGCCCCCATATTCCAGTCTTCTTTCTTTTCCAATTCTGTTTCCTACTCCTCTACTCCTACAATGCCAGGCCATGTGCCCAAATCCTCCACAAGTATAGTAATTCCTCCCTCTGTCCACATTTATGGCATAGGGGTTTCTCTAAGCAAACCCTACCTTCTGTTAAGGGCATACTATCACCACATCCATTCTTTCCACTCCCTCCATTGGAGCAGGTCCTGCTTGGGCTTGTTGTTGAGGCATTTCTTGTCTTCTGGGCCATACTTGAGGTTGTGGCTATTGTGTTTCCCCATTATTTTGTCTTAGGGCCTGTTCTCGTCATTCCCTCATCCTTTCTTCTTCTCTTTTGCTTTTTTCCCAATGTTTATCTAGATTAGTGGCATGTTCATACCACTGTTCAATACTTGTGGAAGGTCTTTCTGCCTCTATTAACTTCCTCCTAATTGTTTCATTTATTCCTCTCTTAAACTCCTTCACTAGTAGTCTTCCTTCATACCCACTTCTTCTCACTGCTCTTCTGAACTCTTGTACAAATTCCTCCATTGTTCTCCCTCCCTACTCTAATCTCCTCAACTCTGCCACTTTTACCATCTCCTTAACTCTGCCACTTTTACCATCTCCTCATCTCCTTTTCCAAACTTCTTTTTTAGTTCTGTCAAAAATTCCCCTGCTAATTCATATTCCATTTCTCCTGCCTCCAAATCTTCCAACATATTTTCTTTCCATACATCCACTAACCCTCCCTACACATACAACAATACCCATTGAATCTGCTCTTCCACTGTTGCCTCTCTCATCTTCATTCTTATGTATAGTTTGCATACTATTACAAATCCTGGGACCTTTGATGTTGTGGCAACCACTAGACACAAGGTCCAATGATAACACAAGTGGTAAAGCTCTCAGTTAAGCAGTCAAGTAGGGAAAAACACAAGAGAACTCAACAAGAAGTCTCTGCTAAATTAGAGTCCTATATATACAGAACATGCCTGGTCTGTGCTACCAATAATTAAGCCTGCCCTATTATCTATGCTTTATCCTCATGTTCACCTTATTTCCTACTCAAGGCCACCATGTTGTATACATGTGCCCTAATATTATCTTCTAGATCCTTCCACCATGTTTTAGGCCTATGATGTCACATCATGTGACCTGTCATGTGACTGCAGTGTCATGTGCCTCTTCATCATCCAAAAGGAAAATAAAATAAAAGAGAAAAGAAAATCAATATAAAATCAGAAAAATAAAAGAAAAGAAAAATAAAATTGTTAGTGTTCAAGCGTCCCATAACACTTGATGGAGTCCCATTGAACACTTGTGGTCTTGCTACCTCAGTGCTTGCTATCATTCCTCCTGCTCCTCCTCTTACTTATACTATTAGTGCTGCAATTTGCTCTTTGAGCTGCCTTATAATGGCAGAGTAGTCGGGTTGACTCATATTGTAGTAACAGGAGGAAGAGTTGATTGGTGATAGTGATATATGAGGAGATGGTGTGTCTAGGGAAAGTGCAGAACCTGTGCTGGTCTTGCCTTCTAATTTGTACTCTGATGAAGAAATCTCTGTAGGTGTTAGTGAGCCCTTTTCTTATCCCATCTTATACCATTTACTGACTACTTCTTCTACTAACTACAAAAACTAGATAATTTTGGTTTAAGAAAACTGTTATTCCTCTGCATAGACAAGTCACAAATGGGCCTGTAGCACAAGGTTGATACAAGAAAGAAGTATCTAGCATGTCTACACAAGGTGATATGTCTGAAGTGCACCAGTAGGCTTTGGTACACATAAATAGCTAAGCTTTACCTGCTTAGCTAATATACCTCTTGAGCCTAGGGTCTAGCTATATTTTTTGACTAAAGAACAGTATTGCTCTTTAGTCAAGGATGAGTTAGAAAGTAAGGAAAAGAGGGCTCAGTGTTGAGCAGTCTTTTTTGAAATGGTAATTAAGTTCTAATGTTATAACTTAGACTCTGTGTTGAGTAAAAGACACACTCTTATAGAGAGTAACACAAGAGAACTCGATAAAGTTCCTACTACAATCTAGTCTATCTTATATATCTTTTGGTGATGGTCCATGCTAAGTTAATTCTAACCTACCCTAAAGACCATGCTTCATCCATGAGGCCAACATACCTTTGTTATGCTATATAACTTCATCTTATTCCAGAATTTTCTATGCCCTTCTCTGTATCATGTGACCATGTGACTTCTGTGACCATTTCATGTGACCTGTGATGGTGTCACACTTTTTCTTCCTCTTCCAAATAAAAATTAAGAGGGAATAAAAGGAAAATGAGAAAAAATAAAATAGAAACTAAGTCCATCATCTTTAATTCTGACATACTTGCTAAATACTTTAGCTCTCTTCTAATCTAGTTTTTCTATTCTGAACTATTTCTGATTACTTAAGTATTATCACTCTCTGCTTATATAAACATAATTCTGGCACATCAGAATGAACTCATTATTATATAAAGTAGTTGTTATCTTCAGGAATTTCTATTCTATTTTATTAAGATTTTCTAAAGATTCAAAGTACTTTGTTCTTTTGCTTAGTTACCCTAACAACTACTAGAGACCTCTTTATTTTAGATGAGGTCAATATCTCTATTCACTCTACTAACTGGATGGATATTTGATTAAATTGATTTATAATAAAGCACTGCTAAAGATTGGATTCAAATAGAAGTAAACTCTGCTATAGAAAACAAAGTACTTGTAGAGGTTGGTATAATTAATCCACCATAGAAGATGAATTACTTATAGAATTTTAATAGAAGTAATCCATTGTAGGAGATATCAATACTCAGAGTTTAAACTTTGACAGATAGAAGAGAAAATAGAAGAATAAAAAATAAGCCAAGTCTGTTATTGCTTTAGTTATATCTAAATATCAAATATAACATTATATAAGCATATGACTGGTCATATGATAAAGTAGTTGAATAAAGTGAAAACTTTTTGTCAAGTTCTTTTATAATTCTTTATAAAATATACTAAGTTCATCCTAGTCATTATAATATTATAACTTAAGACTTAGTAATAAGATAAAAGGAGGAACCTTGTATGGAGTTTATACAAGAGAACTCAATAGAGTTTCTAGTACAAAGTATCTATCTTATATATACTAGACTAGTAGTCTGTACACAACTATATCTAACTTACTTTAAAAGCTATGTGTTCTATATAAGATTAGCATACAGTATATACACTATATGGTGTTGTCAGGTATAGCTCACACCAAAAGGCAAAAGCCCATAGAGTTGGCTTAGAAATGTATAGAGTGCAGAAACTCTATATAATGAGCTTAGTAATGTAAACTTTCTAGAACAACTTTGGCTTCAGCTTATGTGCTATACTATTTATTTGCTATGTGGTTGTAACTTCAGAGAATTGAAATGAAGTTCAAAGGAGATAGAGTACTAATAGTAATGTGTCACCATTAAATACTGGAAATTGAGTTTACTTGAAATTATTGTTGATTATCAGACTAGCAAGTTACAGTATAATTATTAGCCATATAAGTAATATAATAGGAAATGCTTAGAGGTTTCAGTGATGAAACACTAAAAGGAACCAGATAGAGGAACTTTGTCATGAAAGGCCAAGTATGATAGAAATACTTCCATCATGAAAGACTAAGTACTCAAAGAATTATAAAATGATTGTATCACTGCTATAGAGATATGTTGCAGAAAAGATTGTTATTATGGAAGATGAACTTTTACCAGAATTAATAAGAAAACATCACTGTTGTAAGGTTGGTCTTCAGAATAAATAAACTTGATATATAATAGTTTCCATAATCTTTTATATATGTTACATTATCATGAGTGTTACAAACTCAGAACCTTAGAGTTGATCAAGAGAAAGAATCTTGTATAGAGTTTACACAAGAGAACTTGATAGAGAACTCTGTACAGAATAGTCTATCTTATATACTAAAGCCTCATGGTCTATGCTAACTACTTCTAGCCTACCCTAAACAGCCATGTGTTTGCCTTGAGGTTAACATGTGTTGCACATATGGTATAATGTCACTCTTCTAGAACCTTCTACATCCTTTTATATGTCTTGTGACTCATGACCATGTCCTCTGATGTGACTGATGTGGGACCACATGATCTGGTCATCCTAATCATAGTTTTAAGGATAGAAGAGAAGATAACTTGAAAAGAAAAAGAAAATAAAAATAGAAAGGGAATGAAAATAATATAGAGTCCACTGCTTTCAGTTTTGACAATGAGACTGTAACTGTGAAATGTGTGACTATCTTGTGACAGTCACATGTGATGTTGTACTAAATCCTAACCCAAGTTTAAATATAGAGCAAAAATAAAATGAAATGAAAATGAGAAAGAATAAAATAAATGAAGTCTACTGTCTTTGATTCAGATATACAGCTTGTTAGAAGTGATCTTCTCAGTCTTATCATAGTTGGTATGGACTTAATTTTATAATTGTGTTCCATTTAATTAGCACATCACATGATCACATCTACTACACTCTATAGATTTGTTTCTAACTTCTAGTCATTTACACTTGTTTACAGCTCACTGGATAACTCCTAAGTCATCAGAGTGATTTCTAAGGTTGCTAGGATTCATTATTCATCATCTGTCCTCCAATTTTAACACAACTTGGAGCTGTGCAACACTTATTCATCCTCATAACTATAGTTAGTATAGTATGCCTAAGTGATAATGTATACTGCAATAAGTTACTCAAATGTCATCTGTTATTGAATGTATCTCTACTGAGGTTTATATACCCTGCAGAATGTTTGTACATTTGTCTTATATATCTCTGACAGCTCTCTACTTCTGCACTAGCATCAAACCAATACTTCATCTGAAAGAGAAAAGAGTTCAAAGTTTCAGTTGAGTGATTAATGTGGGACATCTCTAAAAAGCCTGAAGTGCAGTATTTTGCAGACAGGAATTAAATACATAAAGTGAATGAGATGTTGTTGGAAAAATGTATATTGAATAAGTATTATACTTACTAGAAAACTCGAAATGACAATGTCAAACACAATGGATCGGTTTGTCATGCATTTGAGTACGGAGAGCAGCGGGCAATTCACGGAAAGCAAAATGAATTTGAGTCGCGAAGAACCTTGGAGTTTTGGAGAAAAAATCTCTTGAAAGCAGTCTAAAATCTTATCTTTCATATCTAATGTATGTTATTGCGGTTCAGGAACATTATCTGTCAGAGCCCTTGGCAACCCGAAGTTGGGTGATCCATCTGAATGCCACCCAACTCTACAAGCGAGTCGAAGCAAGACGTCAGTGCTGAAAGCGAAGATTAAAGTACAGTACACTCACTGTTGAACAAGAGTGTAGCGATTTCCATCACATGTTCCAGGTGTAACACTATTTGCATGATATACTATCCAAATCTGGTTTGCAGACGGACTCAGGAAAAA
>Ga0157363_1006070_pt1 | contig 11339 bp, 2 predicted proteins | sample AttsexASBM1_FD_111477 | JGI IMG/M metagenome (GOLD analysis project Ga0157363, IMG submission 111477) | Fungus gardens microbial communities from leaf cutter ant in Ribeirão Preto, State of São Paulo, Brazil - Atta sexdens ASBM1 | ecosystem: Host-associated > Fungi > Mycelium > Unclassified ...
CACACACACACACACACACACACACACACACACACACACACACACACACACACACACACACACACACACACACACACACACACACACACACACACACACACACACAGACAGAAAACTTAGGCTCGAAACAATGTATATTTATTATTTGCGTTAGATCATAATAATTATATTTATTTCTTATATTTACTTTGTTGTTATTTGGTTCATAGCCTTTCTAAACATTTATTTTGATTCATATAAGCTTAATCTTAGCATTATTATAGTTACCGTACATAAATGTATATATACAGGCATCTACATACATAAATATATACGTATATCATAATGAATAAATGTAACCAATTATTTTTTTTTGTAAAACCAATTATCATTTATTTCACCACCCTTCCGATTCACTGCGTCTAGACAAAGATATAGATCCAACCTCTAATCAAAAGGATTAAGTTCCTTGTTCTAAAAGAAGACTGATGGAGGCACTATTTCAAATCGGGTAATAGTGTTAACGTATCGACGTTAGCCCATATTTGAGACATAATCAAGTGTGTTCGACTTGTGACTCCCGCCTCAGAGCGATAACCACAAAAGCGGTATTAGTTGCGTTCTTCCGCCCCCTCCTAATTCCTTCTTCCTTTCGAAACGAATCCTGGGGTCTGGACGTAACAATAGTTTTAATTTGAAACTGATATTTAAATAATCTGATATCTACGTAAAATTTTACATTTATAATAGAAATTTATTGCAATAAATTCTTATTTTGGACAATAATCTGACGTAAAACTGTTTATTCGTTTTTCTCCAGAAGCTGGAGAATGAAATTATTACAACGAATTTATACAATATGATTAATTATATTCTTTAATTCGTAATTGACTTCGATTTATTCCAATTTTAACTGGTTCAATGTCAAAAAGCATAGTCACGTTTTTCACAACAAATGTGTTACTTTTCTTAAAACGCAATTTGCGTTTTATTTACGAATTCGCGTTATTGTTTCGTCTGCTTCTACATTTATACAAAAAAATTCTTTAACACTTAACTTTTATTAGAATCGTATAAAGCAAGATGATAAATAATACTTTGATACCATTTTCAACTTAAAGTTAGTAATAATTAATATAGACAATTGAGTGAGTGAATGAGTGCGTAAGAATTTGAAAGGGGGAAAGAGAGAAAGAGAGAGAGAATTCGAATGTATATTGCAGACGTGCGTACTGTCGTGTGACTGTTGAATCTAAGCATCTACTTCGATGAGCGTGCCGCTCCTGCTTACCTTCCGTACTTGTGATATGCTAACTGTTTTCTTTATAACTTAAAAACTAATCTTCAGACAAATTTTTACCAAAGGAAAAATCATCAGAATACAGCTAAGAATATATCTCATATATCTCAGCTAAGAATATATCAAATATTATCAATTTTACAAAAAATTGTAACAGACAAAAATTGTTTGTTTTCTTTTTATAGAGCCCTAAGAATTTTTTTAGAATTTTTTCAGAATTTTTTAATACCGTATTTTCTCACGTTGGTAAGAACAAGAAAATGCAGTACTAAAAAGTTAATAAAAAATTCTGAAAAAATTCGTAAAGTTCTAAGAAAATAAACAATTTTTGTCTCTTACAATTTTTCTGTAAAATTGATATTTAAATAAAAAATTATTGAAGATCAATTTTCGGCAATTTTTAGCAATATCTTGTTAACTATTGCAAAAATTGTAAAATGGAGTACAGAATTTTTTTTCTCAGTTTAGTCCATTCTATGCGAAACTCCTGTGAAAGATATGTCATTATTTTCCAAACAGCATGTATAAAATATTTTTCCCGGATAAACAAATCAATACATAAATAAATTATAAATAAGTATAATTTATACCAATAATACTTATATTAACGTAAAACCCGGAATCCTCGTCAGGATTCTTACGGAATTATTCCATTTTTCCTAGAGAACATAATAGAAATCTAAAATAATTGATTCCAATAGGAATCCATTTCAAATAATTTCATAATATGTATTCTAATAAACTCTTGAAATTATGTTTGATACTTTCTTGACGTGCTTGAGTTGATGTTGCTCCACTCATCGAAACGAAGAGAGAAAAGAACACATAACAAAGTCTAATAAAGACCGATATTCATATTCAAGAGTCTTATATTTAAGACCGTTTTAAGTACGGTTTTAAGGTTCCTAATTAGTCGCGGCGGCCGTGTTGGAATTGTGACGTCAGAAGCGAGGAATGACGTTAATTTATGTTGCTATTTTTACATAAAGACAATTTGAATAAAATGAAATGACGAGATCACGTTAAAACACTTGCAAAAATCGATGATAATTGTCCTTTCTTCCCTTGATAGTCAATAAATGGTCATAAAAGGCACATAAAATGATATATTCGGGCAGAAACGCATGGTTCGACAATTGTTGAAACGAGTAAATATACGCTTTTACATACAAAATTCCAAGATAACTTTAGTTTTTCATCAATAATTATGATTTTAAGTCACGAGACAAGACATTTTTACAATTAAGCAAATAATAACGAAATGGCACGCAACATAAAATTCATTATCAAAATGTCACTTTTCCGCGCCTATAAGTTCGGCCATTTATCATGGTGCGACGCTATAACACATATACAAGCACCATGTCCGTGTGCTTGCCTGCGGCGCGCCGAAAGTGAACGAGACAGCGAATTCCTTCTCACACTAATCGCTTATTTCAAGCGACCGAAAATGGTTTTTCAGCAATCTGAGCCGCTCGGCGGCCCTAGGCATCAATAAGAGGCGGAGGGCATCCTAAATAACATATAAGTTTTAATAAATTATAGATAGATATAATAATAGTATATCCCTCCCCTTAATCCAGAATGACATAAATCATGTTAAAAACATAAGTTTACGAGATATTTAATTGTTTACGATTTTTCATGCGCATTATATAACTTTTCTTCATAAACTCGAGTAGCAAAAACAGTTCAGTAGAAGTAGAATTTCACCGAAAAAAAATTATAAATTTCTCTTCACGAAAGTTTCAAAAGATCATCAGAAAAAAATGCATTTGAGACTCGAAACTTGCGAAGAAAAAATGAAATATAATAAAAAAATAAAAATTCAAGAAAGAAAAAATTTTCTAAACTAAAAATTTCATGGTTACAATTCGAAATTTATTTAAATAGCAAATTAAATTCTTTCTTATATATAATAAATCGGTGCCAGACTCTTAATCTTAAAAACTAGAGCCATAGTGATTTTTGGAAAAATATCAGATTTCGAATGCTTCACACGGTTATTTGATATGATGCATATTAATGAAATTATTTCTATTTTTTTATATGAAAAAAGATATCCACTTTTTAAAGTCGTTTTATAATAATTTAACTGTAAAAAATCGTTTTGTTATTAGTAATAGTGCAATTCTTGAAGAAGAAAAATCTTTGTAAATTGCTGTGCGATTGCTCAAAGATGAAGAAATTAAATTTTCCGCAGACAAATTTTTAGTGAACAAATGGCTTTTTGCAAAAACTAATGAACATTTCAGACTTGTTCAGGGCTAGTTTTGTTCGTACTTTACGAGAATTTCACTTTGTGTTTAAATTCTCAATGAACGGAGAACAAATGAAAAAAGCCTTTTTCAGTATTTTTTTTTTTTTCTACTAATAGATCAATTTTATATTTTACATCTCATTTTGTAGGTATTTCGAATATCTACATTTTTTTATATCGAAATTTTTTCTATACAGTCAATATCTTTTGTTTTATAAGTAAAAAACACTGCTTTTTGCAATTATTTGATTTTTACATATTTTCTTCAAGTCTCAAACATACGCATTTCTTTTCTGATAGCTTTTCGAGACTTTCGTGAAGAGAAATGCTGATTTATACAATAATTTTTTTCTGATAAAATTTCCGATAAATACTTCTACTGAATTATTCTTGTTCGAGTTTATGAAGAAGAGGTGTACTATATAATGCGCATGAAAAATCGTAAACAATTCTCGTGAACTATTGTGTTTTAACATGATTTATATTATTTTGCATTAATGGGAGAGGTACATTATTACTACAATTTATTAAAACTTATATATTATTTAGAATGCATTAATTGTGTACATTAATTTTTGTTCTATTGCGCTTGTTCCCCCTCTCTCCCACCCCGCCTCTTATATCTAGGGTTGATCGGCCGAGATTGGCTGAGAAAGCATTTTCAGTCGCTTAAAACAAGTGATTAGTGTGAGAAGAAATTCGCTATCTCATTCATTCTCGGCGCGTCGCAGACGAGCACACGGACATGGACTCGTGCTTAAGTATGTGGCTACCGGTCTCGCCAGACCGTTGCCTAATTCTGTGTCGCTATCGACGCAGAGATTTTGGCTGAGTCAGGAACCTTAAAAAGTCACGAACCAGAGAGCCGTATTAGCGTTAAGACATTACTTAAAACAGTCTTGAAATAAGAACAGACTATGAATAGCCCTTCACTTGCATAGAGATCAGTCGTAGCAACATCATTTATTTCTTCGCAGTTGATCTGAACGATATTTTTTACGAGTACCTCAACTCATAAAAGAGGCATTGCCCAAATTGAGCATACCATGTCAATCTCATCATGAGGCGAGAGGCAAGGGGACACGTGGTGCCCGAGTTGAAAGGCTCTATATGATGATTGATTGCAATTTATCTATAGCCGATATTCATAGTCGGATCTTATATTTGTGTGTCTTGATACTGTCTTAAGTACAGTCTTAAGAATATAAAAGTTTAAATTCCAGTATAAGGCTCCACACATAAACTCAATAATGATAATGTAAGGAAATGCCTATGTGAACCAACACTAGATATTCGTGTATAATAATACGTACAGAATATAGAAAAAATCCCGGACCCTTAAATATCTTGAAAAATTATCATTTTTAAGAAAAATGTTTTATACAAAAGTAGAACTGAAAATGCTCTATTGACTGACCTTATCAATTTGATCTTGAATAGCGCCAAGATCAAGTCAAGGTCAAATCGAATTTTTTTAAACGAAATATCCTATTTTTGATTTTAGAATCTAATAGGCTTAGGTCGGGAGCTTTCCAAAACACTATAATAAAGTTTCTTTTTAATCAATACTTTTCAAATTATGAGAGTTGAAAGTTATGGAACCGCCGCAGCATTAGCATTACTTAAGCTAAAGTGCTCATATCTCTTTTAATGATGAATGGGCGAGGATGAGATGGTCACAGGAGCTTGCTTACGCAAGCAACAAGACTTTTCAATCAATCTTTTAGAAATAAAGACAATGATATATCTAAATCAACTGTCATTTGTTTGAGCATTTGTCATTCCTTTAACGCAGCTCGCCGTATCTACCAGTTTTTAGTTACTTTCTCGGCTAGACCCCATCGGAATCTGAAACTTCGTTATATCTCTGAAAGAAAACATATTTTGAACTTATCACATGCAAAAAATTGATATCTCTAGAGTAAGACAAAAACAAATAAACAAAGATGAAACAAATAATATTTTATTTTTAATTTACATCATAAAAAGTTAAAGTCTGAATTGCATTGTGAAAAATTGCATTAGATACGTCATATCTCAGTATGACGAACTAGATTAAAAGAATATTACATATTATAGCAAATACTCAAATTGGCGTCCCTCCGCAGTCTGACAATGTGCTAGATTATAAAAACTTAAAATTACATTTCTACAGAATTCGCGAGGCATGATTCTAAATTCATTTATTATTCGTTGACGTAAATCATTAAGATTTCGAGGTTTAATATTATAAATTTTTCCCTTTAAATATCTCCGCAAAAAATAGTCAAGTGGATTTAAATCAGGCGATCGTACTGGCCCTTCTTCCTTTCCCCTATACGGAAAAACTTCATTCAGATATTGGCGTACTCGTAAACCGTAATGAGATGTCCCATCCTGCTGGAACCAAATGTTGAAGTTTTGACGAGCGATATTTCGGATTGCCGGAACTATTTCATTTTGAAGCATGATTAAATAATTGTCAGCTTTTAAATTACCTTCAATAAAGAAAGGCCTAATAATAGCTTCATTTAAAATTCCAGCCCGTACGTTGACTTTTTGCTGATTCTGAGTATGTGCCTCGTACATCCAATGAGGATTTTCAATATTTGCAATTATGTCGATTTACATTCCCGATTAGCTCAAAAGTAGCTTCATCTGAAAAAATAATGTTGACTACAAATAAAAGATTTCTATCGATATTTAACATCATACTTTCGCAAAATTCAATGCGACGATCAAAATTATCTTCATAGTTCCTGCGCCAGATGGATCTTATATAAATGAAATTTCTCCTTTTTTTTTTAGAATTTTATGAATTTTATAAACTAACATAGAATCGATTGTGTGTTGTGCAACTTTGTGAATTGAATTACACGGATCTTCGATAAAAGACTAGAACACTTAACCTTTTATCAGGATTTGTCGCTATTGCTGCATCTACCTTATCTATTATGGTCTTTTACAAAACCCATTTCTTCAAAACATTGTACAGTACGAATAATAGTCAATTAGATATACTATTGTCCTCATTCCTAAAAGTTTGATTGAAAAGTTCACATGTGCGTAAGATCTCCTACAATTATCCCATTCTCTCTACATCATTAAAAGAGATATACGCTCCTGTTCAGTAAGCATTATAAAATATTTTAAATAAATACTGTATAAAGATAATTATGTGGCGATAAGCAATCTCAGAACGAAGTTCACGAAAAAGTATATCTTCTCAATCACAGGTCACAGAAAGAGTGAACTTGACAGGAGAGATCTCTAGTTTATGTCTCCAGTTTTGTTGGAAAGATGGGAAGGATGGAAAGGAAATAGAAAGGAATAGGAGGGAAAGGGAAGGGGAAAGAGAAGGAAAGGATAGGAAGGAAGAGAAGATAGAGATACAGATATTCGTGGACACATACAATGACTCATAAATCCAGTCGGACAATTTCTACGTAATAGATAATGCTAATGCCAGCGGTTCCGTAAATTTCAACTCTCATAACTTGAAAAGTACTGATTAAAAAGAGGCTTTATTATAGTGTTTTGGAAAGTTCTCAACTATTAGATTCTAAAATCAAAAATAGGGTTTTTCGTTTAAAAAATCGATTTGACCTTAACTTGACCTTGGTGGCGCCATCCAAGGTCAAATTAATAAAGTCATTCAATAGATTATTTTCAACCCTACAACTTTTGTATAAAACATTTTTCTCAAAAATGATTTCTTTTCAAGATATATAAGAGGTCCGGAATTTTTCCTACACCCTGTATATTGAAAAATGTCATCATTGAATATAAAATCGAGCACATTTTGACTGGAACAACGGTTCGATTTTAAATGAAGAGAAGAATTATAATAGAAGATTAATTTCAGAGGCAATTTTCATTTAAAAACAAAGAAATGGTTTAAACCTACAAAATGACACGGATTTATTGAACCTCTTATATCAGTATATGAGTTAGTTAGTCACAAAAGCTTAAAGTTTTCTTGTTTTAAATTCCAGGTATTTATTAGTAATTTTATATTTATTTTTATTTTTGTTGATTGCGTTCTCATACTTGTGTTATTCTTATTGCATTCTGACTTCACACTCGATAATGAAATCTCTTTGTAATCACATTGTTTGTAACAGACCATCGTTAATCTGGTTTTAATGTAAGTTTTTAGAGAATTTGACTTATATAATTTTAAATTTTAATCATATTTAAACATATACATTTTATCATATTTAAACATATACATCTTATTCTATTGACTCAATTTTAGTGAAATACATCTAATATCGTCAGTTTATGTATATCCGACAAAATATAACAGACAACATAGAAGTTTTCAATTATTAACAACAGTTTAACAATGATTTGACGACTTGACGAGTAAACACATTATTTTATATCTTTATGACTATCAACATTTTTATATTAAAAAGGACCTTATACTAGGATCAAAATTTGTATTTAAATTTTTAATATATGTATTATTACACGAATATCTAGTGTTGGCTCACAAGCATTTCCTTACATTATTATTCAGTCTTAAGAAGTCATACATGTACCAATCAGAGGACCGTATTAATGTCTTAAGACATTAAGATGGTCTCAAAATAAGAAGACTATGAATACTAGCCATAGTCAGGTCTTATATTCAAAACCATCTTAAATACAATCTTAAGATAAAAAAAATCTTTTTTTTTTCATTTTCTTGTAATTTGAAATCGTAAAAATGTACCCCGAAAATCTTGAGATGAAATTCGTCAAACCGATCTACAAAGATTTAAAGAACGCAGCGCCCATATGATACGAGATTACGTCCTGCAGATGGACCGTTGCATCAAGTATAAAGGCCATGGCACATAAAAAACTTAAAATCAAAAATCTAAGCAGTAAGCGAATTGACCAATCACGGTAGAGTATGTAAGGGTAATAACATAAGCAGTAGCCAATTCAACATGATTTTTTTATATCTTACTGCTTTAAGTTTTTTTATGTGGCATGGCCAGTACTCTATGCACTCTGTGCCGTATGTAGTTCAGGATGATCCTTTGTAAAGATTTGGTTGCGGAAATATCATCCGGGTACGTGCTCTCATGTATCATCTTATCCTTGTTTAATATTGAGTGAGTAATAAGAATAAAACGATATATGTGGGGGCACTCGGGTGATGTTCCCGAACGCAACCTAATCTGTGAAATTTCATTTAAAAAAATTTTCGATATAAGGATTAGTGTGTCCTGGAGTTCTTTGAGGAAGATATTTTATGATGACACTGGTATAGCCGACTAAGGGTAAGTTATTGAAATTATTCACTCGTAAATGCATGAGAAATTTTAAACGAGTTTTTCAAAACGACTTTTTTCAAATCATTTTTTTTTTACGAATTATTGGGACTTGTGCTTTGGCACATATATGTATAGTGTACATATTAGGCTATCGTTTGACCCTCCAACTTTTTGATATCTTCAAAATTATTATTTTTCCAGATCACAGGATATAAATATTTTTTAGAAAAATCGAAATATTTTCTTTCAAACGCCGTCATTTTATTAATTTTTTCTCCAATTATTTATTAGAAGGCCGAACGATAATTACATTTGTGAAGAATAAAATAAAAAAAAATTCGTTTGTTTCAGATTACGAGAACGGCAACAATCACCACGCCCGACGAAAGCAAATTTATCAAGCATGATCTGTGCATTTATTTATAATTTTTATAATTAACAATAAAACGCTTTGTAAAAATTTGAGGTATTATTTCCAATGTAGATAAATGTAAAATACATAATATTAGCTGTTAGATTTAATCATTCTTACAAACTTAATTCCCAAAATTGTCTTCAAACGAATAGTCAAAATAGAACACCCTCTTAAATTGTGACAACTTTTCACGCGACATTGTGACTTTTAACATAAAAGCACGAATATCACGAATATGTTTGTGTACATCACGCAAACATGTGACTGATGTGGCCCTATCACGGCCATTACACATTATGTGATCGTTTTATTCCTACGTTGCACTATGTAATACATAGGTTTTGGAATTAATTTTTATGCATGATATAAAGAAGAGTCAGCGATCTAACATTAAATATAAATATTTGTGGTCTCTACTTTACATTAATTTTTATAATACTACATTACGTTATGTTCGAAACCTAAAGCAGGGAGCAGAGATTCTTGCATAAGTCCGACGATAGATATTTTAAGTCTTAAGCCGTAAAGAAATTGAATAATTGTAGTCAAATGCGAGGAGAATAATTAATTGTGATTCGTCCACTTCTTATAGCTTAAAAATCTATTAGATCCGTACTAATGCATAACATAGGTATAAAAAATTTAACCAATCAGAGTTTTTTATTTTATAAGGAAAAGAAGAAAACGCTGAACTTCGATTGGTACATTTTTTATGCATTACATGTTATGCATTATACAAGAGTCTGTGCTCCCTGTCTTATAAGCTTTCTACAATAAATCATTACCTAAGTTTTAAGTCTTAAACTATAAGAAATGAACCAATCATCGATTATTCTTCTCATATTCTATTGTAATTAGTTAATTTCTTATGATTTAAAACTTAATACTGAGGTAATAGCTTATATAGAAAACCCATTAAAGTTTGAAGTTCGATCGCGATAAAAAAAATTTTTTCTCTTGCAGCTAAGAAAAAAGGATCCGCCACATCCGATTAGAGTGGCGAAGACGATCGACGTGATAGCCAGGATCACTTTTCCAGTCGCCTATTTCATGTTCCTCACTTTCTTCTTCATTCACTATAAGGGCACTTCATAGAATATACAACAATCTCCGAGAAGTCTCCTATCACTGGTATGAGCAACAATGAAACTTTGCAATAGATGACGTTCATGTCATAGAAACCAAATCTACAGATTCGAATCTTCTCTTAAAATTGAAAATGTTTTCAAATAAATAAAGACATAATCATTTGTGTCACAATAAAACAATTATCTGATTTTTTTTGGTAAAGATAAGAATAACAACACATAATACAAATAAGTATATAGATTCAAAATTTCTGAATCATAAATATTACTTAACTGTAATGAACGAAATCAAATTAGTTGCAATGGATAAATGAAACATTTGAAGTATAAAAATATTTTTTTCTGAAGGGAAAAAGAATCACTAGCACAAGAATATGCAAAGATGCGACATAAAAGAAAAGGATACCAACGATGGATCGTCTCCAACCATTCTTCGTCTCCTTTCACGTGTGATAGTTCTTGGATGCACTCTTCTATGAAGGAAGTAGCTGATTACGATTGCTTCGCGAGCAACAACTATATACATTTATCTTCATTATTCTTTTCTCTTTCTTACATCTGATAATAGAATATGTCATCAGCGAATGCTTTGGTCAAGCAGAAAGAATGACGCTTAGCTTAGTTAACGATGTGATCAAACGTATTATAATGTAAGATATATTGTAATATCATTACAGACGAACCTCTGTATTCTTAACACTTTTAACTTTTAACTTTTACATTCTTATATGATATGTTTCAAGATGCCCTAAGTACTAAAAATCTATAATTTCCGTGCTGTAGGCTTTCATTACTATCAATACATTTCAGAATGTACTCTTATTTTTCTTCTATTTATTTTCATGTATTTTAATATTTTTGTTTGCATCGTTTCAACATTCATATATTTGCTATATGATAATAAAATAGCGAAACTTCTTCTATCTGACACTAAATGGACTAATTATATTTAACTTATACAACCATAAATATCTAGCGACGGCACTTTTAAAAACTGGTTTAATTTTAAAGTGAGAGATTCGAATATATTCTCTTGAGTTGTTATATA
>Ga0157363_1006071_pt1 | contig 11339 bp, 13 predicted proteins | sample AttsexASBM1_FD_111477 | JGI IMG/M metagenome (GOLD analysis project Ga0157363, IMG submission 111477) | Fungus gardens microbial communities from leaf cutter ant in Ribeirão Preto, State of São Paulo, Brazil - Atta sexdens ASBM1 | ecosystem: Host-associated > Fungi > Mycelium > Unclassified ...
GATCTTTGGCAGTGATGATGCCCATGGCATTCAACTTTTTGCTGATGCGTCGTCCAACGCCCCAGACATCTTCCACCTTTACCAGCGCCATCAATTTCTTCTGCCGCTCGACGTTGGAAAGATCCAGCACGCCGCCGGTTTTGCTCCATTTTTTAGCTGCGTGGTTAGCCAGCTTTGCCAGTGTTTTGGTGGGCGCGATCCCCACACCCACCGCCAAATGCGTTTCGCGTTTCACCCGCTGCTGGATATCCCGTCCGAACTCTTCCAGCGCACGGCAGTTACGTATGCCCGTGAGGTTCATAAACGCCTCATCGATGGAGTAGATCTCAACGGATGGCGCCATCTCTTCCAGTATCGTCATCACGCGCAGGCTCATGTCGGCGTAGAGCGCATAGTTAGAGCTGAACACATGCACGTTATGGCGACGCAACTCATCTTTGATTTTGAAATAGGGGCCACCCATACCGATATTCAGCTTCTTGGCCTCAGCCGAACGCGCGATGACGCAGCCATCGTTGTTGCTTAACACAATCACCGGCTTGCCTTTGAGATCGGGCCTGAACACCGTCTCGCACGAGGCATAAAATGAGTTCACATCCACCAGCGCAAACATCACTTTCTCAGCGTCTTGATGACATGTTTTACGACACCGAAGATCCCAAACTAATCCGGGTCGGGAATGGGAATGATGGCGTGCGCCGCATTCATCGGTTTGAGGTGCAGGCAGGGCTTCAGCATCAGCTGCTTCACTGTGAATTCCCCTGCGATGGCGGCCACCACCACATCACCCTGCTCGGGTTTCTCTGCACTATCGACGATCAACATATTGCCATCGCTGATTCCGCCTTCGATCATCGAGTCACCGCTGACTTTGATGAAGTAAGTGGCGCTGGGATGCGTGACGCAAAAATCATTGAGGTCAATGCGCTGCTCAATGTAGTCCTGAGCCGGTGACGGAAAACCACCTGGCACACGACTGATAAACAAGGGCAAGCTGAGAATGGCACGGAGTTCCGCCGGTTGATAAAACACCATAATGATGATCTATAAATTAACTGTATATAAACACAGTATCACCAATCCCTCTTGTTTGATCAACCCCGCCCCCGAGCCGTTTTCCAAAACGATTGGAAGGAAAGGAGATTTAGTTTTGGCTATCTTTAACGGCAGAATGGATACGCTAATGATCTTCACTTTGGGTGCAATCTGCAGGCTGTTTAGCTTGCCGCCGTGTGGGGAAATCCGATGTCACAGGGGAATGAAGGGGATATGTGCCAAGCGCGGATACGGCTTGCGACATGACAGGTTGATTTATGGAGATTAGCCCCCTAAAAGTCATACCCTCTCGTAAAAAGGAATGTCAGATGGATTTAGAAACCGAACGTTTACGGCTTGAACCCTTTCAAGACTCACACTACGAAGGTCTAAGAGTCATGGATAGCGATCCCGGCGTGATGCGCTATATCAATCAAGGGATGGTTAAAACACCCGAAGAAACCAGGGAAAGTATCAGCCGTGTTCATGACCGCTGGGAGAAATACGGGTTCTCGTGGTGGGCGATCAAAGAAAAGACTTCCGCGGCCATCGTTGGCGCTGCCTGCCTCCAGCACCTGGCAAATGTGGAGGGTGCGCCATTAGAAATAGGCTGGCGGCTCATCCCCGAACATAATGGTAAAGGTTATGCGACGGAAGCCGCGAAAGCGATTATAACTTTTGCGGCCGAACGAATCGGTGCCACTTATTTAGTGGCTGTTGCCGATCCAGAAAATATCCCCTCACAGCGTGTGATGCAGCGCTTGGGCATGACTTACAAAGCCATAGAACAGCACTACGATGTGCCATGTGTCGTTTATGAACTTAGCATTTGTAGGGCTGATTGAGTGTTTGCTCTGGAGATGCGTGAATGATTTCCGCTGTGTGCCAGGAGCGAGCAAGTTAATTAGCATAAGTAGAAAATGAAATTATGTTTTAACGACACATTATTAATAACATATTGTAATATAACAAAAAACCTAGTAACCTTCCTGTCTCATCCATGACAAGATAAGCAATCATTAAAGTGTAATTATTAAATAAAATGGCAATGAAAAAAAATAAAAGACAACAGAGAACACCGAAAAATAACAAAAAAAAAGATCAAAAAAAATGGAACCCTCTGAGAAAAACAAATAAAATTATCCTATGGTTGGCAGCAATAGGTATCTTACCTGTATTTAGCAGCTATATTTTTGACTTCTTTACAGGAGATGTTTAGGTCAAATACATTCAATCTTTTGATCGAGGGTATGAATTTAAACTTATAAATAAAAGCTCTACAAATCAAGTAATTGATAAATTTAGGATTTCCCCTGAATTTGGTCAGGCAATATTATTCAAAATTAACAAGCCCGTTTATGGTACTGTTTCTGGAAATAGCATCACTTTGCCAGGAGGGAACTCTACATATATGCCTGCCTTTGAATATAAGGAAATGAATGGCTATGTATTGGAAGCAAAGTCAGAAGTTAGCTTTCGTATTCCTCCTCTCACAGCAAGAAATTATATGACTCCAGAGGCCATAATTGTATACGCTGATTATAAAACAAGTTCTAACAACAAAGTCATGAGGAATATTGAACGAGCTTTGGATTTTCTTATGATCAGAGATACTAACAGAAGACAAAAGTACATGGTCGTTGATAACTACTGGACTCCTCTCGCCCAAGGCAATGAAGTTAATGCAATTAAGAATGCCTGTCGAGACGATGATATCTTATCAAAGTCAGGCATATGCAAAGGGAAACTTTAGAATAACGTGTTCCGGAATCTAAACCTCTTTAATTGACATTACCTATCAAATTTTATTAAATATAAATTAGGTGAAATCCAAAAGCCTTCAAATAATAATGATCCCTCCAAGCATGTCTTTTTATCGAAATGGTTTCACTCCTTTGAATATTCACTTTTCGCTATGAGTTCAACGTCCCGTCACCACCATGAACACTGTCTTATTTGGACTATATTCGTACCTAAAAAACCTTAGATCAAACGCCGTTTGGCCTTAAGGCAGGCCGACTCCTCTCCCAATAAATACACCATGACATTTTCGTCTCCGAATATTTGCCAGTGTGTAAAATCCCCTCTTCCGTCCCGTCATAACCGAAATCGACCAGCGATAAAAACCACACGATGGGCAGCCACTCACCTTTTTCCAAGATCCCTGTCATCACTGCTCCCCCACCCAAACGAGAAATAATGGCAACAATCCAATGTTCTCAGGCAGTTTGTAAATTTATGTCTATCCTTAATCCGTTCAAACAGCCACAGAGGCAAGTAAACACTCTGCAAGCTGTTTAATTGTTGGATTTTTTAACCAAGGGTCTCGGATTTCAAAGGAACAAAAATGCTAGGCATTAGACGTAAAAAAGTTAAACCCATGCGCCTGAAGGACGTCACCATTATTGATGACGCGCGTTTAAAGAAAGCCATTACTGCCGCCGCGCTAGGCAATGCCATGGAGTGGTTTGATTTTGGTGTTTATGGCTATGTGGCAGCCGTACTGGGTAAGGTTTTCTTCCCCGATGCTTCACCGGGCATTCAGATCATCGCTGCATTAGGGACCTTCTCTGTTCCCTTCATTATTCGACCTTTAGGTGGCATGTTCTTTGGGGCGTTAGGTGACAAATATGGTCGCCAAAAAATTCTGGCCATCACCATTATTCTGATGACACTCAGCACCTTCTGCATTGGCCTTATCCCGTCTTATGCAACCATCGGCTTCTGGGCGCCGGTTCTGCTGCTCATCGCGAAAATGGTACAGGGCTTTTCTGTCGGTGGAGAATATACCGGCGCTTCTATCTTCGTTGCGGAGTACTCCCCTGACAGGAAACGAGGCTTTTTGGGGAGCTGGTTAGATTTCGGCTCACTGGTCGGTTTCGTGTGTGGTGCTGGAATTGTTGTCTTGTTGACAACGATATTGGGGCAGGAAACCTTCAATGACTGGGGCTGGCGTATCCCCTTCTTTATGGCGCTGCCATTGGGATTAGTGGGTCTGTATCTGCGTCATGCGCTAGAAGAAACCCCGGCGTTCCAGAAGCATATTGATTCACTTGAAGAGGGCTCCAAACAGGGGCTCAGCGAAGGGCCTTCAGTCCCCTTTAAAGACATCGCGCGTAAACACTGGCGGAATCTGATCTCCTGCATCGGAATCGTGATTACCACCAATGTGGCTTATTACATGTTGCTGACTTACGTACCGAGCTACCTGACACATAATCTGCATTACTCAGAGGATCGTGGTGTCCTGATTATTGTGGTCATTATGCTGGCGATGCTGTTTGTTCAGCCCGTGATGGGCTTGCTCAGTGATAAATTTGGACGTCGTCCATTTATCATTATCGGCAGCACGGCAATGGTATTATTTTCAATCCCGTCCTTTATGCTGATAACCCATCACAGCTTGGTGGCTCTCTTCTTTGGGTTATTAATTCAGGCCGTGATCCTGAACTGCCTGATCGGGGTGATGGCTTCAACGTTACCGGCGCTGTTCCCTACAGAGGTTCGTTACAGTGCCTTAGCGAGCACTTATAACATCTCTATTTTGGTTGCGGGTATTACCCCAACATTTACCGCTTGGTTGGTAGAGGCAACAGGCAATCTGTACATGCCAGCCTGGTATCTGATGGTCGTGGGCGTAATTGGCGTCGTGACAGGTATCACGGTTAGAGAAACGGCTAACAAGCCTCTCTATGGCGATACACCTGCAGCCTCTTCTCTTGAAGAGGCCAAAGAGTTATTACAAGAGCATCATGATGGTATTGAAGAGCGTATCGAGGATATTGATGAACAAATTGAAGCGCTCAAAAATAAGCGTCGAGATTTAGTTGCTCAGCATCCTGACATCGTCAAGTAATAATACTCACCGCTACCTCACAGGTAGCGGTTTTTCTCAGTCATATAATCACATCTTTAAAGTCGTCTGCTCAACCAAAACATCATCAAGGCAGTCCTCTATTCGAGGCGAATACGTCCATAATCAAAGACAGTAACTAAAGACTTAAATTCTACATGGCTATATATCCCATGCAGAATATTCCATTTTCATCATCGTTAAACGATGGTACGTTAGCAGAGGGAATAGGTAAGCCACATAACCAAGGAGGAAATGTTTCATGACGAAATTATCAACAAAGTTAACCAAGGTTATTGCCATTTCCCTCATCTCTCTCTATGTCTGTAATGCGATTATTCAGACATCCGATGTGATCTCTAGCACGAAGCCTCACGCTTACTGGCATCTAATCTCAGTTTATATTCAAGCAATCTTCTTCAGCTGGTTCTTCTATAAGTATTTAGTGAAAAAATAGATTTTGGGACCATCGTTCGCGGGACACACCGAGAGAATATTTTGAAAGGAGCTCAAAATTGAAATTCAACTATTCAATTCACAGACTTAACCTGAAAGCTCAATGGCAGAAAGACAGCTTTAGAGTTTTATTTTTTGCATTCACCATGATGCTATTTTCAGTCATCATTAAATGGATTTTACCGCTATTTTCTCATGGTAATGTTATCGGCGGGTTTTCTGGCATGATTAGCGGACTTCTCGTTAGTTTTTGGCTTACCAACATATCGGAACTCACGATTAAATCCCCCATTAACACAGACGAATTAGTCACCGTTTTAAATAAATATAAGTACAGACAAACGGACCATGACTACTATGAGCTTCAGGTAGCGAAATTGACACGCTTTCAGTCTCAGCGCATTTATATCCGCAACGATGGCAATAACATGATTCTCGAAGGTCCTTACAACACCCTCAAGAAAATCATCAATCAACTCAATAAATAGCCTGCTCCATCAGCTTATCCGTGCACAACCACATTAAACCCTTCATCCGCATGCGGTGCGACAAAGTAGCTGCTGATCACTTCAAATTGCGCATCCGTCGCCGCGAAGTCGTGGCTGCCGGAGGCATTACGCGCATGCAAACGGCTCTTGCATACCGCATCGGGCACATCGAGGAAATGCAGTTGATGTTCGGCCTGAGCACTCTGGATCACCGCAGTCATCCACTGCCGTTGGTTGACGGTATTGGCGGGGAAATCCAGCACCACGGACACGCCACGTTGCAGCAAGGCGATTAAGTGCGGCGTCATCGCATTGCGCAGTTTGCCCGCGCAGCGCACATAGTCGCTGACATCCTGCATCTCTTCCGCAAACAAATGTGACAGCCAAGCGTCTTCGCTAATGATCACTGCACCGGTTTGTTGCGCCAGCTGATGCGCCAGAGTCGATTTTCCCGCAGCAATTTTGCCGCACAACAGATGCAAGACAGGACGAGATGTGGGCACAGACGCAGATTCCATTAGCCAGCTCCAGATAAAATGACGTTCTACCATGCCGTGAAATGCCGAATCAGTAAAGCCTGCATCTACACTTAATTATCGCGGTAAAAATGAGGAGACACATGATGAGCCAACGCCTGCACAAAATTGATTTTCCCGTGAGCAAGGCGCGGAAATATCTGGAGCCCGGACCCGTGGTGTTATTAAGTTCTCAGTTTGAAGAGCACCGCGACATCATGACGCTAGGCTGGCACACCGTGCTGGAATTTTCACCCTCTCTGGTGGGCTGTATGATCGCTGGCGGTAACTACAGCCATGAGCTGATCCGTCAAAGCGGTCAGTGTGTCATTAATGTCCCGTCGGCAGCGTTGATCGATAGCGTGGTCGCGATTGGTAACAGCCATGGCGATCGTGTCGATAAGTTCGATGCCTTTAAACTCACGCCCGAACCCGCCCGCGTGGTGAATGCGCCGCTGATCGATGAATGTTTCGCCAGCTTTGAGTGTCAGCTGTATGACGACTCCATGGTGAACAACTACAGCTTCTTCATTTTCGAAATCGTCAAAGCGCATGTCGCCGACCAACCGGAATTTCCGTCCACCCTGCACTACACTGGCGAAGGGCGCTTTACCGTTATGAGCAATAGCGTGCTCGACAAACATCAAGACTTTAAGCCAGAAATGTTAATTTGAGTCTGTTGAAATCGCGCTACAACGCCCTCACAGTAATGGTTTCGACCTGACAGGAGTAAAAAACGATGGCAACCGAATATGCGGTAATCGCCGGTGGCTGTTTCTGGTGTACCGAAGCAGTGTTCAAAGATGTGATTGGCGTGGAGTCAGTCGAAAGTGGTTATACCGGCGGGGAGCGCCCGAATCCCACTTATGAGCAAGTGTGCAGCGGTGCCACCGGCCATGCTGAGGCGATCCGTGTTGGTTTCGACCCCGAGCAAGTGAAATATGGCGATTTGCTGGATATCAGCTTTGCCACGCACGATCCAACCCAGTTAAACCGTCAGGGTAACGATATTGGTACGCAGTATCGTTCAGCGATTTTCCCCGCCAACCCAGAGCAGGAAGCTGAAGCGATTGCCGCGATTGCGCGTGCACAAGCCGATCTGAACGTGCCAGTGGTGACCACCATTGAGCCGCTGAAAGAGTGGTATTCCGCCGAAGACTATCATCAGGATTACTGGGATGGTGCCGGTCAGCGCAACGGTTACTGCATGGCGGTGATCCCACCGAAGTTGCAAAAACTGCGCAAGAGCTTTGCGAATCGCGTGAAATCTTCTTAATTTAGCGCGATAACTAGGGATGCCCTGATGCACCGCCTGTCGCGGCGCCATGCATAATACAACGAGCCACTGTATTGCCGTGCAATTGAACCAAAATGGCATTTGCATCGAAGTACGCATCAGCGCGTCCCCTACAAAGCCGCACTGAACCCTTATAAGGTCGTCATTTATGACGACCTTTTTACATTTAACCGTCATAATAGCGCCCTCTTCTCTTCAGGGAGCGACGATGAGCACGCCACAACCCGCAATCCCCGCGCGCAAGCGCCCTATGAAACTCAACACGCTGGTGACACTGATGCTCAGCGCGGTGATCGTCATGGTGCTACTCAGTGTGCACATGTTCTATTTCTTCCAGATTGGTGCCTCCACGCGCGCTCAATTGGAAGATAAAGCCATGGCAGTAGCCCGCACATTAGCCAAGTCGCCAGAAATTCAGCATGCGCTCACCCTGCCAGCCGAGACGGCGAACGTCCAGCCCATCGCCAAAGCCGTTGAAGAGAGCAATAATCTGCTGTTTATTACCGTTACTAACATGGACGGTATTCGCTATTCGCACCGCAATCCTGAACTGGTCGGCAAACACTTTATTGGTGAAGATATCGAACCAGCCCTGCGCGGTCATGAGAACGTCTCCGTCAATCAGGGATCGCTGGCAAAAGCACTGCGCGTGTTCACGCCGGTGTATAACGCCGAGGATCGGCAGATCGGCGTGGTGGCCATCGGTATCTCTCTGGACGCCGTCACCGATCAAATTAACGAAAGTCGCTGGAGTATTATCTGGACCATTCTGATCGGCACACTGGCAGGCGCCATTGGCACCTTGGTGCTGGTGCGCGTATTGAAACGCATTTTGTTTGGCCTTGAGCCTTATGAGATTTCCACGCTGTTTGAACAGCGCCAGGCGATTCTCAACTCGGTGAAAGAAGGCGTGGTGGCGATGGACGATCAGGCACAGGTGACGCTGGTTAATCAGGCTGCGCGTACGTTGCTTAACGACCCGCTAGCGGACGGCATGTTCGATTCTGACCGTATCAATGATGCCTCCGTCATCAACCATCACCTGCAAGATGTGCTGCACAGCGGGCGCGCACGCCGTGATGAGGAACTGAATGTGAATGGCCGTTTGCTGTTAAGCAATACGGTGCCGGTACACAGTCAGGGGCGAATTATCGGCGCGGTGTGTACCTTCAGGGACAAGACCGAAATCAGCCGACTGATGCAGCGTCTGACGGGCATGGTAAACTACGTCGATGCATTGCGTGAGCGCTCGCACGAATTTATGAACAAGCTGCACGTGATTCTTGGCCTGCTGCACATGAAAAACTATGCGCAGGTGGAAACCTATATTCTGAAAACGGCTAATAATTACCAGACTGAGATTGGTTATTTGCTGGATAAAATCAAGTCGCCAGTGATCGCCGGTTTTCTGCTGAGCAAGATTAACCGCGCCTCGGATTGCGGTCATCGCCTCACCATTAGCGATGCCAGTTTCGTGCCAGACAGTGGCAATGAAGACCAGATGGCCGCGCTGATCACCGTGATTGGTAATCTGGTGGAAAACGCCATTGATGCACTAAGCGAGCAGACAGAAGGTGAAATTCACGTGATGCTGCACTACCAAAATGGCTGGCTGGCCTGTGAAGTGAGCGATGATGGCCCCGGAATTGAGCCAGAGAATCTCGCCACCATCTTCGACAAAGGTTTCTCGACCAAAGGCGAAAACCGCGGCGTGGGTCTGTTCCTGCTGAAACAGCAGACGGAAAACCTGGGTGGCGGTGTCAGTGTCGAGTCAGAGCCCGGCGTATTTACACAATTTTTAGTACAACTTCCCTGGGATGGAGGAAACCAATCCGCATGATCAACGTGTTAGTGGTCGACGATGACGCCATGGTCGCCGAACTGAACCGCTCTTTTATCGGTCAGGTGCAAGGCTTTAACTGCTGTGGTACGGCTTCAACCCTGCAACAGGCAAAAGAGTTCCTGTTTAACAGCGATACGCCGATTGATTTGGTGCTGCTGGATATTTACATGCAACAGGAGAATGGCCTCGACCTGCTACCTGAGTTGCGTCAAGCCCAGAGCCCGGTAGAAGTGATCATCATCTCCTCGGCGGCTGATGCGGAGAACATTAAAACCTCGCTGCATTACGGCGTGGTCGATTACCTGATCAAACCGTTCCAGTTCCCGCGTTTTGAAGAAGCACTCACCAGCTGGCGGCAAAAGAAATCGCTGATGGACAATCAGCACTACTATCAGCAGTCGGATGTGGACTTGCTCATTCACGGCAGCCCAGCGACACAGCATGATAATAAACGTCTGCCAAAAGGCTTAACGCCGCAAACGCTGCGTACGCTGTGTCAGTGGATCGACGCCCACCCAGGCCATGAGTTCTCCACCGATGAGCTGGCAGCCGAAGTGAATATTTCACGCGTCTCTTGCCGCAAGTACCTGATTTGGCTGGCACAGATTAATATTTTGTTCACCAGTATTCACTACGGCGCCACCGGTCGCCCGGTGTATCGCTATCGCTTACAGCCGGAATACCATTCGCTGCTGCAGCAATACTGTCAGTAACGCAGGTGCCAGTGAAAATCGCGCTGCTGAAAGTGGAAGTGGCGCGGTGAAGAACAGATGATCTGCTGGTCGCGCGTCACGAATATCGCATCAAGATCGGGCTGGTCGGCGAGATAGGCCAGCCCCTGATCCACCCCCATGCCATACAACAACGTGGTGTAGATATCGCCATCCAGAGAACGATCGGAGATGACTGTGACGCTCAACAGTTCGTTATCCAACGGATAGCCCGTTTGCGGATCGAAGATGTGGTGCCAGCACCTGCCTTGCAACTCGAAGTAGCGCTCGTAAATCCCCGATGTCACCACCGATTTGCCCTGCACCTGCAACACCCCCAATAACTCGTCATCGCGACCAAAGGGTTTTTTCAGGCCGATACTCCAGCCTTGTGGATCGTGCGGCGGTACGCCGAGTGTCTGTACATTTCCCCCCAGATTGATCAGCGCCTGCGGCACGCCTTGCTGACGCAAAAATGCCTGAACCACATCCGCGATATAGCCTTTGGCAATGGCACCGAGATCGATCTCCATGCCTGCCTGCTGCAGGAACACGGTGCGATCCTCAGCGTTAAGGATCACCTGATGCGGATCGGTGAGAAACAAAAGTGCAGCAATGTCGCTGGCGGGTGGGACTTCACGGCCTTGAAAACCAATCTTCCAGCGTTTGACCACCGGACCAATGGTGAAATTGAAAGCGCTGCCCGGCATCACACTCACGGCGTGCGCCACGCTAATCAGCTGAAATACCCTCTCACTGACGCGCACCGGATGGCGCCCTGCGGCATGATTGATCGACATCACTTCCGATTCAGCGCGGTTCACCGTGAACAGGTTTTCCTGCTGCTTGATCAGTTGGAACACCTGGCGAGCTAAGGTGGGATTGTCATCAAACAGTTTGAGCAGAATGGGCGAGCCCATGAGTACGGCAGAGTAGGAGTAGACGCCAGCGTCTGAAATCATGAGCGCCTCAACAATGGAGCAAGGTGCGCATGAATGCGCACCCTACGAAAAATCACACCGAACAATTTAAGGACGTCATTAATGCGCGCCCAGCTCATTTAAGGTCACCATTATTGCGCCCTGCACCGATCAACGTACGACGCCATGAATGCGCGCCCAACTCATTTAAGGTCACCATTA
>Ga0157363_1006072_pt1 | contig 11338 bp, 7 predicted proteins | sample AttsexASBM1_FD_111477 | JGI IMG/M metagenome (GOLD analysis project Ga0157363, IMG submission 111477) | Fungus gardens microbial communities from leaf cutter ant in Ribeirão Preto, State of São Paulo, Brazil - Atta sexdens ASBM1 | ecosystem: Host-associated > Fungi > Mycelium > Unclassified ...
ACGTAGTTTTCTAGAATCAGCGGCAAATTGGAACAACTTGCAGACGCGATCTCTGAGATTTCCGTTTAATATTACAAGATGTGTTTTCTCATACGTTAATCCTACGAACAAGAAAGCTGCTATGTCACTCAAAGCTCGTTTCATTCGCTATAAGCAAAGAGAACTGGAAGACAGGTTGGTTCGTAATGAATGTTGAATTCGTATCAACTACTTTGTAGCTAATTATTCGTCTTGCAAATCTTCCAGCTGGCGTGCACGTTGTTGCCCGCTCGTAAACGTCAAATTTAGACAAAAACGATGGCAATTAAAAGTGCATCCTGATTACTGATCCACGAGTCTCGTAACAGAAAAAAAATATCTCTTGCGCTCGGAACGGAGAGGCATCAGCGACTTAGATGAGCGCAGGCATGAGTACGTGCTCGACGCCGCCGTGCAACAATGTACGATAATGAAGAATTATCGCCGCATAAGATTCCCGATGGAATAGGCGCTGGGCTACTCGTTAGCAAATCGGGATCGTAAAAATCATCGCGCGATTGCGAGCCGGAGATTGCCGGACCCCGACAGACGGCCCTCGACGTCGGACTACAAGAAGACGCAACGGAATTGCTTCGAGAGGTCCGAAAGCGCGCGACATACCAGAGCCTGGAGCTGTCCGAAATATGTTCCTTTTGCTCGTCACTGCCGTCTTCCAACGATCCTTCGAGCTACATGTACCCATGGTCCCTTTCGTAAATCCGCACGAACTCGTTTATCGCGATCGTCCGTCACCCGGCAAAAAATCCTAAATCCCGAACTCGTCCTTGTTGTTGTAAGGATTACTCGCGATATGCGGGCGAGGAATCAATGGAACAACCTTACGGGAGCGAAAAATCTCCGGAATAAACATCCGGAAGTCCAATCGTCGACATTATGTAAATCGAAGCGGTGTAAATTAACATCTCATGTAGATAGACAACGTATCTTACCAAAGATTATCTCGGTAATCATTGAACTTGTCGCCGATGAAGTTTAATTTCCTTTCTGTAGGATTTATCGGGCGCGATTTATCTGCTGATATTTTATTCGCTTTTCAGTAGAGATAAGGCGACGCACATCGTTAGCCTAATTTGACTAATGATCGAAGCAATCGGCATCGTGTACGTTCGCGGGAAAAGAGAAAAAATATAGGTGCGGTGGCTGAATTAAGTACCGGCGTGACAAAGTGTCACCAACCGGCCGTGCGAGTCGCCCGCACTCATTTACAGCGAGCATCGTCAGTCTTAGTCTTGCGTGCCACAGCTCAGTCGGAGAGCGGGAATGGTAGCGGGCTCGCTTTAGAGGGGTCCAGTGAAGAGAACCGAGGACGACACAGCGACGGCGGCAGCAGCGACCACATACGTATTAGGGGCAATATTTTAGCGGTACTTTTAATTTCGCCGTGATCGTAAACATTTCGGCGCATACACACGTGAGGAGGCACGGGATGACCAAGGAAACGGAACGGACGACCCGAGAGCTGTGTATTTGCATATTTTAATGAGGTACCGGGCGTATAGTGCCGCGGGAGCTGCCGAGAGTCGAGAGACGCACCACGACAAGGTAGCAGGTAGCCCTGGTAGTAGGTTTCGCATCGGCCAACGTCAGACTCAAATGCCGATGATAATGTGACGCGCGAACCTAATGCGTTCCTGCGGCGAAAACGCGACGCGATGAACGCATATCAATTGACTCGTGGTGAAATATATGGATACCTGCGTGGACCCCATTTTTGAACGAATTTAGTTTTTTCTCGAGACTTCCTATTTTATGTAATACCGATTGATTCTTGCAATTGATTCCAGAAGCAGCTCTTTACATTGAAAGAAAAACTTGGTTGTTGCAGCAAATTAGATGATAAAATAAGATGAATATTAGTGGATAGTTAATGGACATGACTCAATTTATTGGACAAAGTGATAAAAAATTTTAAATATTAAGTTTTTAATGATAAGTATGATTCTAAATAAATTTGTTATTAAATTTTTATAAACAACGGATTCATTTAAAGTCATTTATATCATTTTTAAAATCTTAATATTTAAAATTTTTTATCACTTTGTCCAATAATCATATATATTATATGATACATAGGATAATGTCCACTAACTGGTACATTTACTTTATGGCATAACACTTTTAATTGGCTGCAGCAGCCAATTTTTGATTGCGTTAACAATGTCAAGATTTCGATAGGCTAACGCAATAAAAAATTGGCTACTGCAACCAATTAAAAATGATACGCCATATTCAGCCAATCTTTTCTTTCAGTATAATTATGAATATCGCGTCATAAACAAATATTACTTTCTTTTTATATTTATCAAATAGAATACTGTAAGCATAGATATAATAATTAAAGAGTACGTATTTCTTGATTTTAGTATTTGTACTCCATTAAAAAAGATCAAACACATCAGTATCTCTCTTCAACTCAATATTTTAGAGAGAAAGAGAGAAGAGAGAGAGAAGAGCAATATGATTCAAACTACCCTATAGACATAGAATAGAATAGATGGAGCGTTGCCAACTTCTCATTGTTGCCAGCGAATAGTGGGACTACGACAAGACTACCGATGTTCTTAAGAGAAGGAGGTAATGGTTTATCTATGTATTCTATATCTATGAAGTTACTTCATTCTTTCTCTTTGAATCAGTGAAATCTGAAAAAGAAAGAAAGTTTAAACATTATAAAAATATCAATATTTGCTAGTTTATCAATTCTTCTTCAAATATTATTTACATTGAATTTATACATTAAAGCAAGGTTAGTTAGATTAGGGATTTCACATTTCATTCATCGATTATCAATGGTATACTAAGGACTAATGTCAGTAATTATCCACTGATTCGGATTTAGAGAATTCTGAACTGATAGTGATAATTTATAAGAATATGCAATCTGTTATTTTATGCACGTTTATATATACTTTAACTTTGAAATAACATCAATATTTTTATTTTTACTACTCATATAAGTTCGACAAAACAAAGAAGAAACGTTCATGTCGCGTGCAAGCCCGCGATAACTGCGGATGTTGCGTTGAGTCCAAATTACATCCGACGAGACAGAGTGGTTTCTTTTATTACCAAAATTTGCAACGGTCCGTTTCACCTCCTCAAACGAAAAATCGTGTGAAATCCGTGAGAAGCGCGAAACCGGTCCTAACGTTCGCGCATATGCTCGTGACTTCTGCTCTCTTCGAAGCCACGCCGCCGATCTTCTTTACGGCGAATATTCGCGAATAACTCGATCCGCACCGATCTGTCCTTTTCTTTTGCTATATACCAGACACGACCGCTCGGGCAGCCCGGGCCGAAAGGCGTTAATTATAATTAGCAGAGGCGAGATTAGTAATTAACACTTGGGGGTAATCGCGCGAGCGTTGCGTGAAGGTGCACGGATGAACGCGGACGTAGCGAATCTATATGCGATCCTGCGGCCGAGCGTGTCCGTGATAGCCACGAGAATGTGTGCATGCGGATAATAACGGCCGGTCCGACCAGCGAGGCTCGCTGCGAAGAAGGCAGGCGAGGCAAGTCGCCCGATTTATAACGCAGATAATAATTGCGGGCCGAACTTAATATTCATGAGCCAATCAGATTTGCGTTCCGAGTCGACGGGACCCCGGAGTCTTCGCCCTTTCCAGAGATTCATTGTGCCGCATCGACGACGACTGCGCTACGTGAATTCGGCAACGGCGAAAGATTCCTTCGGAGTTTATAAAGTATGTGAAAAATTTTGATTTTTCTCGAATAAAAATTAATCCTTATAATTTTATTGATAATAAATAGTAATAATGATAATAATAATAATAATAATAATAACTTTATTAATGTGCGTTTGTAAACTACAGAAAAAGAATAAGACACAAAAGATGCAGAAAATTAGAAGTTGCACAAACAATAGGCAAGGTATCAGCAATCAATGCTGCATTAATGCTCCCTTGAAACCCAAATCTGAACTTAATACTACGTATTAATTACAGCAGATTTGCTAAATAATGAAATTATGTTACAAGATAAGCAGATTGAGCTAAACAATACATATATATATATATATATATCATAAAAGAAAAAGGAAAATAGAATAATAGAGAAATAATAAAAATAATAAGAAAATAACAATAATAATAATAACAATACCATATAAAGAACAAAAGAAAAAAAAGAAAGAAAAAGATTTTGTTGTATATGAATTTTTATTAACATTTTTAAATATAATATATTTCACGAATAGTTCGCAATTATAAATAAGAACATTTTTCTGCATAGACTTCTTACAAGATTTCGAATTAAAATATTAGGCATACTAAGTATAATTGATCTTTAAGTGAGTAGATGGGATGGCTACAGCCATCCCATCTACTCCCTGTATACTTTTCTTTAAAATTTTATCCTGATAAAAAAAAATAACAGAAATTGCCCAAGTGCCTAGAATTTTACAGTTTATTATTTTTACATTCCTCTAACTTATAACTAATATGAATTTGACAATAACTAACATAATATACTAGTAAAAAATACAATTGTAAAATTAAAAAATTGGTTTTTTTTATGTATTCTGAGTATTTCATCTATCAATTGACATATTTTTATATCACTTATTTGCTCTCTAAAACTTTTAAAGTAAAAGCTCGTTCTTAATGAAAATTGAAAATTAAGCCACTCTTTTTTAAACTGGCTCAATTTTCATTGCTTTGAATGAAATATTGCCACTTCAAAAATTTAGAGAATACTTAAAGATTAATTTTTAGAAACATTTGTGTTCAAACTACAATATAATGTTCGTACCTCATTGAAATAAATATTTCTTATTTTTAGTCTTACAACTAATGCGAGATACTACTCCATTTGATTGAATTAAGCGAGTCAAAGCTAATGCTACGGGTCTCGTAACACTAACGTCACTTAAACGATGGAGTCGCAGCAGCCAGGCGAATCGCCGGGTCAGAGAGCCGCCTAAAATGGTTATTATGTCGGCCGATTGCGTTCGCAGCCCGGTAATATTAACGTCAATTCGAACGTAAGAGGGTGGCCATCGACGCGCTGTTTCCTACTGATGAGTCACTTTGAGCGAGCGCCTACCGGCGATGATGGACGCTGCTAGATAGTCATCGCGCGTATCGTACGAATTACGAGCAGGAGGATCGGCGTCCAAAGATCGAGAGATCGATAAAGCTATCTTCTAAAGGCACGCTTAATTCTATCAGCGATACCGCATCGCCTTGTTTAATCCTTTCCGGGATATAATGACTTTCCTGTCAAATGTTTATATTAATTGGCAAGAACGTTAAATTGTAGTTACCGGCTATCTTAACATAATCTTATCGTAAAAAAAATTAAATTTTTCTTATTAAATTATTTTAATTATATTTAAATTATAGATTGCGTGATATTGCAATCTTCGATGATTTCTAAAGTAATAGAAATTTAAGATTGATCGAGTTTTTTTGCCTGTAACCAATAATGACTTTTAATAAAACATAGAATTAAAATATTGAGAAATTAACCAAGACAAAGCTAACTATGCATAATTATGAAAAATTTATATGTATATGTAAAATTATCATACATCGAAATTATACGTAAATATTTTCTCGAGCGAAGGTGCATGAAGTACGCTTGACTGACGTTAATTGTGCATAATTTGCTTGGCCTTCGCCCGGATCATTTTAATGAAACGCGTACATTATGTATACATCTTAGGGTTCAATTTGGAATACGCATACGCGAATAAACGTACCAGACGAATCACTGGCGTTTATCGTTGAAACCGTTCTCACTCGATGCTATCTCTATCCATTGAAATTGATTTCAATGAGATACAAAGAAATTTATCGGACCGATTTTACCTTTAAGACAGACTGTTTAGTGATTCTTGACATTTAAGATACATACATCGTAGAAAAAATAAAATTGCGTTATGTAGACAGCAATTTTTATATTCTTTGTTCGTTTTATTATCCATTTATTCTAACATATTCTTCGTCGCGTTATATTTGGTAAACGTTATTTTAAATAAAACTCTGTTATTTTACGGGCGATAAAAACAGCGGCGGGCAAACGCGGAAGACAAGTAGGACGGGCAAATATATGACGCGCAATCGTCGAGAACGCTAGCGCGCGGCGATCCTTTCGCCGGCAGAAAAAAATAGCCAGAGTTAAAATATTTAAAGACCCGCGCGGTTTAAATACTTCCCCGTCACAGCGGAGGCATTAATAACTAGAACGAAGTGGTTGAATTATCCCTCTGCTCCGTGTTTACCCCCATCTCACCCTCCCTTTCCGTAGCGCGCTCTCGGCACGCCAAAAGCGCCGCGGAAAAAAGCGTCATTTGCAGAACGCGGATGACATTTTAATCGCGGGCGCGAGCGGTGCCTGGGCTCCTTCTCGTTGCTCGAAAAAAAATATGGCCACCGTTTTCAGCAAGGGGGAAAGAGAGGGTAGGACGGAGGACGGAGGGCGGATGGACGAGGGGGTAACAACAGGCCGCGGCGCTTCGAATTTCGACGGCCGCACGGACACGGGCGGCAGAGCAGAGCAGTTTGGCGGTCTGTGGGGTCGGCCGAAATGGCCGGAAGCCCCGGGTGTTTGTAAGTTTCGGCTAATAGAAAAAAATGACGAGGTGCCGGGGTACCTACCCCGTGTCCATTTCCAGCCATTATTTTTATTCCGGTGCGTTTTACCGGAATGGCCGCTCGGCCGAGCCGCATGCACTGCCATCTATATACGGGCACGATGGAATGGTCTCTCTCTCTCTCTCTCTCTCTCTCTCTCTCTCATATCCTCTCTCGCTCTCCCATTCTCGAAATTCACCCTCTCCCAACTCGCTCTTACGCGACTCTCGTCCGCGCTTCCAACGCTTCTTCCTCTATCTCTCTCCCCTTTTTTAAGCCCTTTTCACTTGCTCGCTCACTCGCTCGCATGCTCGCTCGCGGCCGTTCCACCACGGATTTACACACTTTTTTCGGCCGGCAACTGTCTGTCATTAGGCGCAGCACGTGGATCGACGTACGAGCGAAGCCGCGAAGGGGATGAGAGAGGGAGACGGGAGGTAACGCAGGGCATGACAGCGAGTCGGGGGTGGAGACCGGTTGTGCCCGGGAAGCACGTTTAACAAGGACAGATAGTGATTTAATTTTAAAAAATTGACGAAACGACGCTCTAGCTACGGGCCAGAGTGGGGCCCAACCGTTTCTCTCTCACGATTGTGCAAGCGCCATATATATGTATGTGCCTGTATATATGTATCGGGGGCATTGATTAACTTTCGACAATGTCAAATCGTCGGCAACGCTGCCCTCGCCGACGTTCACCACGGTGTGGTGAGGCGTTGCAACTGCGTTTTTTAACTCATTTGTCTGCATTTTCGGCGCCGTTCGCGCCCCGACGGGGAACTAGTAGGCAGGGAACAGGGCAAACAGAGGACGGTGGACTGGACGGACTGGACCGCCGCGGCCGTTGCGCCCCACGACCGGTTCGAATAACGCGGACAAATTACTACGACGCTACTGCATTCGAACTGTGTCGAGGATAAGCGATCGCTCGGCACTGCGCGATTTCGGGTCAGGGTAATGGCCGATGATTTTGCAGATTCCGGGAGAAGCGATGCTCGGGGGAATCGTTCGATCGACGATGTGTAGATTTATATGCGGCTCTCTCTCTCTCTCTCTCTCTCTCTCTCTCTCTTTTTTTGTATAGGGATTGCGTACTCGGATTCGAAAAGAAGAATTGATGCGCGACAGATCTGACACATAATAGCAGAGAAGAAGAATTTTTATAATTCTCATGAGCGTGAAGAGCAACGGAAGTGTGAATGAAATGAAAATGTATCCTATCGTTTGCACGAATGTGAAGGATAAACGATATCCACGTAACATATAGAGGAGTATGAAGGAAAGTGGCTCATTTATGTAATAAATTATTACGGGAACTGCCGGCATGGTTATATCGCTTGAAACCCTGTGACAGAGGGAATCTAAAAACCAGGAAGTTTTCGTGAAACGATATATAGCAACGACTAATGAATTAACGCGCGTGCTGTGGGTTCGCTTTGAAAAAGACCAGCGGCAGCTTTCACGTTACTGCCAGCGGTACGAAAAAAGCACAATGTTGAATTATACGACGGCCAGAGGGCCGCCTCGCGGCGGCTTTTAATGCTAATTTAATTATTTAAGCTTTTTATAAGTCAATTAACAGAACGCTTCATGTTGCACCGCTGTGGCGCACATAAGCACCCGTACGAAAGTTTTAGCATCCGACCTCCATCGAATGTCCATCGAATTCCTCATTACAATGTGGTCAAACGCACGTTTCTTCATTAACCATCGTTATCCAAAGTTAATTAGAATCTACCATCAATTTATTATTATCCGATTGTATTAACTGCGACAACGAATTATTGTATATACAATCACGGAATATGTATAGTTCTGTTGGAGATTAATTATAATGTTGACCATACGCACACCCTTAAAATATATCTTTGCATTACGTTTGAATACTCGGAATCTCTTCTTCCATTACGCGCCTCATCGTTCCTCATGTTTCACTTACGGAGCTGGTTTTCCCTCCTCGGCTGCGCCATGCCACCACGTTTCGCAAGATCTCCATGCACGACGCATTGCATTATAATAAGTTATTAAGTCCAGCTGTATAAGAGGGTGGCGCTGGAGAAGGTGAAGGCGCAGTGGTTCGCAGTGTTCGTTAGTGGAAGGCCAGTGGTACGTGTAGAACGACCGCGCGAAGGGGAAGGGGGGAGGGGGTCCGAGGATGATTAAACCCCCCCGAGACGGTAATTTTTCATGTCCGATCATAAATTACCGGGCTGCACTGCCTCCGCATGCGAGAGACCAGTGTGTTACGAGTTACGAGAAAAATTTCAGCCGGTATTATAATTAGCTATGTTAATTATGCATTAATTTATTATCCAGCACCGCGCGACGTTTTAATTATAATCTTGCCAGGGCCGCGGGGGCAGCTTGAAAAGTAGTTTGGTAGTTTCGAGCAGGCGCATTCGCCCTTCCACCTACTTCTGGTTTCGCCTTCTTCGTCCATCGTCGTCGATGTCGTCGCTGTCGTCGTCACCATCGCCGTCGTCGACGTCGTCTTTACTCCCATCTCGTTCTCGCTTTCTTCTCATCCTTCTTCTTTTTTTTTCACGGCGACCGCGCAAAAATAATTTCATTCCAAAGCGCAGAGTTAATTAGGTTTCTTCGAGATCTCCTCGGCTCCTTCGCTGACTTGCCGAGGTTACGAAGGAAGAGTATTATTCTCCATCGTCGCTGCTTTATTTCGTCAACTGTGCAACTTTGGCAACGAAATATCAAGCCTGAGATTCGCCCTCGTTTTTATCTAAAGGAGCGACTTTTGAAACTTTTCTTAACTACACTATCGAGAGTTGATCATCTCTCGAAAGAAGACGACGTAATTGATCCTCGGAATCTTTTCTTGTAAAAGTCGACTTATTATTTTTTATCAGCATACCGTTATAAATTGTTACAAATATCAAATGCGTTGCAATGTTATTAATGACAAAATCTATGTCACAGATTTACTTTATATATATATATATATACTATACATATATATATATATATACACATATATATATATATATATATATATATATATATATATATATATATATATGACTGGAAAAAATTTGTCTCTCAAACGAACAATGTTTCGCGCGAGAGATTACTACATGTATTGCATTTATTCAGAGTTATCTTCAACAACTGATCATTTCGTTTGGCAAAAACGTGCTTGCTCGATATATATTCGGCCTTTTTTCTTTACGCATGTATTTTTTTTAAGCGTCAGAAGCATTCGAGGGCTTTCAATTACGGTAAAATGCGTGGCGCGGGACGGTTTCACGGGGAACAGTGCAAATTGGATTGCGCCGTACATAAGTATTCAACAAATGAAAATTGATTCTGACGCGTTGCCATTAATAACCGCGAGGCGCATTGCGACCGTCATTTAATGAATGCAAGAACGCCGAAACCGGCGGAGTACTGTAGTGTATTTGTCATATTAGAGAAGTCAGGATAGACACCGCCCGTTAAAAGCACTTTACTGTTTCGCTAATTCCATTTATTAATACAATAATATGGTTTGGCCACTATTTAAATTCGGTCCAACGAGACACGGCCGCCGCCGGTTCCTCCATCAACCGAATTTCCACGATACCCGTTTTAATCCTGTTTTTCAAAGTAAACATCAATACACAAAGTGCTTTCATAACGTTTACGCGTTTATCAGGCGCGGATACATATGATCGATCCGATAGATTGAATAATGCCTCCGATATAACGCTGTACGATTAACCGCCGCGCGTGTACGGCATTTGTATCTTGTTTAACTAATCTGATACGCATAACGCGAAAATATGTGACTGGCAATGCGATTTTTCATCGTGATTCTAGATTTCTTCCCTTTTTCTTCGTCTTTTTACGAATTTAAGCTCTCGGTGCCATGTCGCAAGTATTAGTATTAAAACACATCGTATCATTGAAAAGATACATTTTATATAAATAATTCATTTTTCAAAGAATTTAAATTCAGAACAGTTCTCTCTTTCTTTTTCCATATAATAAATGTGCTACTTTAAAAATAATATATAACAATTTATCACATTTATAGGACACTTTTCACTTTACAAAGATGTTTTACAAAATTCTGTTTTTCAAAATTATTATATATGCAATATTCCAACATAATGAGTGGTACGATATTTATCAGACTGGTAAACTTGTAACAATGTATGATTTTTTTTAATTTAGTAATATCTCTAATTATTTTATATATTCTCAGTTTATTAATATTATATTCAGTAGACTTGCCATTATATAACAGGCTAACTATATCTATGATGTAAAAAATAATTAACGTAAAAGAAAAATTTACGTTATATTTTATTCATTCATACACGATGTGCACATTCTGCGAGATACACGCACATATAACACAGCGTCGTTTCATCTGCCGATATACGCTTACTGATTTACACAAAAGCACAATACGGTGAACTGTGAGCTCAATTACATTACAATTATGTTTACGTATTTTTTTCTATATGTATATATATGCGTGCGTGTGTGCGTATGTGTGCGTGCGTGTGCGTGCGTGTGCGTGTGCGTGCGTGCGTGCGTGCGTGCGCGTGTGCGTGTGTGTGTGTGTGTGTGTGTGCGTGTGTGTGTGTGTGTGTGTGTGTGTGTGTGTGTGTGTGTGTGTGTGTGTATTTGAGATTTTTATGTGTTTTTTTCTCATAAATAACAATATAAATACAAATGTTACAGAAAAAAGAAAACAA
>Ga0157363_1006074_pt1 | contig 11337 bp, 8 predicted proteins | sample AttsexASBM1_FD_111477 | JGI IMG/M metagenome (GOLD analysis project Ga0157363, IMG submission 111477) | Fungus gardens microbial communities from leaf cutter ant in Ribeirão Preto, State of São Paulo, Brazil - Atta sexdens ASBM1 | ecosystem: Host-associated > Fungi > Mycelium > Unclassified ...
GTGTGTTGGTGTGTGTGTGTGTGTGTGTGTGTGTGTGTGTGTGTGTGTGTGTGTGTGTGTGTGTGTGTGTGTGTGTGTGTGTGTGTGTGTGTGTGTGTGTGTGTGTGTGTGTGTGTGTGTGTACTGAAATAAATTTCTATTTTAATATATAGCGAAATGAAATTTTATTCCTAACAAATAAACTATCTATTTTATTTTTTTACAATATTAATGAGATATGTATATTTCACAGAAATATTTTGTCATCATAGTCAATTTTTTTATGACAAATAAATATCAATAAAACGTATGTACAATATTTGCTTGCGAATATTGAGATTTTTTTTTTTTTTCAATAGATATATAAAACAGTTTAATAAAGTTAATATTCTTTTATATATATTTAATATAATATTTTATAGTTTAAATGAAAATTTTTTCATTTCACACACATTTTAATAATTTTTTAAAAACATATCCATTGAAATAATTTTTAATACAGGTTTTAAATCACCAATCTTTTTATATTATTTTCAAATATAATAAAGAAAAATCTATATTTTTTTCATTTTGTTAAAAAATACATGTAATACATCCTAAAAGTAAAAACTGTTTCCTATGTCTATGCTATGCTTTTATTCCGTTCCGAAATATAAAATTCATTGAATAAACTTTAAATTTAATAATATATTAATATATTATACGAAAAATTAAAATTTATGAAATATAAGAAATACACGCACGTGCACAACGGAAAACACATAAAATTCTGGAGTTTAGAGAGGTTGAAAGATGCTCCCTTGCTTTTCTTGCTTTTTTTATATATCACGAAGATTCGTGAAACGGCGAGCTCGTCATTTGAAAGAGCTGTGACGAATCGTAAACGCGTATAATGTTGGACATTTCTGAATCTAATCGAGAAGAAAATCGAGACAACAACGTCTCGCGATTTTACGAGCGTGGATTCGACGTGGGTTTCCCACAGATGCACCAAATTGCACACCGTTTAAAATATACGCCTTACGATCGGGCAATTCTTTCGCTCTTTTTCTCTCTCACTCGAAATGGTGCAACGAAATCTCCATAAAAGTCTCCATCTAGCACGGGAATATTATTGGGTGTGCGCGAGTATTCGCGAAAAATCACGATACGTCACCACTAATTTGCGCGCAAAAAAAAGCTTACGTTTTGACGGTGTGTAAAATACCGTTTCACATTTTACACGTAATCGTATTATGAATGAAATCCTGGCGAATACTCGAAGGAGATTGACCGATCGGTAGATGATGATATCAATGGAGAGCCAGATATCGATGAAGCGAATAAACCATAATGATCCTTAATTTTTCATTTCGCGTGAGCGATTCACGATAACAAGTTTTCGATGCGCCGCCAGGAAAACTAGAATTGACATTTTACAACGGATCGCTTTCGCTATTTTTCAAGCGGTTTTTTGATTCATTTGGTAATTACATTTGTAATGTCTACATATCAACGTATCGCTTATTTTCGTTGCACCCGCATCGCCAACCCATGTACATATGTATATCGCGATGATATGTGGTCATCACATGAGATGAATGAGAAAAGATTGTTCGCATTTTTATGATCTGGAATTCATGTAGTTAATACTGATTGAATGATCGGATGACGTCGTTAATTGTATGTAATGTGCTCTGCCCTCTCCAGTCCGGACGAGATACAACGTGTGATACAAAGTACGTTACTTTTACTCTACTCGAGCGAGTAATTTGCGGCGGTGCTCGCTCGCTCGCTCACACGAACGAGAGGCGCGTCCCGTTCGCCGTTATCGATTCCATCAATCAAAATCAAACAAGATATACAAAACGACAAACGGAAGAAGCGCGTAAGCCAACAAATTGTAAATATACGGCCAATTTAAAGTTCTTTTAGTAACAATAACGTTGCAGTAACATTTCAAAAACGTGTGCCCTCCGCTGCGCTCTGCCTCATTGGTACAAGCTCACTAGTATGTATAATCATATGTAATCAATAATGATATATAAATTCATTCATGTTCATGATGTAAAATCACTGCATACCGTGAATATTTAAAAAAAAAATTACTGACGACGTTCCGGCACCATCGACACTATCCGTACAAGGAAAAATTACTAAATTCCATAGATATTCGATCAGTATGTCGATCAAATATTTCTTTAGTTTTATATCGATATAAAGAATCCAAAAAGTATAAAGAGACAGTATAACTATACAATTGTATAAAAAATTGATGGTTCTACAAGCAATTTTTTTTATTTTAATTGAAATCGATGATTGAATAAAAATACTTATATCGATAAAATTCTTGAAGTCTTTTTGAGACATATTATTAAATCTCGAATTTTTTGGAAGAATTAGAATTTCAAACCCTGATTGAGGTAATATTTTTCGCAATAAGTTTTATATATGTATATATATATATAGTATATGCAGATTTTTAAGATTTTATTATCTTCATTATTAAAGTAGACAATCTAATTTGAGATTAATTTCGGTTCTGTTTACGATTACGTTGCAAATCAACGTGTAATTTATAAATAAAACTGAGATAATATATTTGTAAAAATTTACATTTAGTATTATTAAACATTAAGATTCGTTTCAATCGGAAATAGGATTATTTCTGTTAATTGAATCAGAATTTATTTATAATTATATAAAAACTCTAGAAATGGAACATTAACTTTATAGTGGTCGGAAAGAGAAGAGCTGAATCACAAAATTCATAGAAATAACTGTTTATTCGGGCACGACACGCCGTATCTGCTTGCTCCCTCCCATATTGCCTTTTCACGCTCCAATTCGTGATTATGCAACGTTTAATCGGGGAATTAAAAAAGAAGTCTCGGAAGTGCAAATTTCTTTCCGCAGGAGTGAGCGCGCATCGAGCGAACTACGACAATTCCAGTGGATTTCCACCCGAAGAAATTTACGATATCTCATGGAGTGCGTCTCGGATTAAACGATGATCGAAAAATGTCGATCTTTCTATTACTCCGTATCGTTATTACCATCATTATTTTGTATCTCATGTATCAAAAATAATTATAATTAATAAGCGAAATTGCAAGACACAATGATGCTCTTAAATAAAAGAAAAAAAAAGAGACGTTAAGTGTTGCGAGAATGTTAATGGCGTCGGAAGGTGCGCTTACGATTTTGTACGCGTCGATTGCTCGAGGAAGCGAAGCGAAAAGAGACTTTTCACTCGATATGACGTCGAATGATTCTCTTCGAACGTCGTTTAAAATATCGCGATGGTACACTTGGCAGCTTGCTGATACCAGAGGCGCGGCGCTCTCGAGGAGTGCCCCCGTTTTTTTAACTCACGGATATAGAGAGCAGAGGCGATATCGTCCGATATCGTACCGTGTCGCCTACCTTCTTCTCCCATTGGAGAACGTAGGGCACTGGGTGCTCACCGGGGAACTCTACGTGACAGTTGAAGACAACGCTCTCCCCAAGAATAGCCGTGATGTGCACCGCGTCCTGTTGACAGAGTCCTGAAACATAAACAGTCATGGTCATTAGTGATAAATAAATAATAAAAAATCTTAAGTGAATATTAAGGGGACGCTATAATGACGGCTATCTTCAACGAATTGCTATTCTATCGATTAAACTTACATACGATTTACAAAACATCAACATACGTACGTATCACTATGTCAATGCATGTAAATTGCAATACAGAGAAAATCTGTTATTCTTATAAGTTTTCAATCAAATTCTATAAAGTCAATATTGTTCGTTGATATAATCCAAAGTGCGAGACAGTTCACTTTATCCATAATTATAGAATTTTTATATTAAGAAAACGTCTACGTTGGATGACAACTTTGCGAGCTGACAAAATTTAATTTTTTAACTTCTTTTTGTTTTTTTAATATAAAATCCACCACCTCGTATCTTTATTTTGTGTTTATTCAATCCTATATAAAAGGATTTCACAATTCAATTTGGAGAAAATTCTTAACCGGTGATTCTCGTCTTTTCAGCATTTCCTTAAACAATTAAATAAGAGGGATAAATTATCATAAAAAAAAAGTTCCTTGTGCTGTTGGAGACCCAGCTATTCTTATATATTTTAAGTCTAGAACGAAAAAATGATTTTTTTTCCAATTTTGATGTATTTTTTCGCTCTAGATTGAAAATTTATCCTGGATAATCCTATTTTGATGTCAGATTTGTATTCAGTGATTCCAAATACATAAGAATAGTTGGATTTCCACCCCCAGGGTACTTTTTTTTTGTAGGTCTGTTATTATAGATATCTTTTAATTTTTTTATGATTCTGTCGTATTCTATCAATGCGATTAACTTGATTTTCAATCGAGGGAATAATGGTGATTTCTATACTGAGAGAAAAATTAATAAAATTTATAAATAAATATAATGTTTATTTACAGAAAATAAATATTTGATAACCAAAAATAATAAAAGTTGATTCAAATTAATGGTTCTTATATCAAATGAATATCATATATTTACACTTACTAAATATTTAACTGACACTGTTCAAACAAATATTTATTAAAATTTGTTACATTTTTCTCTTAATACATACGCAGTAAGTAATCTCGCAGCATTACTTCAAATCGTTATAGAATTGGCAATAAAAAAAAATGAATCGGAATACTCATGGAAAAATTGACTGAAATTTACCGCACTTCTATTTCGCGCTCGCGAAAGACGTCCGAGTACCGGAAGCTCATAATTCTTGCCGCAAGGGAGTCTCGCTGTGGGAAAGAAAACTGCAAGAGGCGGGCTGTCCCCGGCGGGAAGACATTAAAAGCCATTAAAGGTAAATCAGGGGCAACGGTTGTCGCTCTTTTCTGCGAGTAACGTCAGGAAAACCAGGTACGCGGTAGAGGCGTCATGCGAGATTAACTTCGCATTAACCTCCAATGCTATGTTGAATAGGATCGAATATATGACCCCGTTTCGTGTGCTCAAGATATGCCGACCGAGTAAGAATCCCTTCGATTCCGCGCGATGATAACGATATTTCGCTCATCGCCCCTTTCCCGCCTGCGATGCCTGTGTGCGGATAATTAACATACTTCGATACATTCGTGTTCTTGCTCGTTTTATACCCTGTTTACGATTGGCACGACTTGGGAGAGATATCGCTATAAATTATATCGGGGAACAAGGTGATCGTTCCAAGGTGGAAAAAGTAGCCGGCACATCGTGACGTGGTGAAACGATGATGGTAAACACGTCGACGAGGATAATATGGGCGAGCCTGAGGAAGAAACTCCGTTGGGATAATTAATGTTCTTAGCGCAAATACGACAGATTAAAGCGAGCTGCTATTGGATAAATTGATATCTGAAATTCAGAATGCTATCAATTTTCGAGATGGGAAGTTTCTATAGCCTGCTACTGCAGAATATTACTTTCGCCGTATATTTACCTTCAAATCAAACAACTTCGTGTACAAAATGTGTACATATGAAAAATATGAAAGCGTTAATACGATGTTTATCGTGATTTTTTAGTTTATTTTAAGAACACTTGCATTATTCAAATAACCGCAAGGAAGGAATGCCGCAGAATGAGAAATATGAGAAATATAGAGCTTATCAGACGGCCGAGACAAACAAAAGGAAAGTGAGTTGTGTGGCGAGGAACTAGAAGGAAACCGAACTACAAATACTCTTAAACTGATTCGTAGAAATATATGTCAGCGCAGTCTGCTATCCGCGCAAAGTAATCGCGAAGTTCGTGTCGCAAGAAGCTCTATCGGTCGAGGGAACACAAATCGGGAATGACAGCCGATCTACTTTGCGTCCTGAGAAAAGTTCGCCACTAAGAAATATCGATCTGACTGCTGACAAGCAAACTTCAGACGAATCTGTCGCGGCCCTTCCATTTTCGTTTTATCTTCGCCTTTCGTTGCTGCGTCACGATCGTCGCGATTAACGTTTCGCGATTTCACTGCGGTAAACAGCTGCCGCATTCGTGCACTTTTTACTACTTCACGAACTACTACTGTTCTCCACGAGTTCTTAATGCAGTAGTACCATTACGGTCTGATTTTTGTCACGAAACGACTGCTATGTTTGATTGATGTCGTACGACTATTCAAGACTTAAAAGTACAAGTTAGTAGTAGTTAATTACTACTGACTTTTCTTTAAAAGAAACTATATAATTTCTAAGATGTTGACAATAATTGCATTGTAATGAGTTACCACAATATCCATCAGTCGACACGCGAGCTATAATATACTTTAGATTTTTACGTCGAGTGACAATGTCGACACAACAACTGTTCATGCTCGTCCGAAAGTGCGACTTCCCATTATGCAGTTTCGAAACTGCGACTGCGAGAAACGGAGCATTTCGCTCCCTTTTGCATAGATTGTGCATCCGTACGTTGCTTAATGCCCAGCTAACTTTAGGAACAGTGAAGCCTCGCATTAAAGCACACTGCAACGTTGGATCCGTGACTTCCTCGGAAAAGCCGAAACTGTGCAGAAAATCGTTGACATCAAGGAGAGAGGAACCGCGTCTCACATCACATGTAAAAGCAGAGGGAAGCAAAGCACTGTACTCGATGATGTCCATTTCGAATAATGGACACGAAATTTTGATACTCATCCTTTTTAAGCTCCTCCGCGTTGCAAATACGATACATTTTTGGCATTTGTACGACAAAAGAGACCGTAATAAATCTCTCCCCGGGTGCAAACCTCTGAACTGTCCGCGTTTCGCGACAGCTATACGGACAGCCCACTGAATGAATTCTAAATCGAAGGTGCTTTTATCGTCAAAAAAACGAGGGAATTTTAGCGAAACTGTATTACGTTGAACGCGGTAGATGTCCTTTACATCAATATTTACCTTTCGTTACTATTAAAACTGCAGTGGTATTTATAAAATATATTTCTTGCGTTTCTTTATTTTTACATTTGTAGCAAATTGCAACAGAACGATGTTATTTAACAAAGTTTGATGATATTCTTTTAGCAAAAATAATTTCATAATATCTATCATGCGTTTAATGTCTACGTAGAAATGTAGAGTCGAGAATAGCATTAAATGTTTATATCATTATTATTCTTTATGGTACATTTGCAAATTTATATTATTGTTATTAAAATAAATTTAGTGTTCATTTTTTTAATACGAGTTTGGTTCCTTGAAATTAATCAGTGCCTTTTAATCAACATAAATTAAATTGGTCTCATTCAATCATAAAGTAAATTTAATATTCTTTATATACAAACTATGTCATTTTGATTTCTTGAAATTAATAAATAGTGTCATTTAGTTAACATGAATTAAATAAATCCCACAGGTTCAGCGTCAATCAGTAACTATGTTACAGATTTTGATGTCAGTTTCGAAGAGTTGAACGTTAATACGTTCAGATGTATCCCCCCTCCCCCCCCCTGAATGCCGTCTCGTGATATGAGAATTCTCGTGATGCAAATATCCACCATGGACGAATGTGGATACGTCGCGAAGCCGCATCGAAGCCGGCGCATTACGTATGCATTGTGTAATATCATGGATCGCGGCTTCTCAACATCTGCTCCAGCGAACCATCGATGTTTCGCCAAAGGCAGTTTTCGATAAGGTGTGTGTGTGTGTGTGTGTGTGTGTGTGTGTGTGCGCGCGCGTGTATGTGTGTGTTCTGTACAGCTTAATAACGTTCGACAGCAAAGTCGTAGAAAAGAAAAGTCACGCTAACTCCTGTATCATATCTATGATATTTCTGATCGTCTAAACGTAACATCATGAAATAATGAAAACGATTCTGAAAATTCCTCCGAAGATCAAAAATTACTTTGGAATGCATTTGCGTCGATGATCTGTTGGCTAATCTTAGTGGCTTTTCTGTTTGTCGTCTAAAGTCCATTTCACAAATAAGCGTAATTGCATCCAGAGAAACATTTCTTCGATTAAAAGAAATGTTTCTTTACTATATGATTAAAGAACAAATTTCTTGAATTTGAACGTCATTTCTCTGATTTAAACATTATTTTTTGAGATTTAATAAAAAAAATTTATTTAATTTAAAGAAATTATGTTCAAATCAAAGAAATGATATTCAAATAAAAGAATTTTGTTTCTTTAATTGTAGCAAAGAAATATTTCTTGAGTGCGTAAGAATAGAATATTCTCTTCGATTGCAATTGATCATTTCTTAGTCTTACAATTACAATCATCTACAACGTTTATGTAGTATTTAATAAAATAGGCTTGAGAACAAAAACACACGATAGACAATGTTGGGCGACTGTTGTATCGTATATGGAAAGTCCAATGTATATAACCGCGCACTTGGGGGTTACAATTTTCATTATTTTCATAAACGACACAGCGGTTGGCCGACATTTTGTCTCTCGTATAATCTAAGAGATAAAGGAAGTCATTAAAAAGTTTTCCCTACATTCAACGTGAAATTAAACGTTTCCACGTTGTGAAGCATCAATATGATCGGTAGTCGCGTTGCGCGACGAACAACGCGTTATTAATGTAACGGGGTCGACCGAAACCGTGATGATACTATTGATATTGCACGAGAAAATCGGTATAACACCCTCCGCTTCTCTGATCATGCAACAACCCGTTTTAATCCGCCCCCACGATGTACGCGGTGCGAATAATAATCCGGACTTGGACGCGAGTAACCGACGCACATTTGTGCAGCCATTATCGCCATTGTCGGGGTCCTCCTGGGACCATAACGCGGCGTCCAAATAACCATTTTTATTGTTACTTGTTATTAAATTTTCAACAGTCTGTCTGCAATGTGCGGGCGCGTGTACGCGACGCGAACACCTCGTTATCTCCGGTAAGCGAAATAAAGCCTCTCTCCGCTTTGCATATGTGGTGCAGATAATAATTATAATTATCATAGTATGCGATACGTGCATGACGTTCGTTAATTCACCCGTTGAATGAACCGAGCATCTGGGAAAAGGATATTGCACGCCGTGAAAGCGTTCAGCATTTATCTCTGTCTTCGTATAGGCATTATTAAACTACATTCAACGTTATGAATGTTAAAAATGTTGATTTACAGAAGTAGATTTTTTTTCTTGGATTTATGCAATATGTTGCTGATATCAGCCAAACGATATACTACATTCCTCGGTAATACAAAATTGCCTACCGGTCTAATTGCGATAATCGCGCGTTCCTATATTTCTCGCAGCGGTATCAGTGCAGATCGTCCGGTCTGTACAAGCCGATCATCCGGCGCACGTGCAGATAAATCTCGCGCGTTAATAATTTGCGCGCACGCGAGGTAAACGCGCCAGGAATTATTTGCCTCTCGGCTTTGCGAGTGAGGGAAAACTCGGTCGAGTCGTATTACCCGATCATCGGAAGATCTGAAGGAGAAGCGAGCAACCGGCGCGGAAACTCTCTTTATACGCGAGAAAGACTTTTCCGTTTCGCAGCCCGTTAACTCGAGGAGTGAGGAGGTTTAGATGGAATCACTTCCACGTCGTTTTGGCAACCCGCCTTTTATTTCGCGGTTGTTTTTCCCCGACGAGATAAACAGATTGAGCAATTCATTTGAATATTCTGCGGGGAATATATGCAGCCGTTTGCGTGGGAACGCGAAACACGAAAAATTTCGTTTATCTCTACTCGGTACGAAAGCGAAATATTTTCTTTCGAAATAAAATATCTCGCTCTTGCGTTTTTGCAAACTGAAACAAATATTAAAGCTCGCTTTCGGATACTCTCTTTTTCTCAATGGAGATATATTAATAAATTCTACGTTTAAAAAAAATTTTAAATACTAAATTTTACACAACTTCTCAAATAAATCGCGCGTATAAATATGTTAATTTTATCTTATATATATAAATCACTTACAACCATAATTTTTTTTATTGAAAATCATGCAAGAACTCAATCTATTTTGATACGTTTTTGCTATTCGCGTTTCTCAACCGAGAATGTTAAAACAAGACCATGAAGCAGCTTCTCATCTTCGCCAACGAATTTTCAGATAGCAACGGAGCGTGAAATTAGTGAGCCGTTCCATCAGCTCGTACCTCGTATAAGCTAAATAGCCAGGTATATGAGGCGGCTCCGCGCACGAGATATCCAATTGGATGAAGTGGAAGGTAGAACAATTAAACGAAGCTAACGAGTATATTATTACCTTAATGAGCTCAGGATTCAAAGATGGATTTTAATTATTTTGTATAAACAAAACCGGTGAATATAGTTCGGACTCGGTGGTAAAATTCTCTCTCGCGCAAATGGAAAGTATCGCTTTGAGAGCTCGAGTTCGCGGACACTCCAAATACAGACAAATACTACATCCGTTATTACGATTTTCATACGCGCGAGAATCCCCTTTGAAAATAAATAGAACGCGATGAAGAAAATCCGCCTGTTAATGGCTGTAAACTGTAAACTTGCCGATTTAGGAATATTGCACGTGAAAATAATACAATAAAAACTTAATCGTGAGGGAAAGATGCAACCATGATGCAGACCTCTATGCATCGACATGTGCGTCATTCGCGTAAAAACGCGGGTATCAGCGCGGAATCTCGGTGTTCCACATTGTCTGCTGACGGCAACGTCACGAAATGTCGATCATGGCCGGTCATACTGTCGTTGAATGTCTTGAAGCCTGTCGATCGATCGGTTTGCGGTTTTCCTGCGCAACGGGCTTGCCAAAGGCAACACACATCCTCCGGTCGACACGTCATTTGTAACAAGTTTCATAGCTCGCTATTCGCGATGCTTTGATGGTCGCTATGAGGAAGAAATCGTAATCGCTCTTCTCCACAATGCATACACACACAGAGAGGCAAAGTACGTGGAATTTATAGAGTTATGCGTTCCACTTGGGACACGCTATTGTACACTAAAGAGGAATTTATCGTAATTACGGAGTTCTAAAAGGGAAAGCAACTTGTTCCAAACTGGCATTTCCTATGTTGATGATACAATATCTCTCAGGCATATATTGTCACATTTTTCTTAAATATAGCGTCGAAATACATTCAATTAAATATAGAAACGTTAACGTGATAACATATAGGTGCGAAAATGGAATAAAATTTAATTAAGGGAATTCGTACAAAAATGCGTGTCCTGTTTCAATTATTTCATTTGAGATATTTTAAATGATTTACTCCGATATCGTATGCACGTCGCGAATTTTATTTTGCCTACGTATATGCGTTAAAATGTACATACCATAGCCGCGAAAATTAATGAAGCCTACCGCGGAATAACCGCAGCATTATTAATTGGAGCGTTTGATTTTGATTAAAAACGGCACTTCATAGGCAACGCCGTTCCGATTTACTTTATTTATGATAAACGTTTCCAACCGTGTCCA
>Ga0157363_1006075_pt1 | contig 11336 bp, 11 predicted proteins | sample AttsexASBM1_FD_111477 | JGI IMG/M metagenome (GOLD analysis project Ga0157363, IMG submission 111477) | Fungus gardens microbial communities from leaf cutter ant in Ribeirão Preto, State of São Paulo, Brazil - Atta sexdens ASBM1 | ecosystem: Host-associated > Fungi > Mycelium > Unclassified ...
GGACCATGAACCTTTTGTATAAATAGGACTCTAATTAAGAAGAGGCTCCTTGTCGAGTTCTCTTGTGAATTTCCCACACGATATCCGAACTTGAGATTTATTGCTTGTGCTATCATTTATCATTGGATAAGTGGTCGTCACAACACCATAGTCTACAGTTTTTATTGGTGATTTCTTGAAATTTTAAGTCAAAAAACTTGCATTTTGTCCTTTTGACTGTACTTTTGAAAGTTTTCCAATTATCTAACCTTTTAGAACATCTATAGTTCTCCAAGCTTGTATAACAGTTTTCATTCCACCACACTTTGGAGTATTTAGTGATATTCATGATTTTAGAATATTCAAACCAAATTTTTTTTGTATACTCAGTAAAAACTTAAATGACATTTTCTTCTTTACTATCTTTAATAATTGTGTGTTTTTTAGTTTAAATATTCTCTTTGAAAATCACAATATCAACAGAAAGGGGAGCATGATTAGAAGTAAGACACTACTCTAGATAGATAGAATAGTTGTTGTATTCTGATAAGTGTAGTCTAAGAAACATGAGATCTATAACTAAATCAGAGTTCTGTTGGTTGTCTAAATATCTGGTGGGAACATGATTAGCAGGTATAAACAAGTCTAAGTGAAAAGTGTCTGCAATGTCAAAGAAAGTATTTTTGTAAATTGAATGGAAACTATAGTTAAGATCCCAACTAATATCTCTAATGTTGAAGTCACCTGTTATAATCAGAATATTATTAATATTGACTTCAGTATCTTTGAGATACTTCAAAGCTGATTATAATGAGTTAGAATATATATTAATTAAAAATTAAACCAAACCATGATTAAAAAAAGAGATACAAGAAATGTTTCTGGTTAAAAATGTCTTTTCATAATAAGAAGTGAAGTTGAGATAACCTGATGTTAATATAAATAATGATTCTAAGTAAATCTTCACTATTTAAGAGATTTCTAGAAAAGATTATTCAATTTGGGTGATTAAGAATACCTACCAACTCTTCTCCTTTGTAATTTTTTGAGCTAGGTAGCAATTATATAAAAGACTATAAATGTTCTTGAATAAAAATTATATTAAATAAAATTTGTGTTTTGAGAATTATATTAATGTTTTTCAAAATCATGCTTGAATGTTATTCACAACTGAATGAATCAATTGTTTTCTGCTATTTCAGAGTTCTTAATACTTTTTTGAGTGCTATTCCTTGTTGAAACAATACTTCTAGAAAGAATATTAATTTGAATCAGCTTCAAATATTTGAACATATAAGAATATAGGTCACCTTGCTTAGTTTCTAACTTAGGAGAGTTAGTCTTAGAGTGTCAGATATACAAAGTCTGAACACTAGTTTTTTCATTTAATATTTCTTTTTTATATTCTTTTTTGATTTTTTTTCTTTCTTAAAACTAGAGTTAGTGTTAGAATAATATCATAATCATACTATTACACATCAGTCAAATTAGATAATATGGTCACAGTAATGGTCACAAGTCACAAGATCACAGAGAAGGATGTAGAAGATTCTGAAAAGATAATATCATACAATATATATTATATATATTGACCTTAAAGCTAACACATGGTTATTTAGGATAGACTAGAGAAGTAGTAGTATGGACCATCATAGTTTAGTATATAAGGTAGACAATCTTGTACAGAGTTCTCTATTAAGTTCCCTTGTGTTAACCCTAATATAAGGTTTTATTCATTAAAACCAACTCTAAGATCTTTGAGTCGTAACATGGGGTTAGCTTTGCAATATCATATAAAATGACAATAGTGTTTAGTTTTGTAAGAACTGTTGCACTTGATGCATTTAGATCCTTGTATCTTGCAAGAAAAGGTTAAATAGCCCTACTTCCAGCAATTTTTATATTAGGAGACACTTGGATTTATGTTTGCTTCTTAAATTATGGTGATATAACTGCTAACATTAAAAATCTATTGATCAGTCCTTTTACTTTACTTCCGCTTTGCATATCCTAAATATCAAGCCAAATAATGGCTATATCTAATCTTAGCAATATCTTGATAATTTTTGGTCTTGATATGATAACAATATTGTTAAAGATGTGGTTTTTTTTAATAATGTCTTCAACTATAACTGAAGTTAATAGAGTTCCTATACTTTCCATTATATATAGAATTCTTATAATCTTGAAATAGAATTTCAATTGTAATAAACACAGAGATTTGACTTTGTCTGCTTCAATCTAATTAGTATTCTTAATGTAGTTCTCCACAGTTTGGAGATCTAGAGAAAAGATAACTTTATTAGTGACAATAATAATATCTGCTCGTTCTAAACAAATAAAGTCAGCCTTGATATCCAACTTTATATTCTTGAGCACTCTATTAATATTACTTATATGAGCACTCAATTCTGCTACAAACTTAATTTTATTATCATTATTTATAGGAACAATGATTTGTTTTCTTGATGGCTCTTTTATTATCATATTGAGTTTGGGCTTCAGTTTGTTGTTATCTTTAATGATTCTTTTGAATATTCTCAATTTTGTTTGTTTATAAGTTTGGAAATGTCTCTTTTATTTTGAGAACCTCTCTAGTATTGTTTCCTGAGAAAGCATAAGATGCTTGCATATACAACTTCATTTTTCCTTTTGATTAATTAGTTTTTTTTTGAAATATTTGGAATTTTTGTTGACTTCCTTAGGTAACTTTGTAGGAATTGGAGATAATAACCTGTTAAAGCTTATCAATTTGTCAGTATTTTTATTCTTATTACCTTTCATCTCCTTTGGAGTAGAGATCTTTGGTATAAACTTAGCTACTATCTTTTGTCTAAAGAAATAACAATTACTATTAGCAATAAGTTCATCCCAACCCACATCATAGAAAGCAAAAATAAAATCCCATGCCACTTTTCCTAAACCTTTGAGATTTTCCAAATCATTGATTTTACTCTTCTCAACTTTTTTGTTGAGGATATAGTTCATCATATAACCAAGAGAAGTCTTGAAATTCTTGATATTGGAAGCAATGTGTTCTATATAGCCATGAATAGAGATAGGGTGAAAATTACCATCCCAAGCATCTTGATCCATAGCCTAATTAATATCATAAGGCAATTGAATATTGAAAGTTTCCTGTGGAATGTTATTTGAGTTATTAATAGAAGAAGTCCTACCATGAGACCTGGGCATTGTATTTAGGGCAGGGCCCTCATGTGAACCACATTGTGCAGTTTCTGTGTTGTTAGAGTCAGCTGCCTTACTGACTGATACCTCGTCATTCAAATGGTTCTTATAGGAGAATTGAGAACTGTCAATAGGTTCTCAAATATTGTCATCTGGTAAGTTGTTGTTGATCTCCATATGTTCATGGCATGCTTTTGGAGAAACGGTCGAAAAGATTGATGAATCGATTGATGAATCTCTTGAACCCAGTTTGGAAGGAAGAGGAGATCTCCCTCTAACATCGTCCATATCCACATTGGAAGGTAAATGAGTCATTGAGAAATGTTGAAAACTAGCTGAAGAATTGGAAATTTGTATATTTGCAACTTCTCTTACGGGCGCTACCATACAAGATGGAGGTAAGGGAGAAAGAAGCGATGCTGTGTAGCTCAGTCTTTGTAGGGTGAGACTATATGACACAAAAAACTAGTTCAATATTATGTAATAAAATGAGAAGGACGTCGAACAACCGAGATACAGATGATTCAATTCAACAACATTAGATCCCAGTGAAGAGAGGTCCAACTGTATTTCATTTTTCCCATTTGTTTTTCGATCTACATCATCATCGGGTCCAGAATATGTGTGGAATTAGGAGATATTAATCCATGTCAAAGTCGCACGCCCACCCAAGTCGATACTGGACTCGGAGCCGGCGCAGTTCATCCAGGATACACCTTGGTCCACTGCAACACTCAAACTGCACCTGCACACCACAAATCCTCTGACGAACCGCCTTAGACCGCCGTATCACAAAGTCAGGCACTGTACGTACGTCGCACGATGCCTCAAATTCATCATCCACGTTTTCTCCAAACTCTACAAATGCCAGTGTGACCTTGGACAACGCAGGAAGAAGGACACAGGCTAACCCCCGTCGTTGGTGAAGCAGTGGAAAAACGATACTGGCAGTGTACCCAGTCATCTCTTGCAAGTGTTCTACCCTATCCAACCATGTCAAAAGCTGGACCACCTCGCCTCTCCAAAGTTGTATTATATCTTTCACCCCGAACAGTGACAAGTTCAGCGTGTCGAATCCGCCCTTGCCGCTATACACCATTTGCAATGCCTGTGTCAGGATGCTAAATATCTCTACCACAAGCCTCTGTTTCTCCTCATTCTGGGGACCAACAAGCGCAAAGGCTAGATCCAGGTTCACAACGCATTCACCCTCGTCCTCCTCTGCCATACTACCTTCATTGACCCTGATCACCAGCCCGGTCACAGACGGATGAATAAGCAAACTTCTCCGTCTCTCATTATTCTTCTGAACTTCCCTCGGTGTCTTCAAAAGCCCTTCCATGTGTTCATTCCTTGTCCTCCTCTCCCTCATCCAACCACTCAGCATCATCGCTGCATTCACATTGTTTGCTCTGTTACACCCCATCATCAACTTACATTCTCCTGGTACCACTAGTTTCTCCAAAAACCCACAGCATTCCATCAGTGTCCCTCCCAACTCGACATATTCTAATTTCTTGAGAATGACGCTGACCTGTGAGACCTCTGTCGAAACTTCCGGTGAAAATACGGAACGGAGGATGAGGGCATGTAAGAGAGGAGTCTGGCGAACGATGGAGAGCCAGGACCTAATGCTCATTTGGTATGTGTCTCCAAGATCACTGATCTGGAGGGTGGTGAGGGAGGAGAGGTAAGGGAGGGGCAGGAGAGTGCACAGCGAGACCATGGATAATGAAAGAGATTCCAATTTCGGTGCATTGCCTCTGAACATCCTCTCCGCCAATTTCATCGAACCACCATTAAACCTTTCTCCTCCAAAAGAACTTCCTCCATAGCTACCGATTAGCCTATCACTTCCAGGAGTAGTAACCCTCCTGATCAAACTCTTCACCGCCAAACTCTCCAGCGCCGGTGCTTCCTCTCCCGTCAAAATATCTATAAACTGCCTCCACTCTTCCTTCGTCTCAATTGTCAAATGCAACTTCCTTATCCTCTTCAACTCATTTAATACTATCCCAAATACGCTCGTTCCACCACCATTGCCACCATTGTCACTGATCCTATTTCGCGAATCCCAGTTGATATCAGGGAACCGTAGAACAGTCAGTGAACTTGAACCAAGTCCAACGACATCCATCGTACATTCTCCACTTCTTTTCAAATTCTCCATTATCCACCTCGGTCCATCCCGAAGGTTAAGCGTGCGTGCCCACAATAGCGGTTCGTCTAATGCTACGCAGCGCCAGAAATGACACACTTGGGAGACTACACGTGGGGTTCTTGTATCCACAGTGATGATCATTCCTCGTGATTTCCCTGCATCTAGTGGTCCCGGTGATGTTGGCGATGGAGAGATCAGCAACAAGAACACGGCACTCAACAATTCCTGTGGTAATCTATTTACAAACACTTGTTGAGGATTCATATTATGTTCCCTTTTCGTCAGTACTCCTAGTGATGGTGGTACGAGAAAAGCTTTATTGGGACGGGATGTGTTTTTTGAAGATTGAGCTTTGGGATTTGGTTTCGATCGATCGGTTAGGGCGAGGATTGGTGTCGACGTTAATGATGACGATGATAGGGATGGAGGCACTGAAGTTGTTGGTACAGGTGAGAAAGTCAAGCAGGGCGTAGCAATGGAACGATTTGATGCCACAGAGGATGTAGAGGAAGAATATACATTAGTGGATGTCGATGCTGACACTGGTGTAAACGACGTTGCAAAGGTGGGAGTCGATGTCCGGAGTTCTGCTCTTGGCTGCGTGGAGACGGATGTTGAAGGTTGTATTATCGCCGTCCCTTCAATTTCCCTTCTTGTAGACAACAATGACGAATGTGGTACATCTGTCGCATCTACCCCATGTCCCATCTCGTCATACGAACTTGGTTTTGTGCATGAGCTATGTCTCTGCCATGACATTGCCTCTACAGCCATTGGTGATGGTAGCGCAAGACTGGGTGTTGGTAGCGATGATGATAGCACATGAGGTAATGGTCTGGCATGTGTAGGTGTAGTAGCAATAGCAGTAGATCTTGTAGAGTTCTGACATGGAATAGCGGGTAAAGGTCTGTAATTGGGGATTCGTCTTGTCCTTGAAGAGATGGAAAACTGCAAATTCTCATCCAAGTCTTCATCTGGATTGAGATAAACATGTCCTGGTCTTGTCATACGATGTTAGAAAGATAATCGCCGTTTCACTGTTAGTTGTCAAAAACAAGAGCAGAATTCACAGATGTGATTAGACTCCTTCGATGAACTTCCCTCTCCACGAAAGTTGAGAGGTACAAAGAATCGGATCGGGCCTTCAAAGTGATAACGTAGTGACGGACACGTGGAATTGTTATACAACGCCACGGTGATTGATAAGATTAGAATAAATACAATGATGTACAGCCATGAACAAATCAACGCAAAAGGAAAGCAAAGAGAAATCAGAACAATGTGATATTTACTTGGCTCCTGCTGATGAGAATTCTAGATGGAAGATAGTTCTAAATGAATCTTATAGGTACTTCGAAATACGTACTAGTCACTGATTTGGTACCCTCAGAAATGGCGTGCTTGGAGAGTTCACCAGGAAGAATCAGACGTACAGACGTCTGAATCTCGCGTGAAGAGATTGTAGATTTCTTAGAGTATGACGCAAGTTCTAACTGGAATTAATAGGAAAGTCATTTGACAAATAGTGAAAAACACACTAGAAGCTTCAGTAGCAATACGTTCAAAAATATCATTGACAAAACTGTTGAGAATGGCCATTGCCTTGTTGGAGATACCAGTATCAGGGTGCACCTGCTTGAGCACTGTACAAGATGATTAATACATTTTACAGTCATGATAGAGACACTTACCCTTGTAAATGTAAGAAGAGTAGGTCTCCTTGCGAACCTTCTTGCGCTTCTTCTTGTTGTCACCCTCAGCACCAGAACCTGCGGACTTTGCAGTCTTCTTCGCAGCCTTGCTCGCCTCAGAGGATTTAGCTGGAGCCTTGGAAGCGGTAGACACAGGAGCCTTTCCGGCAGTCGAAGCGGGTTTTGGGGCCATTTCCAAATGTCAAACTTAGACGAATGCGAAGGGCTTGATAAACGGAGTGTATAAATACAGTCGCGTCGATTTGTCTATATTTGCGCAGGTCCCAAGCGTTGATTGAAACGCGTGATCTACACGTGAGTACGTAGTAGCGTGATCAGATAAATACAACTGTACCTCGCGCCTGCGCGCACAAGCTGCACCTGCACCACATCCTTCTGGCATCTTGAGCGTTATGTCTGGTAAAGGAAAATCTGGACAATCTTCCGGTGGCAAGGTTGGCTCCAACTCGAAATCCCAGTCGCGATCTGCAAAAGCGGGTCTGCAATTCCCTGTAGGCCGTATCCACCGTCTGTTGAAGAAGGGGCGCTACGCACAGCGTGTGGGTGCTGGAGCACCAGGTCGGTTTAAATCACTGTTAAACATCCGTGAAATTCCTACCAGCGTGTGATGTAGTGTACCTCGCTGCTGTACTTGAATACCTTGCTGCTGAGATCCTTGAGCTTGCGGGCAACGCTGCCCGAGATAACAAAAAACAGCGTATTATACCTCGACACCTCCAACTTGCCATCCGAAATGACGAAGAGTGCGTTCCAAAGCCACTTTAGCATCTAGGCGGGTTGACTTTTTTCAGGCTGAATAAGCTTCTCGATAATGTTATCATCTCACAGGGTGGTGTAGTCCCCTACATTTCCCCGGTACGGCCTTCGTCTCTGAATTTTTCAAATGGAACTCTGACACTTAATTTGCATATAGGAGCTTCTGCCTCAGAAATCGTCCAAAGGCAAAAAGGACGAGGGTATTAGCCAGGAACTGTAGGCCGTTTTGATTCATTTTTATGTTGGTTAAATTGTATTTTTACAAAAATAAACATGCGTGGGAAATATGTACGTATCTATTCACGTGGTGACAATTGGATCTTTGTGGTTCATTTGTGGCTTTGTCTTAATCCTTTTGCATTTGGAGGCTCACAGAACCGATAATGGCAAAGGGTACAAACAATGTTTCAAACGCAATTCAACGAGCAACGTCAGAGCCTCCGGATAGGCTAACAGGTCCTCTCTCAGTTCCTGTCTCCTCAGCCGACCGCGACCTTATCAAGGTCAATAACGCAAATGTTACAGAGTTGAAAAATGCTTGTGATGATGCTGTCAAACGTGTGCGTTACTTGACTCTGTTCATAGAAAATTTCCTTACCCGAGCGCATGGACGACGTGGTTTTACAGTACCTTTCCCGACCAGACTTGTTCAAACAAATCCACCACCATACCGACGTTAGACTCGGTCTAGGCTGGCTATCCGTCCTCGTGGCCGGTGGTACAGCACTCTACGGGTACAAAGTTGATTTTGAGAAATCGAAACCTGTGGTTTGGTTTGGTGTCATTATGTAAGTGTATTTGGTACGTATGTATGTATGTATGTATCGTGCTAATTTTTGTAGATATTTTTTGTTGACGTCAATACAGACGTTATATGCGTATTTCGTGGAGGGAGATACTGTGTTCGTTGGAAAACGGAAGACGTTTTTGAAGCGCGTGAGTAGTTCTTTCGGTTTTCTTGTGGTAATGAACCAACCAATCCTCCAAATAGATTATAACCGAACGCATCACACTCTCGTCCAAAACACAGCCCGCACGTAAAACCAAACTCTCACCATCCAACAACAACACAAAATCAGTACCACCCGCGTACATACTCTCCATCTCCTATGTCCGTTCCACCAATGCTGGAAAATCGCTTTTAGCAAAAGGAAAAACAAAAGTGGAACAGAGTTATACTTTGTTTTTCAACGAGCAAGGTATGATGGATCAAGAAGCATTCGAAAAATGGGTTGGGGTAGCTGTGGAGGGGGCTATGGATAGCAAAAATGCTTGAGTTTGTGACGTGTCGACTTCGTCTCTTTATGATTCTTCTTCACTTGGAGTGTTAGTTGTTTTGCTCACTTTCTTTTCTACGTCTGGAGTAGGTGTATGAATATATGAGAGATTACCTCCAGTAGTGAAAGACGATGATGAGGAGTATCTCAAAAGACAGACTGAACGACATGATGAATATAGATTCGAAACTGATATCCTCTGAAGCTGAGAACTCGTAGATATACCCCGTAGACATGCGTCCTATTATACTGAATCTAGGATTGTTGTTCTGATTACATAGTACCCAACATCTATACATGATATCCCGCCAATCCTGCCAATCATGGAACCTGGTGATAAAGGGGTTACGGAAGTTAGCTAGTTCACAGCTTATTAGCTTTTGCCGCAACACGGCCTCTACCATGGAATCCCCAACCAATCTGTTTTGCCTGGACAATACCAACATCCAACTCATCAGCCATCGTCCACACAGCTCCGGGATTCTTCTGGAACTGTCTTCCAACGAGAACGACATCTGCTTGACCCTTCTCCAAAACTTTTTCGGCAATAGGGCCATTACCCAACCCACCGACAGCACTGACAAGAATTTTGTCTCCAACGGCCTCCTTGACAGCACCCGCAAAATGAGCTTGGTAGGCTTCACCTAAGATCATACGCTGCCGAGAGTCGATTCCACCTGTGGAAACATCAAGGAGGTCGACACCATGATCGGCGAGGATAGGTGCAAGGCGAACGGTATCCTCAGACTTCCACTGCGGATCATTAGGCGCAACTTGCTCCAGCCATTCCGTGGCTGATACACTAAGAATAATCATCAAGCTATTGTCACTGATCAACCCTGATGAACATTACTTACCGAACGAACAATGGCATTGACTGCGGGATAACACTTCGTACAGCATCGACAACCTCAATCAATAATCTGATGCGGTTCTCAAAGGTTCCACCATATTCATCGGTCCTCCGGTTGCTACCCGGGCTCAAGAACGTTGACAACAGATATCCATGAGCGGAATGAACTTCGATAACATCGAAACCAGCTTTCACAGATCTGACGGCAGCATCCTTGAACGCCTGAATGACGCGGATAATTCCCTCTTTCGTCAACTCCTTCGGCTTGGGGTAGTCCTCAGAAAACGGGATAGTGCTGGGCCCCCATACGTTGTCAGGCCAACCACGTTCGCGTGGATTCGCGGCAGTCGTGGGCGGGCCGGCAATGAAGGGAGCGAGTGTGGAAGCTTTACGACCCGCATGAGCGAGCTGAATTCCAATCTTCTGGGATTGAGAGTGCGCAAATTCAACAATTTTGGAGAGATTCTCGATATGTGCATCTGACCAGAGCCCAACGTCTTCTGGGCTGATGCGTCCTTCCGGAACAACAGCAGTCGCCTCAACGAATGTGAGGCCCGGTCCGCGAGAGATTATCCCTCCAACTGCAAGTGAAGTTAGTTGGAGATGGAGAGAAAGTTGAAGAAACGGGCTTACGATGTGCCATATGCCACGCATGTATAAAGCCATCTTGGGCTGAGTACTGGCATAAAGGAGAAAGCTATGATAGACTCTTCAGTTCCAGGCAGAGATATCGGCAAAGGATGTGCGCACAAAGATACGGTTCTGGAAGTCAACGCCACGGATCTTGAGGGGTTTAAAGAGCAGGGGGATTGGTTGGCCATTTGGCTGAGGATCGACGGCAGATCCAGAAGGCGGGTTCTGGTGAGGTGTGTAGAACGATACACCAGGTGCAGGATCGTTGTATTGGCGGGACATGGAGAGGAAAGGATACTAGAGGAGTGAGTACTGGCCAACCGCCTCATATACTCCCGACTCATAGCCCTTTTACAAAGCAGCTTATTGAGACGATGACAAATGTGTGGAATACTAGTGTGGTATACTATGATGCCATCATTGTCGGATCACCAAGATGCCATTGGCCATATATTGGTAATTCTGACATCATCATTGGGAATGGCAGCAACCGGATTAAACACTTTATTGTTGGAATATTGTCAAGTACTTCCTTGTTCAGAATATCAAAAATTCTACTTGAATAGAAAAGTGCACATGGGACATGAGAAAAGAGTGTCCATCACTTCTTTCTCTCACACCACCATCTTGTATAGTAGTGTTCATGTCAGGCACGGTTCACACCGAAATGGAAGTCCGCAGAATAGACTCGGAGATGAGCGGACTTGTGGAACGACCTTGGCTTCAGCTTATGTGCTGCGCCGTCTGTCTGCCGCGTGGTCGCAACTTCAGATGAA
>Ga0157363_1006076_pt1 | contig 11336 bp, 7 predicted proteins | sample AttsexASBM1_FD_111477 | JGI IMG/M metagenome (GOLD analysis project Ga0157363, IMG submission 111477) | Fungus gardens microbial communities from leaf cutter ant in Ribeirão Preto, State of São Paulo, Brazil - Atta sexdens ASBM1 | ecosystem: Host-associated > Fungi > Mycelium > Unclassified ...
ATTTTTAATTAAATTATATATTTATAATTAAATTATAATTTATAAACTTATAAACATAAATTATAATTTAAAAATAAACTCTTCAATGTTAGATAAATTCATAAATGATAAATGTAAAAATCCTCGAATAGTCATATTAATTATACGAACTTAACTAAGATTTGTATAAATAAACATTAAACAAAGATCACTAGTGCTAAGATGGTTGATTCACATATTAAACATAAGAAGTAAGCGATTCCACAAGTTTATAAATAGATATACCTCATTGTGTATTAGCTTATATAATACATTTTTATTAATTCAAAATAATTAATACAAAATGAACTTTGTAATTACCGCTGAAATCAACTCTATTCGCGCGAATATATGCTGTGTCTTTACTTAACCTACCTACTACTATCATTGAAACCAAATCAGCTCGTTAGAGAGAGAGACCGATAAGATAATGATCACATCGTTGCGAGAGTAATAACGAAACATTCGCGAGTGTCAATTGACGTTACTTCTAACTCGATAAATTTGGTTTTTGTCGCACGCAGGAAAGGTTTTGGGAACGGACGATCCGGGCGGCAGCAAGGGACTGTTGAAGTGGAAGGGCGTGATGTTCGCTCCAAACGATGAGGTAGATCAAGATGCCGAGCACGATCAAGAAGAGGTCGAAAGAGACACCACGGTCGCTTCCATCGAAGACGTTGAACAAGGCAGTGAGGTTAGTCTCCCGACTTCACATTTTCATAATGAAGCTTTATTCCAAGCAAATTAGATTTTTATTAATACCAATTAAAAGTATAAATACAATGTTATGATTCCCTATTGAAAAAAAATCACGTCACAAAGTTACATAACAATATCATATATTTAAAACAAATAAATCACATAATGATTTGTTCCAAATCACATAATTATTAAAATATATAATTTGAAAAATCACATAATATTAAAAATAATTTCATGTATTACATATATGATTTTATAATTATATCGAATTTTAAATAATTAAATGATAAATAGAAGAAAATGATTTAAATGACAAATAGAAGAAAAAGATATATCATTGTGAATTACGTGATTTTTCAAATTACGTGATTTTTTTACATACTGATTTGGAACAATTCGTTATGATTTACACATTTTAATTATATGATTTCTTTATATATGTAACTTTGTGACATGATTTTTTTCAATAGGGTTTCATACTGAACAATATGAATAAATGTAATATAACACGTACAGTGTTACACACATTTCTTCTTCTTCTTTTTCTCTGTTATTACATGACCTCGCCGATTTCATCGATGGCGATCTGACCAAGTTACATTGATAAATGTGAAATTATAATATTAATATTATGTTACTTTTATTTGGTGTTTACTGGATTATAATCTAACGAGATGCGCTAATTTTACGATAAAACGGTGTCCTAACGACGATTTTGTCGAAACTCAATCAATTTTATATCTAATAAATGCTTTGTTGTTTTATTAATTTTAATGTTGAAATGTATGGTTATTGAGAACGCGCGAAAGAACGTCGCGTCGCAATGTTGCGCAATCTGCTCTCGTTGCAGGTGTTCATGGTGGAACTGACGCGTGGGTGGAACAGCCGATTGGGCTTTAGCTTGCAGCCGGAAGGAAATCATACAGTGATATCGGTCGTACATCGCGACAGTGTCGCGGCCAAGGATGGCAGGCTTAAACAAGGCGACGTGTTACTGATGGTGAATCTTGCACATCAAGTTTTTTTTCAGGACATCCTTTGGATCAAGTCTACACAGCACATTTTATCCAAAGGATGTCCTGAAAAAAAAACTTCTTAGACCGTAGAATGTTTGTAAGATATATAGATTATAGACCTTTGAAAAATCTGCGCTGCATGAACACAACTCCCTTTATTTTTCCCAATTTCCTTTATAGAATGTATTTCACGAAATCATTATTGAACATATAAATATTTTGGCGAGAGAGAGAGAGAGAGAGAGAGAGAGAGAGAGAGAAAGAGAGAGAAATAATTATTAATAACTATGATAATTTAAAACCTTGATCATAAAAAGACAATATTTATATCTTCAATAAACAATATTATAAATATAAATAATTTTAAATAGAGAATGAAGAGATTAATATAGAAAAGATTCCTTTGAGGCTTTTATTTTTAAATAATTTTAAAATTAAAATCTTTTTTCAGGTTAATGAAGAGAGTGTGGAACATATGTCAACAGCTGATATAATAGATCTATTGCGCAAGATACGCGGCTCGATAGGCATCACGGTGATGAGAAAATCGAAACGGAGTAATGTAACGTGACACTAGTCCAGTGCATGATCAAAATAGAAAAATCGAAAAAAAGACGATCTGATCGAGAGTGTTCCTTATCAGTAATGGCGAGTTTGATTTAGACAAGAATCCAGCGTAAAGAAAGTTTATGTTGAAAAAAGGTGCTGATTTTTCTCTAAAGTTTATTAAGCTTTGGATAATGAGGTGGTAGAAATAAGTAGAAAAGCATCGGAATTATTGCAAGTAAATAGAAATTATAAAAGAAGGAAGTACAATTAGAGGTATTATGAATTGGTGGATCTTCAACATCAGAAGAAAGAATAAATCCGCCACTATCAACGACGAAGATTATCCACGGAGTAGTATCTTTACAAAATAATCTCGCTGTGAAAGACAGCGCAGACGCTTCTGATTGCAAAAAGGAGTCGTCTTCGATCGATTACAAAAGACTGCCGTCGAGAAATATTCGCAGATGCCATCCAGATATCCCTGACGAATGTCCGAAGATAGTTACTTGTTCTTGCGAGAGCTTTGAAAGGAAACTAAACGTCAGAGATATAAGATTAAAATGCCCTGGGCAAATTAAAATGCCCGTTGCACTAAATTCTCGATTTCGTGCGCGAATTAATCAATCTCGTAACATTTTCAATATTATTTACTATTGCACTGGAATAACTATAGTAATTATAATACAATTCATCTCAAAAGAACGTTCAACACGCCGACCATGATAGATTGCGCATTAATTGTAGGATAATCGGAATGCCGTCCCACAAGTTCGAATCTCTTCGATCTCCAATTATCGGCGCCTGTCAATAGTATTCCTGATCATTTATGATAATATTAACGAAAAGTGGCACCCTCTTATGATTAATGCGTATTCCTCCAATGAATTCGAGAATCAAAAAGGATCAATCAAAATACGACTAGAGAGAAATGATATTGCAAAACGAAATGTAATCAGTCGAACCACAAATTATCGATCGAGAGAAACGATTTAAAGCTTTTTTATGAAACTGCGATATACATATGTTGTACTATAGTTGTAAAAAGATATTCTTTTAAATGTTCATGAGCATGGACAGAAAAACTCATTTGAAGCTTGTGATATGTATCTTGCTACATATCTTTGTAAATCATGCTTATTCCATCAATGCTTTAAGAAAAAAAGAAATACAGAATTTTACGGATAAAAAATTAAATAGTGGAAATATCTATAAATGAATTTGACGGTAATAATATAATGTACAGATAGATTTTTATACTGTTATTTTATGATTTAATAAATTATTTTATATTAATTTGATTGCGTTCCGTTTTATGCGATGACTCCTAATAGTTCTTGTTATTGATAATAATATTGGTAATAATATATTCTTTTTATTTTTTTTTCCCTGATATATTTAAAATAATGCAACATTAAACTAAAATTAAAATTAAATTTCGATATTTTTTCGAAGGCATGGACATTTTTTCAAGTCCTTCAAAAATAGAGCTGCGCCATTGTGCAGGATTTATTGTGTAAATACTATATTTTTATCCGACAACTTTATTGAAAAAATTTGACATCTATTATCGTGAATTCACATGAACAAAAAATAATGATTGTAACATGAAAATTTATTCCGTGTCATATTCACGCACGAGAAGTAAATTTTACGTGAAATAAATTCATTCATGTGAAACAGCTAATTTACATTTCAGTTTTAATTTCGTTCATTCATGATTAAATGAAAATTTACAATAATCAATATTCATAATTAAAGCGTGTGATAAAAAAAGCTCGGCAGAGTTTCCTTATTCAAGTGGAAGAGATAATCTATTTTCAGGATTTTCCCTTTAATTAATCAAATAAATTTATAAATAAAATAATAAATTTAACTGAAGTTAAAAATAAATAGTAGAAGAAAATTGGCCTTTTCCGCGGCGAAGATAGTCTATTCGTCGTACTAACTTCTTTGAGGGTACTATCTCTGGTCTCTTAGCGAATCAAAAGACAATCTATAGTAAGCGCCAAGAATGAGTCGTGAATGAGTTGCTAATGAATCTAACGATAAATGAATTGTGACTATTGCTTATAAGATGTCTCACGCATCTAATATGTCGATCTTTCCCGGAAAAATCGGATAAGATAACTACGCACGGAATAAAAGTTAGAGTCGCTTATAGCGTGTATAATATTTGAGGGATGTATCAACGTTCGAGTAACTACCTCGCGTGATGCCATACTACAGTGGAACAGAAACTATTAACTGCGTGAACTTGTTTAAAGAAAGAACTATTTTATGCCCGAAAACATGTATTTCCTAATCTTACGCATGTATATCCTTAATCATGTTATGTCAGAAGATCATAAGAGAGATAATTGACCATTCTGTTAAAATTTTGTTAAATGAAATATTAGATACGAGAGTTAAAGGCAGAAGCTTGTTAAAATACATAGGAACTATTTAAATTATTACATCAATGACGTTGCGCTTCCCGAGTCGTAGACAAATTTTCGTTCCTGATAATGACGCACCTCGCATACAAGCGAGGAAAGAAGTGTCGGCATAATATAAATAAAGATTAACGATCTGTAACAGTGCAATAACGTTAAGTAAGAATTAGAATGAGAACAATATGTAATGAATGTGATAGTCGTTCCGTTTAGAATTTTAGAACGTTAGTGCTGTAAATCTACGAACTAAACGAGTTATTGTGCGAATTGCACAGATATGTACATAAAGTTAATTGTACAATTGTATAAATCGATACCAAAGTTGTATTAATATCAAAGTTGTGTAATATTAAAGACGAATATTTTACTGTATAACCAATTGTTAGACACGGGCAGCTATATTTTGACATTACGTTAAGCTTAATTAAATTATTATTGTAGTATCTATGAATATACATTCGAGATATACAAGTTTTATCGAAATTTGCGCCAATCGTTCTACCGTTTAGGCTCCCTTTCCTGTTTGGTATAGTATAATATACACATATATATTCAATAAAATTTAATTGTTTCTTTGATAAAGATTTTGGTTCCTTTCCTATCAAGAACATTAAAATAACATAACAAGGTATTATTATAAAATGAAATATTATAAATATATTGAAATCTCACACATCTTTTATTCCATTTTATTACATTTTTTATCAATTAAACTGTAATTAATACAAAAAGAAATATTTATATAATCAAAATTGTCCAAAATATATTACAATATTTAAAAAAGTAGATGACAATAATCTTGAAATTCTCTTTTCTTTTCTCAGAAAAAGTCGATTAACAATATATTGCTATATATAATTATAAAATATGTTACACGTACAAAAAAAGATAAACATAATTTGAGGTTTATTTTATTAAACTCGTATTTATTCTCTGTTATGTTTTAAAAATAAATATACATTTGTTTTATATCAAAAGCACTACAAGTAAAAAAATATATATACATCAATTGAATATGTATCTGCAAAAGATTATTTAATCTAATTTTTTTATTTTGACATTTTATAATGCTAACAAGATATATAAAAATTTATTTCTATGATTTAATTATTTTAATTCTATGGTTTAATTTATGTTATTAATTTTTTTATATCAATTTTTAATTATTTTATTTCTCAATCTAACAGATTTTCTCTAACAGATTTTATTTCTCAATCTAACAGATTTTCTCACAAAATTGCGTACATTATTCGTACGAATTACCTGCGATTCTTCCTTTTCATTTTGTGATTTTTCTTCATCCCGCGCAGTTTCGTCGAAATTTTCGTTATTAAATCCTTTAGCCTCACTAAGTCCAAACCGAAGAGATTTTTTAACATTCATTGTTCTATCTGTAATTTTTTCCTCATCGCTTAATGCGAATGCCATTTCACGTTCTCGTTTTCTAGGAGTCCAAATTGTTAGATCTTTGTCCAATGCTTTCATGTTTTCTTTTTCAGATTTCATCCCGATAGCATACTTTTCTACCGCTTCATTTAATTGCTCGAGGTTTGATTTTTCTATAAAAATAAAAACTCTTTCATAAAGATTTCAATAATTCTAATACAGAGGAACAACTATAAAAAGAAAAATAACTTTTATTTAGACTTGTTTATATATTAGGAATTTTTTTACCATAATTATCCGTAACATCAATATTGTTGTCGTCTTCTACAATTGAATCTACATTTTCGTTGCGTAATTCTTTCTGCCATCTATCTCTAAGTTCGGAATGTGCAACATGTTTGTTTGGCGTATATTTTGTGGCACTTCTATTTCTGTTAGCTAATCTTGTTTGTTCTTCATTCTTTGTTTCCATATTAACAAGTTCAGAAATTGATTTTACAGTATCAATATCTATTTCATTCTTCAAAACATCACATTGTCTTGAATGATTATTAGAAATTATTTCTTCATGTATTAAAATATTTTTGGAAGATAATTCCTCGGGTTTTTTATTTTCCATTTTTATAGTACGATTAAATAAATCAGGGTTGATTGTATTTGAACGGTTTGAAATATCATGATTGAAAGCACATTGATTAGCAGAATCATCAGATGAAGTATCTAGTTCAACAGTTAGAAAATCCATAGGACATTTGCTAGATTGCAAGAGATAAGACGTGTTTGAATTCGAATCTTCGATACAATTAGTAGAATTTAGCAACAGAAAATCACTTGTTTGATCATTTTTTAAAGTTGAATTATTTTCTGCAACACAATCATTAAGTAAAATATCAGAATTTTCTTCGTTTAATATGCGCCTAACAGAAATTTTTTGTGGATCATTGTCATGTTTTAGTTTTACAATTAATTTGTCAAAACTTTCCTTGTTTGTTGTCACTAAAAATAAGAAAAAAGAAAAATTGAGAGTTTATAACATTTATATTCCAAACATCTGCAGAGAATACTTACAATACTGTTTTCTCTTTTGTTCTACAATATTATCTTCAGTGTTTCTAGTGATATTTGAAAAAATACTCTGAAAAAATGTAATATAATTAAAATCTAGAAAAATTCTAAATGTCAAGAATTCTGATATGTGTAATCTTGTATTTACATTTGATTTTTGTACTTTCTTCTCCAAATCCTCTTCTTCTTCACATTGCTTAATTAATTCTGGTATAGATCTTGGATATGTCTTATCACATTCTGCATTATAAAGAACTGTATATTTCTGTAGTCTATTCGTTAATGCTTTTCTATCTCCTTGAGATGATAAGCCTAATTCTTTCAGTCTTTTTCGTATAACGTTATCTTTCATTAAACTATACACTAACTTTGGCAAAGGTTTACGTTTCGGTTCGCTTCTGGAAATAAGCAAGTATTTCAAGAAGATTTAAAAAACTATTAAAACATTCTAGATGCTAGTAATTTTCTTTAAAAATTTGAGAAAATAATACAAGAGAATGCTTACTTTTTAGGTTTCATCTTTGTATTTTCCCTCCTTAAACAATCATCTAAATGTTTATTTATATTATTTTGAGGCACTTCCACTTTGCACACTGGACAGCTAACTAACTGACGATTTTCTTCCTTTTGAAAACTCTTTCTACTCTTTGGAGTAAACATTAAAGGAATCCTAGAATCTGCACTAGTGCTAGGAATAGACATATCTTGTTGATTATCCTTTTGTCTACGAGGTGTGGTATTACCAGCTGTGAGCATTGAATTATCCAAATGATGGTGTGATACATTGAGCATATCTTGTTCCTCCTTATACTCAAAATTATTTGTCGAACACTCAACTTCAGAATTTTCATTCTTTACAGTAATTAGTTTTTCATGATAAACTTTCTTGTCACGTTTTTCTTTAAAATTTAAATATTGAATGATAATCTCATCCACGAGTTTGTTCTTCCTTAAATCTTTCTCGAAGATTTCCTCAAAACAAATTGGACATTGAGTCTTATGATGCAGATACTTCCTAATACACAACGAACAATCTAAAAATATAAGACGCAGAATGTACATGTGTAAAAAGTAATAGTAACAAAATTTCTTTATAGAAATACTCACAACTATGGGAGCAGGAGGTTATTACACTAGTGTCCATATAATCATAGCATATCCCACATTGCAATAACGCATCAATACACTGCAATGACAAAAAAAATTGAAGTACTGTTCATTTCATATCTTCTATCATCTTTTCATTAACTAATATCACTTTTTTCATACCTTTAACTCAACATATTCTGTCGACCACATTGTTAATCGCGAGTTTTGAAATTAAAATAAATAATTCAATATTATTGAATACCATCACTTTGTATCACTTTTACAATCCAAACTGTGATTATCATTAATAGACTCATATGGATCTATAGTACAGCTACAAAGATTCATTTTGATTCATTTGAACGGATCCTCCTGCTTACTCCACGGATATATTCTCTTTTATCTGATAACACATGGCAGATGGCAGTTATGGCACTAAATATGGCAGTGATGGAATTTCGAACTCCGGAGGGTCCAGGGGGTCCGAACGCGTCAGCGTTTTTCCCAATTGATTCTTGCACAATTATTATGAAATTAATAAAAATGTTATGGCCAGTAATGACCTGTACTGACATTGAAATGTGGCCGCAGCACAAATTTTTGCATAAATGTATAACGCATAAGAGAATCAGCCAATTAGAATCTTTCCTTTCCTTCTCAGGGAAAAGAGGAACTTTGATTGGATGCATTCAGAACGATAACCTTTAGTCTTGATCACAGTTCTTCTTGATTGCATTTTTGTTGGGCGATTGTGATCAACATTTCGAATTGAATTTACTCTTGTCAAAATAATTTCTGAATAAATAATGGGCATCGTGCGGTTAGTACATTCACTCAGGAATAGAAAGGACACGCTGTCACGGTATTCACATGATGCATTGTTCCACGAGTTGAAATCGAATCACGACAAGAGGTTATACTTCACAGGTTCGTCATCAAGTCCACCCTTGTAGGCGGTGTCGTTTATTACAGTGTTCACCAAGGTCTGTGGTCCAAATCTGAGGACAGCGTGCAGTTATATGGGAGGATCTATAATAATATCGCACCTTACGTTAAGGACAATATCCCTAAGGAAGTCATCAATGAAGTGAGCTCTATTGCAATTGACAAATTCATTTAACATTTTTAGATCCTTCATTTAACATTCATTCATTTAACGCTCATACGCTATAAACATCAGTTTATCCTTACTGTCTAGCAAATATTAAACAAATATTAAGCAAATATTAAATTAAGAACAAGTGATGTTTATAAGCGTTGTAAGCACAAAACGAAACTCAAGCCTAATTTTTCATTATCTGATTAACTTGTGGTTAAACTTTATGATAAACTTTATCTCATGTTTCACTCAATGGGTTTCACATGACATCATAGATGAAGTCTCTTGATCATAGATAAAATTTTATTATTATGAAGATCTTATAATAAATGATCGATTTTTTTATATTAGAACTTGAACAGTTATATTTGTGACAATATTATCAGCTTTCTGTTTCGCATTATAAATTTTTTGTTGCAACATTTTTATTAGATTCATATAAAAAAAGGAGATTAAATTGTATAGCTACCAACGTTGCCAAGTACCAGTGACCTCTCCAATTCTCTCAAATCGTCATGGAATAAGGGAGTCATAGCAAGCATGAAATTTCTATCTGAGACTCCAACTCATGTGACCACCGGTGTACAGAAGGTTTCAGAAATTATACAGGGTTATATAGAACAACAAAGCGTATCTGAGAAAAGTCAATAGCGTTTTCTAATCCTATATTGTGGATTTTAGGAAAATATAACATTATTGAGTATCATTGAGCTGTTAGCTAACTGCTATGTTAATTTATATATCTATACAATATACACTATTAACGGCTCTTTATTGAGTTTTTCTTATTAATTTATTATATGTTCAATAAAAATTTTATTGTGGTTAAATCAGTTTTTTGCATTAATGATTAAATACATGTATCGACAAACAGTCAATATTTATTATTAAATATTAATTCGACGACATTAATCAACAATAAGTCAGATTTCGAGTTATTTATAAATTAGTTTATAATGTAATATCATTTCAACACATGGAAATAATTAAGACATCCATGATTTATGTACATATATGAATGTTTATTCGTTCTCAAATGTTATACAAACTGTCGCCAACTATGGATCTCGCTCGACATTTACATTTAAATAACATTAACGTAAGTTAACATAATAATTTATGTTAATTTACGTTAATTTATGTTAACAAAATTCCATTCTCTGAAATTCAAAGTGATGCTGATACATCTGATTTCGAAGCTATAATCAGATGGATACAAAAAGAAAAATAAAAATTCTAAGAAAGTTGAGAATGTGCAACTAAATACGAATTCCATTATGAGTCACAGTACATACTGGTCCCCAAAATAGTGATAGTATTATGTAACTGTGTTACAACAATACTTAATTGTAATGCAGTCATAGCAAATATGTCGTGTCTAGTATAAAAATAAAAGGAAAGATAAGATAAAATAAAAAATAAAGATAATAAGATAAAGATAAAACGTGCGATAACGAGTCGAAGATATATTCGCAAAAGCTATATGCAATCTTAAATGCCGATACAAGGAATCTCGTGGCGTCAAAAATAAACTTTCTTTTGTTTTTTAACAACAATATAGTAATATAATATCTCTCGTGAAGTCATCTAATATTTCAACGCGTACAAGAAATTGAGCTTCCTTGATCCTTCAATCGATTAGTTGCAGGCCCTGCCTGTTCTTTATCCTAAGAAATGGATCCAATTCTGTAACTCTTAATTTTTTGCAAATTTTTCCCTTAATTTTTTTTTAATTTACAATTTCTTTGTATCTCGTTAGAAAAAGGATTATGATCAATCATCAACTAAAGGATCAAAAATCGTTACGCAGCCGCGCGAAGTTCAAACTCTTTAATTTTAATTCTTTTAAAAACTTGTTTAAGTATGCTTATATAACATATACCTATCTCCCATATATATATATATATATATATATATATATATATATATATATATATATATATATATATATATATATATATTTTTTTTTTTTTTTTTTTA
>Ga0157363_1006077_pt1 | contig 11332 bp, 7 predicted proteins | sample AttsexASBM1_FD_111477 | JGI IMG/M metagenome (GOLD analysis project Ga0157363, IMG submission 111477) | Fungus gardens microbial communities from leaf cutter ant in Ribeirão Preto, State of São Paulo, Brazil - Atta sexdens ASBM1 | ecosystem: Host-associated > Fungi > Mycelium > Unclassified ...
AGTATGTCAAAAGAAAATTGGGGAGTTTAACCTTTTCACAACTCTATTCTTTGATTTCGTTATCTTTAAAGTCTTTGATATTGTAATATCAAAGGCTTTAAAGATAACATGCACTATAAAACAACGATATTAACAAAACGATTTATTTGTTAATATTGCGCATGTATGCAGTACAATTAGTCCCCTATTGCTTTGAATGCTCCCTCATGATATGCATATAGTGAAGGGAAAGCTAGACAGAGGGGAACACTTCTCCCGTGGGCGACTTCTCCCCTAAATCAGAGAACAGAACATTATTTCGGCGAGAGGCCGAGTTAAATGCAGTTTTCATTTCGATTCTCGAAGCACCATTTCGTGCATAACTAAGAAAGTGATCGCATATAATCGAGATGCAGAGAAAAGAGAAGTAATACAGGGAGAGAAAAGTAGACGCTTATGCCGAAATTCAAAGTGATTGGTGCAATAAGCGAAACAATAGTGCTTACGAACACGCTAACTTCGCACGCCTTACAACTTCCTCTCTCTCTCTCTCTCTCTCTCTCTCTCTCTCTCTCTCTCTTGCCCCGTTCGCTTGGCCCGGCTTCCTTATCTCTACCGGTACTGGAGTTATTTAAACTCCTGTATCTCTGCCAGTCTACCCCCTTGCAATTCCACCCGTCTCCTTCCGCCCTCTTGGTGTTCCTAGTCGTTTCTGTGAGCGAGGAAGCGGTGGTTAGAACACGACACTCGTTAGTTTAAAATGGTGGTTCCAATCCCTCTCGTTTTCGGACGATGGCTAATGATTATAGTTGACCGAGCTAAGTCGCGACTGTCTATGATGTTGCTTGTTGAGAGAGAGAGAGAGAGAGAGAGAGATTTGAAAATCCCATCAGACGAAATTACACACGTCCATTACGAAGATTTAGAAAAAATAAATAAGAAGTGAACAGGTAAGAAATAAAATTAGCGCACTTATTTACTGATACTCATGAAACTCCCATGACAAAATGTAAAAACGTAATAAAAGTTAAAACTACAAAACTTTTTTAATTTTTCGATATGCATAACAAAACATTATAAAGTCGAGTTAAAAATTTGTTTTCTATCTCTCTCTCTCTCTCTCTCTCTCTCTCTCTCTCTCTCTATATATATATATATATATATATATATATAGAGGGAGAGAGAGAGAGAGAGAGAGAGAGGGAGATTGTAAGAGATTAAAAAAAAATCCAAATTTTAACATAATTATCTTGATAAACGTGTGCTATAGAAAACAAATTTTTAACTCGACTTTGTCATAATGTTCTGTTATGCATATCGAAAAATTAAAAAAGTTTTGTAGTTTTAACTTTTATTACGTTTTTACATTTTGTCATGAGAGTTTCATGAGTGTCAGTAAATAAGTGCGCTAATTTTATTTCTTACCTGTTCACTTCTTATTTATTTTTTCTAAATCTTCGTAATGGACGTGTGTAATTTCGTCTGATAAGGATTTTCAAATCTTTCAGAGGTTTTTAATTTATTATTATATTTTAACTAATCACATTAGTTGCGCGTATAATATTTTTATAGCTTTGTGGAATTAGAATATTAATACTGGAATTAAAAATGTAATATGTATGTCCATTTTTGTAAATTAAGTAATAATACTACTATAAAATTTATTTCGTTTCTTAAATGAAAAAAAAAACTTAAACGGATAATCAAATAAGTTTAATTAAATTATAAAAATTTTTTATTATAAATTTAGTTTTCAGATAATAAGTTTTTTAGATGCTTAGAGAAATATTGTTGACTATCTATAAATATAGTGTAAATATAGTGTAAAATCTCAGATTATCTGACAGTTTAGACTTTATTGAGAGTTTAGACTATTTAGAGACGGATTATCGCGTTTGTTAACGTGCCGCATTCTACCGTGTCGTTGGCATCCCGATGTGCGTGTATAATACGCCGGTTTACGACGTGTTTATTAGAGTGGCTTGTGGAGCGCAGTTCTCGCGTACTGCAATACCAGCTCGTTCTGCATAAGCTGACAATTGCGTAGCGGCAGGTGACAACCGGTCATCGCACGGTTCCATCGGCGTACGAGAACCGCGTGCCGCTGCCGCGCCCACGTCGCTTCGTCCCGCGTACATTCAACATCCTCCTCCCAAAAGCACATATCCGTATATGACGAAATTTATGGCGTTATCCGTCACACGCAACGCGTGGTCGGCTCGCTAATTTTGAATCCAATTCTCGAATCATAGCGTGCTCTCGTCATCGAAGATCATTCAGCCATCGAAGAAATTTTGTCCGAAACAACGAAATTTCATATATAGAGATATTTGTTGAATTTCACATTTGGAATTATATTCGCATATTAATAGAAATGCAGAAAACTTTAGAGTGATTTTATATGTATTATTGACGACAGAGAGCTTGTATTTTCCAATGTTTGCTTTGAAGGAAAATTTCCCGAGCGAACGAGTATTTCGCTAGAACGAGCAATGTTGACGACGAAGTTTGCAAAGACGTTAACGAGAGGCGACCATGCGAACGTTTACCGAGATGGTGGTTGCTTCTTTTGTAATTTTCGAGGATTCTTAACAACGCGGACGCGCCGTAACCTTCTATTCCGTGTCGTTTCGCAAAAATTCAGCAGCAAAACGAACGAGCGCACTCAGTAACGCTGCTCGGTAACGATAAAGTCGCATTAAACTATCGATTTTTCCGACGAACTGAGCGACGACGACCAATAGCGCGCACACTTTCCGTAGTTTAACGGAAATCGAAGGTGAAGGATAATGGAAGGGAAGCAACTAGTCGTCGTCCACGAATTGCGCCGCGCTCTCGGGCTTCCTACCTCCGTTTAATGGCGGGGCTTCCACGCTTCTTTCCGTGAGAAATTGAAATCCACGATGCTCGATCTTGAGGTCGGGAGGACGGCAGCGATTCGCGTTACTGCACCTATCCTACGTAATTCCGGCGCTTCTTCTTTCACTTAAACCGATCTCGGTCGGGGGCGTTCGTGAATTCAGGTCGACGAACGTGGGTGGGTTGAGATGCCGCCGTAAAAAGGATGCGAAACCGTTTGTTCTCACCGAAGGTTGATGCCTTCATTAGAATGTACGATGAAGCCGAACAGCAGAACAGAAGAATTGCGTGCAATTACCGAGAATCTTATCGAGCTATTTCTCACGGAATAGAATGAGAAGCGATAAAACGTATCGAGAAGGTATATACTTCGATCTATATGTTCCCCTTTTTTTTTAGAAAGGTTTGCCGATATTTTTTTCTACTCTGACGTTTTCTCGTTGCCAATATTCCTTTTTTTATTAGTTCACTTGCAATTTTTTTGCATGCTGGATTTCAATGCGAATCTAAAAATTTACACTAAATTAAAACAAAAAAATAGCTTAGAGTCAATTTAAAAAAATATTCCGTAATTTGAAGTGAGAATTACTCGTAGGTATATCACTGCAATAGAATATTTCAAAACTGCACATATACGAAACTTTTTGAATGGATAGAGACCATGTTGCAAGAGAAAAACAATTTGCACAGTATATTTTTAAATGTTTTGTTATATTCTGGAAACAACACTTTTTCAGTATTGCTACTAGTCTTATTTAATTTGATTATAAAAATTGAGAAATGATTTTTAAATTGATTTTTTAAATGCATTTTTATCTCGATAAATTACCAAAAAACTGAATGTTGAGATAGTTAAAAAAAATGAACTTTTATAACTTTGCATATGATATTTCTACGTAGACAAGCGTAACGATTTATGCTTCTCATTTTGATTGGATCGGATTTCACTACGAGCGATCCTCGAGGGTACATATTTGTTGGAAATTACGCGCGGCCACCCGTTCCTTTCGTATCGCGGTCGACGTTAAGTCTGCTAGAAATAAATGTAAATGAAGCCGTTGTTGGCGGTCTTGTTACTCATTAAAGGGTCGTAGGTAGATTACGCTATAGGTCGGAGGAGCGTTCACTGTTCACGGAAATAGTAAATCTGCACTTCTTGGCACCGTCTGCGGCACTTTTGCCTTCGTTCCTGCTTTCATTCGCTGTCTGTGACACAAGGGTGCGTACAACATGCAGTAGATTAGCGAGCAAAATGCTGGATCGTTCTGAGAAGTCTGAGAACACGGCGCGTACTTCATCCTGGCATCCCGGCTTTGTGTCGAGAGTCGCAATTAAATTACGTGGAGCCATTAACCATTTACAACAGTGCGAAGAAACCGATTTCGCGGGTGAATGGACGCGTACAGAGCAGACTGTGAGTATCTTCGGAATTCGTTTTGGCATCCAGTTCCAAGCAAGCTCAGAGCTGTCTCTTGGAACTGAAATTGACGGTCGACCACAAGCGAAGTTTAATACAAGTTCGTTCGATCCAAATTCCACTTTATTGTAAAGTTCTCAGCGGCTTTGCGTAAACGCCAACGGTACAGCGTTTCCGTCTATTGCTATTATCGCGTGTGTTATCCGGCTACACGGCGGCGGATGATCCGGCGTTAAACATCCGTCGCGCCGCGTGCGCTTTTGTCGAAACTTGGAATCGCACATGGGACGATCGCATCGCACAGAGTAACACGTACCGAAATTGACACAGATTTCAGAATGGCATCTCGTCAGAACAACGGTGTCCAGATTGCCTTTCTCGTATCGAACATTACAATTCGATAACCTAAATGTACGCGTGGTTGCGTTAGTCTGTATCCTATTGGATAGGTAGGTAGGTAGATATAGCTACTGCGGACTGAGTGGACGCAGTTTCCCTGTTCAGAAGCTGAGCTGCACGGTGTGCAATGTCCGATCCAATCTGCGTGTGTATGGGCTACGGCTAACGGACGCCAACCAGGTCTAACCATCCTAGTGTACGTAGTATCGCCATTCCCTTCGATCTACATGTACGCATCGACAGTGCAAAGCCCAATGTAACTAGCACGCGTGTGGATACAGCCGACCGAGAACGCTGTGTTCAGCGGCACGGGATGGTCGGGATGGTCGGCCCGGAAGCCTCGCCAAAGGCGACAAGGGATGTCCACTGCCCAAATTGCTCATCCTTGTTTACACAAGCTACTTTTTCGATCCTGAAGCTGACGCAGAATGCGGAGAATTTTTACGCTATTTCTTGATTATTTTACGCTTGTACGTTTATTTTCTAATTTCTTTTATTCTCTACATTATTATTATTATTATTATTATTATTATTATTATTATTATTATTATTGTTATTATTAGATATAGAGAAATATTTATTATAATATTTCTTTTTTATTTTTATTCAAAATTTTTTTAAGGATAGTATATAAAAGGAGGATGTTTATGTGCAATATATTATACATGTGTAAACTACATATTTTTCACGTAAGTACTGTACATTTTCTAAAAATAAAGAATGTAATAATGTTAGAATAATAGAATATTTTCAAATTGAATAGATGTTTATGGCTCATGTTCAGAACGCACTTGTCACGATTATAACATATAACGATTAATGCGCATTTAGCATATCGTTCGCGTATATAAAATTTCAAAACAAAAATGCGCATTTATCGCATTAAAAGCACATTCTAAACACGGATCTATATCTTTCTTTGAAAGTAATCGCACAGTCAGTTTTATATTTAGTCGAGATGATTTGAGTCAAACAAAATGGTTATGGATAGTGTGACTGTTGTGCAGTATATCGGATAGAATGTTTGATTAGTTTCATTCGCCCGGCAAATGTCAAAGCTGCAAAATTCTCTCAAATGGTGTTTGGTAAATCGATCTCGTGAATACTACGAACGAAGGATTTTTAACAATGTAGTTGTGATTTGCGCTTGGGCGTTCGTTTTCGGTATCGTTGAATCATGTTGTCGAAACTTCGATTTATTGTCCATGAATTTTCCGTTGGTGATTCAAGAAATGCGAGATTTATGGTCACAACCTGAAAATGGCCACACTAGTGAATAAAGTTGTACAGCAGTATGCAATAAATTGTATTAATCAATTGCATTGTTTGGTTTGAAAAAACAAATGTTTGAAAATTTTCCTCCTATCATTTTTCCTAATTGAATTCATGTGTCATCTTAATTTGCACAAGTTCAATCAAGTTCAATGCAAAATTGTAATTGTTAGAGTTTAAAGCTTTGTTAATGTCACATTTTATATTATAAAATATAAACTTTTCTCACATTACGTGGATAATATGTTACAGACACCGATATTATATTTAGCTCGCTAAACTCATATTGGCTAGTCACGAGATTAATTATATTGTAAACCGAGCCAACTGCAGTTCGCGAACTCGCAGACTCGTTTCCGTATTTGATATGATTCCGAAGTAATACGAATCCGGGCACCGGGTGAAGCCTCGTTGTTGAATCTAGGGTAGCAATGGGAATAGTTCGTAACATTATAAGCTTTTGTTGGATGGCGTGAACCGTGAGCTAAACGCTTCTAACTCCTGTTACTAGTAACTAGTAATTAAGCGAGGCGCTGCTGTGTGAAACGACCCACCTACCTGCTTCTGTCCCTCGCACCTTTCTACGATCCTGAAGATTGCAGTACGAAACATCCGTACCTGTGAACGTACCTTATCCATGATATAAATCAGTGAAAATAACATATAGAAGTCTACAATGTTTTATAATTTCCAATTTCAATTTTTAAGTCATAAGTAATCCAAGACATATTTATTTTAACATTTTTTTATATTTTCATAATTTTTTAAAATGATATTTGATAATGACTATAACTGATTATTACCATTTCTAGTGTCAGGTCTTTAAAATATTCAGTATTCTAAGCGAGTATAATTATAATATTTTATGTTTAAAAACACATAGGCATAGAAAAGTATATTAAGAGAAAAATTTATCATTTCAATTAAATAATTGTTATTTCAGAACTCAGAGCAGCTTCGAAAAAAGACGTACATACATTACATTTTAATTGAGATTCATTCTCTCATATGTATACTGCATGCTTACTTTTTTACGTAATTATGTGCGCTTTTCGTGCAATACTAAATATATTACTAAATATATTACATTGGGTATATAATATTTAGCAAAACATCTGAATAATATTTCGATCATGATACATGTTGAAATTTAATATGTAGAAATTTATTAATACGGTACTTATTAAACAATATATACATCAATTAATTATTTAAAGTTATTAAAGTGTTAAAGTTGTCGATTATAAAGAAAAAAAAACCATGCACTTTCTAATAATATACTAAATATTTGTAAATTAAATATTTGAAATTAATTTTTTCTTTGACGAAAGTTGATTGGACTACACCTTTGCTATTTTTTTTTAATATTGCTTTAATTATTATTTGAGATTAATCAAAGAGTAATTTTTCTTTCTTCTTATAAATCATATAATACTGAGTTAGATTGTAATACTGAAACTATCGTTTTTTTTAAATGTTAAAATACATTCTTCTTAATTTAGATTCTAGTATTTGCTGCATGTCATTTCTAATTAATTTTGTTTGTATTGATTGTGTAATCTAATTAAAATAAGATATTCAATGATAATACGTCTTTTACATACGAAATGTAAATTGTAATATAATCCTTGAGGTGTAACGTTTACTGGCGTCGGTATTAATAACGCCTTAATTGGAAATTAGACTATGATATAAGCGTTCGACCTTCCTTTCCTGGAGCATGGGTCGCGCCATATATGGCGAAGTTAATTCCTTTAATTAATAATACAGCTTAGAGTATAAAGACTGCAAAGCGACTAGCAAACGCCGAGTCGCTTTTATTTGACGACGTAAAATTAAAACTACAAAATTATATATAACATAATATATAAATAATGTGTAAGTTCTTTTTTAATTTCCTTGTTTTTATGATATATATTAAAATTGAAAATTGTTCCTGGATAGGCCTTCACAATAATTATATTGCGTTATGGTGACTTGGATATTATCCTGACGATATCGTTATCATATTAAAAAAATTGATACATGCAATGCATATAGAATAATGGATTTGAGGGATTTTTCATCGATAATGCTTCGTTGAGGATCAGTGTATATTGGATACGTTTCTCTTTCTAGGATAAAACACACTTTGCAATAATCCAAGAATAAAATGATGCCTTCGCAGATTGAAAAAGTTAGGATTTTACCTTTTATACTGTATCTAATTTGGAGTGATGTAAAACCGTCTATTACATGACCTCCGCGAATCACGTGACGTTTGCAAATACATGCAAGTCTTGGAAAACACGCAGCTTAGAACGCGAGCCTTATTCTGTCATAAGAATGATTTAGGCCATATTGATTAAGAAATTACGTGAACTTATTCCTCTCGTGCCTTTATATTGCCTATTCGTCACTTTTAAGACTCCAGTACATGTAACATATTTTATATAAATTAATATAAGAATTGTAACATAAAAAACGTGTTAAATCAATTAACGCAGAGCTTCGTAACAATTTTTAGATTCTTCTGAATTTTTTTAATACGTGCAGGAAATGCATTAAATATAAATCTTACAAAGTATTATGAGAGATATCTAAACAGAAATAATAAAAGATTCGAAACTCTGTGCGTTCTATTTCTACTAGAGTATCTACTAGAGCATTTGTAGCATCGATCGATTAGCTGCGAGTCATATCGGGTTTTTTTTCGGTACTTTTTAAATTTAATTATAACGATATTTCGAGTATTCCTCATATATACTTTGCCTTCATTTCTTTTATCGTATTTTCGAATGTTTTTACACGCAAGGAAAGTTCTTACAATTAGTATAATTAAATTTAACACAAGTAAACTTGTTCAGTTTATCAGTTTAAAATAATTTTGATAATTTAGTATAATTTGTATAATTTAATTACATTTTTGTACAATTTAATTACATTTACATTTGAATAATTTAATATCGAGCGATAGAATATGAAACGTAATGATTACATCGGGATTAACATCAGAGTCCAAACATATAATCGATAAACAACACGTTTTTTTTTCGTCAGTATGTCTCCCGAATCTGTGACGAATGTTTTTTTCCGCAAAAACTAGGACAACGCCGAAAAGTTCGTTTTCGATAGCACGAATAGTATTTTCAAAAATGTTGTGCAATTTCGCGTGGCAGCGTGTACGACGGTGCCCTCTCGACGACAAGGTGATACGGGCAAAAGCGGAGCACCGTGCCGTTCATGGTGGGTGACGGGGATACGAGGAGGGGTGTTCGGATACGAGGAGGGGTTGAATGGGTGGCGGATCTCCCGCCGCTCGCTTCACGGCGAATGGTTCACCGGACGCCCGTCGTCGGGGCGCTGCAGCCCGTTAGGACGTCAGTTCTCCATCGTATCGCGCCAGGGTTGGACCTGGATCCCACAGGCGCGCGCGCACACACACGTACAACACACACTCACACACACACATTCATATATCCATACGTACGTACGTACGTATGTACGCACGAACGCACGCACGCACGCGCGCGCGGATTCCAGTGAACGCGGCGGGAGTAGTCGCGCGACTATGAGTGAATCGCGCTTGTCTCGGCTAATTACTACTCATCGATGATAATTGATAACGTGGGCACAATTAAACGCGACGTGCTCTCGCTCGTACGATCGAGTGTTCGCGCCAAGTTTGCGCGAGTGTCAGCCGCCAGAACGCTGGCGGCTGCCGAGGGTGAATAGTGACATATTCGAGAGGCGATTCGACTGATCGGTCACGGGTCAAGTGTCGCGAGATAACGACGAGAGAGAGATATCGACAAGCGTTTCGAAATTGTCAGGAAGGAGTATGGACGATATATCAGGAGACAGTAAACAGAAATAATTGGAGACAATAGTGAGCGCGACAAGTAGTGACGGTTTGTAACGAAGGAGACAGTAGTCGCGCAGCAGATTCCACCGCCACGGGACTCAGTGATAGCGGCTCGCGGTGGTCAGACCGGCTGACAGAAGGCTTCGGTGGATCAGCTGACAGAGCACGATATCCGCCACATCGTGACGCATATAAACGCATTAGATAGAACGGAGTACATATATATATATGTTGCGGCATATGTACATCCGCGATAACAGCGAACATGCGAGCACGTTTAATCGACGCACATATGCGTAACCGTCGCGTCTCGCCACCGAGGATTCAATTAAGCTTACCGTTCGAGAAAGGTCAAGTAGCTACGCTATGCGAGCGACGGGCTAAGAAAGGGCTGAGTTTTAATTAAAACTCGCCCATGGGATTCCCATTATCGCGCGCACCTCTCGTATTCGGGATTAATTAGCTGCGTCGGAAATAAAAGCAGCAGGGCTAGGTAAAAAGGTGGTTGCCGCTAGCTTGTCTTTGTAACACTTGTGTGACAGTTTTGTGCAACGCATCAGGAGCCTTCTCGAGCCCGTCCTCGTCGTCATGAACGAGCTTCTTCTCTGGTTGCACTGCGGCTGGCTTGGTTAGTGATCGTGACGATTTTAATGGCGGCACTTTAATTAATAAATGCACCTTTGCGAGTGACAGATAGTGCAATTGCGATTGGAGTTAAAAATCATCATTTCGAAGCTAGAGACGGGTAGAAAAAGTAGAAAATAGCGAGCGTCCTATATTTGACGCGCTTCTGCCAACGATGTTCAAGTAGGACGATTCTTGGCGATAGGTAAGCGAAATCATAACTCGCGATTTTCGTCGAAAAAGGATGAATTTTATACATACATAATATTAAATGTTGCTAGAATTCGTTGCATACATGCCATACTTGCATAATATCGTAATTTCTATGAGTTTCCTTTCCAAATTACGTAGACTGTTGTCTTAAACATTGTGAGGTTTAATAAAACATAAATGTCGATGAATTCCGATATATTCTATTGATCCAGTTCTTTTAAAACTGACTACTGACTTTACATGATGAAAGTTGATTTATATGATATTTACGAACTGCAATTATTGTATTAATATTCTACATTGTCTCGTGTTGTTATTTGTTTAATACATTTAATTAGTTGCAAATTACAATAACGTAATAATGCATCAATTGCTCTATTATATATTTTACTACATGATACTCAATATAATGTCGAACTTTCCTTTGTTTTTCGTCGCATTGCAACGTCAAAAGCTGCAATGTGATATTTAGTTGTCAGCTCGCGGAGTATGTACCTTAGACTCATCAAATATTGGTTGCAGTTAATTACATCCATCGAACGCGCGGTCATAATTCCATTAACTTCAAGTAAGTAATTTCGATTTATTCGCGTGAAATGAAGTATCATTCCGTAATGTATATATATATATATATATATATATATATATATATATATATATATATAAAATATATATATATATTTATATATATTTTTAAATGTACAATATCTTTTAAAAAAAATAAA